>CETM01011008.1_pt1 | contig 15458 bp, 14 predicted proteins | sample 361451 | NCBI WGS metagenome assembly CETM01 (sample SAMEA2622690, study PRJEB7988) | marine metagenome | isolation source: saline water (ENVO:00002010), including
AAGGGTCTATTTCCATATTATTTAACCAAGGTTTTATTTATAATTTCGTCCTCTAAATTTATGCTAATTTTATTATTTTTTTTATCATAAAGATTCATTACAAAATTAAACAAATTTTTTGCATATAAATTTGACGCAGATACTGGTAATTTATTTAGTATTGTAGTTTCACCTAAAATTTTGACACCATTTTTCTCAATAATTTCATCAGCCTTAGTATAAGCTGCATTTCCTCCTTGCGATGCAGCTAGGTCATAAATAATAGATCCAGGCTGCATGTTTTCTATCATTTTTTCATTAATTATTTTAGGAGCTTTTTTACCAGGTATCAATGCTGTGCAAATGACAATATCTATTTTTTTAAGTGTCTCAGTAATAAGATCTTCCTGTTTTTTTTTAAATTCTTCTGATGCTTCTTTTGCATATCCACCCTCGGTCTCTAAATTTTCTGAACCTTCAACTACTAGAAATTTTCCTCCAAGACTTTCTACTTGTTCTTTTGATGCTAACCTCACATCAGTTGAAAAAACTATTGCACCCATTCGTTTAGCAGTGGCTATTGCTTGAAGACCAGCTACTCCAGCACCTACAACCAATACTTTTGCAGCTGATATTGTTCCTGCTGCAGTCATCATCATTGGTATAGCTTTTTTAAATATTGAAAAAGAATCTACTACGGCTTTATAACCGGCTAAGTTTGCTTGAGAAGAAAGTATATCCATAGATTGTGCTCTCGTAATTCTTGGTAGAAGCTCTAAAGAAAAAACTGACGTTTTTTTCTTATTTATCTCCAAAATTTTTTGATGGTTCTTACCCGAATTAAAATTTCCAATTAATATTTTATTTTCTTTTAATAAATTAATATACTTATCATCCGGTAAATTCATTTGTAGCATTATATCTGATTTATCTATAACAGTTTCTTTATCTTCAACTTTACAACCTGCATTTTTAAAAAGATCATCTGAAAAACCAAGATGTTCGCCAAAACCTTTGTCTATTAAAACCTCAAATCCATTAGATAAATATTTTTTTACAATTTCTGGCGTTATTGAAATTCTTTTTTCTATTTCTTTATTTTCTGATAAGGAGCCTATAATCATAAAAACAGAAAATTATTTTTGTCTAGCTTTGTACTTAGGATTTTTTTTATTTATGATGTAAACTCTACCTCTTCTTCTTACCAACTTCGAATTAAGGTCTCTTGATTTTAAAGATTTAAGTGAGCTTTTTATTTTCATAATTTTAAGCCTGGCAACGTCCTACTCTTCCATGTCTTAAGACAAAGTACCATCGGCGCAGAAAGGCTTGACTTCCGAGTTCGGAATGGGATCGGGTATTACACTTTCGCAATAATCACCAGGCAGAAGGTTTATACCTAAAAAAAAATTAAAGTAAACCTTTAATGAAAAAAATACTCTGATTAAAATGTTAAAAAACCATTATATTTTAATTTTTTTTATGTCTTTTTTCTTTTAGAAAACTTCTATAAGTTTTTAAAATAGAATCTTCAAGCTTATTTACTGGCTTCCAACCATACTTTTTTGCAAGGCTAATATCCATGACTTTTCTAGGTGTTCCATTTGGTTTAGTCTTATCAAATTTTATTTTTATTTTTTTATTTGGTGTAATAATTTTTAAAATAGATTTAGCATATTGTTTAATTGAACAATCAGTTCCTGTTCCTATATTTATTAAACTCTCTTTAGTTTTTTTATTCATAAAATAAATACAGGCATTAGCAATATCATCTACAAAAATTATCTCTCTTTTAGCTGATCCATCTCCCCATAAAACTAAAGTTTTGTTTTTTGTAACTTTCAAATTATGAATTTTTTTTATTAAAGCTGGTAAAAAATGTGAGTTTAAATCATCGTAGTTATCATTTGGACCGAAAGTATTAGTGGGCATTAAGCACTTATAGTTTGTTTTATATTGTTCGTTGTAACTTTCACACATTTTAATGCCTGCTATTTTTGCGATAGCATATGCATCATTTGTTTTTTCTAATTTACCACTCAATAAATAATCTTCTTTAATTGGTTGAGGACAATTTCTTGGGTAAACACAACTTGAACCTAAAAAAATTAAATTTTTTACTCCACAGATATATGCTGAATTAATCACATTTGTTTGAATTGATAAATTGCTATAAATAAATTCTGCTTTATATTTTTGATTAGAAAAAATCCCACCTACCATTGCTGCTGCTAAAAAAATAAAATCTGGTTTATTTTTTTTAATAAATTTGTGAACTCTAAGTTGGTTTGTTAAATCAAGTTTACTTTTATCTGCAATAATTATATTTTTATATCCTTTGGCTTTAAGTTTTCTTAAAATTGCACTTCCTACTAAACCTTTATGTCCAGCTATATAAATTTTTGATTTTTTAGGAATCATAAATTGTTAAAATTTTTTCCTATAAAACTAAGCATTCCTAATAGTATCAAAAAACCGTCTTTAATTGCGTTTACCTTTTTAACTCCAGCAATTCTACATCTTTCATAACTTGGTAAACATAAATATTTGAGTTTCATTTTTTTTGCTTTGATTGGAATTTCAACACATAATCTAAAATCCTTACTTTTTAATTTCATCTTTTTAAATGATTTAGTCTTACCTAAAATATATGTATATAAAATATCTGAAATCTTAAGATTAAATAAAAAATTTCCCAAAAAACTAAATATTTTGTTTCCTATAAGTGTTACGATTGTATCATCATCACTTCCACCCCCTGGTTTTTCATATCTTGTTGCGAATATTAAATCGTTATTTTTACATTTATCAAGCATTTCAAAAAGATATTTTGGGTCCATAGAACCATCAGCATTTATAATACATGAATATTCAGTTTTTGAATTATTAATTCCCTCTATTAATGCGTTTCCATATCCCTCCTTATCTTGAAAAAATATTTTTACTTTATCTGACTCTCTAATCGAATTTAAAGTATCATGATCATTTTTTGAGGCTATTACTAAAATATTACAATCATACTTCTCTAGTTCATTCAAAAAAATAGGAAGTGAAAGGGCTTCATCTTTTGCAGGGATAATTAAAGTTAAGTTTTTCAATAGATTTAAATTTTAAAATATTATATCTCTATATATATATACTTTATTTTCAAGAATTTAATTATAAATAATTTGCAATGAATGTTTCTAATCTTGGACAAAAGAATTTTCTAGATAATATAAATTTATTATTAATTTGGCTGTTGCCAATAGGAATTGTTATTGGCTCATTAATTATTAACTTATTGATATTAATAATAATTGCGATTTTTTTTTTAAATATTTTTCTTAAAAAAGAAACATATATATTGAAAAATAAATTTTTGTATTTTTTATATTTCATAACATTTTATTTAATATTTAGTGCTTTAATTAATTTTGAAGATTTTGGAAAATTAGATATAGATAGTTTTATAAGATCTTCTGGTTTTATAAGATACTTTCTATTAAGCTTTGCATTAGGGTATTATATTAAAAAATTTGGAAACGAAAAGATTTTACCTATTTGGGCTTTGTTTTTTTTGATTGTGACTGTGGATTTAATTTTTGAGTTTTATAATGGCTCTAATTTATTGGGTTTTACATCAGATTATCAAGGAAGATTAGCAGGCTTTACTGGGGACGAATTAAAAATTGGAGGTTTTTATTTTGGATTTGTTTTATTAATTTTAAGTTTTATATACAAAAAAAAAAGTAATTTTTTTTTTCCTTTTGCTATTTTATTTCTATTTGTAGGTCTTATGATTGGTGAAAGAGCTAATTTTATAAAGATCTTTATTTTATTATTTTTTTCAATATTTATAATAGACAATAATAATATTTTAAAAAAAATATATATATTTCTGATTTCATTAGGAATAGGTATATTTATTTTTCTTCTTTTTTTTAATTTAGAACAAAAAAATAAAATTGAGGGAAGGTTTTATTCTCAGATTTTTAAAAATAGACCAGATCTAAATCTTTTTGAAAACATAAAAAGATCATCTCGTCATTATTCCCATCATGTAACTTCGATAAAAATTTTTCAAGATAATCCTCTTTTTGGTGTTGGTCTAAAAAAATTTAGAAAAATGAGCCATGAAGAAAAATATAATAAAATGGAATATGGATTTTTTGGAGGAAGTACACATCCACACCAAGTTCATATGGAACTGCTTACTGAAACTGGTCTTATTGGATACATTCTATTTATTTCTTTTTTCATTTATTTCATTTTTATAGGTATTAAAGAATATTTTATTGAAAAAAATATCTTTTTGCTTTCATCGGTTATGTTCATATTGGTATCTATTTTACCAATTATCCCCTCTGGAAGTTTCTTCACAACTTATACCGCGACAATATTTTGGATAAATTTTTCATTTCTAATAGGAAATTCCAGAATAATAAATTTTAGATAGACTTTTTTAAATAATTAATAGAAAGCAAAAATAAATATAGGATTGATTTGAAAAAACTAAATTTTAGATAAACATTGTATACTCTAAAGCCATCTAATAATTTTTGAGTTAAACTTGAAGACAGAGAGTTTTTAAGGCTCCTCCATTTTACAAAATTATTTTCTAAACCAAAGAATTTTACATTTTTTTTTGCTAAACTAATCCATAACACGTAATCCTCTTTAGTTTTTAAATTTGGAAATCTTAATTTGTTATTAATTATTTTACCTTTTCTAAGTACTACTGTTGAAAGACCTATGTCGCATGAGTAAATCAGATCATTCAGTGTAATAACTTTTTTTGCTTTTCTATAACCAATTTGTTTGCCAAAAAAATCAATAATACTATATGAAGTAAATGATGCAGAAATATTATTTTTTTTCATAAATTTTATCTGTTTTGTTAGTTTTTGTTTATCCCAAACATCATCACTGTCAATAAATGCTAAAAATTCTCCTTTGCTTTTTTTAATTGCTAAATTTCTTGAAGTTCCTGCTCCATGTTTTTTTTGATTTATATACAAATAAGTATTTCTCTTATTTTTTATTATTTTTTTAATAAAACTTAAATCTGATTGATCGGGATCATCATATATTATTATTATTTCTTTCTTTTTATAGGATTGATAATAAACCGAATTAAAACTTTCTAAAAAAAATTGTTTTTTCTTAAAATAAGGAATTATTACGGAAACTAAATTTTTTTTTGTATTTTTTTTAAGAGCTAAATTCATTTTTACTAATTGTTATTTTTTTTAAAATAAAATATATAAAAAGATAAAAGCAGACCGAGGAGATAATTATCAATAATAAAACTTTGGTGTTGTTTATAAAATTACTTCCAATAAGAATAAATGAAAAATTAAATAAATTTATAATTATTCCACTTAAAGAATTACTTAATTTATTTATTTTTATTTTTTTATTTAAAAATTTAAATAAAAAATGATGGATGTGCTCATTATCAGCATATGTTGAAAAACCTTTTTTAACAAATTTTCTTCTTAGTATTGAAAAAAAATTTTCAAAAGCAGGATACCAAAGTAATAGGCAAATATAATAGGGAGAGATTATATTTTGATATAAATTTGAAAATGAAATTAAGAATAAGCCAAAATAAACACTTAAGAGATAACAGCCACTGTCTCCTAAAAAAGACATCGAAAATAAATTGAAGATTAGAAAAACTGTAAGAAATATTCCCAATATAATAAGATCATTATATTCAATTAATATATTATATTTTTTACTGATAATGAAAATATTTAATAATATTACCAAAAAATAACCTGCGGAAAGACCATTTACACCATCAATAAAGTTGACACCATTCATTAAAATTAAAATACAGAATAAAGTAAAAAGAATCTTAATTATAAAAATATTTTCTAAAAGATAATCTAGATATGATAATCTTGTTTGAAGAATTAAATTCTTATTTAAAATTAATACAATTAGAACAATTAAAAATTGTAAAAATAATCTTATAATTGGTGACTTAAGTTTTTGTAAATCTGAAAGCAAACCTATAAAAAATATAATTGAAAATAGTATTTTATCTAAGTAGTTTAAATCTTTTAAAAAAAAAATTACTGATAAATATATAAAAACTCCGCCAGATAAAGGAACTGAATCTACATTTAAAAATTTTTTATGCTGTGAGCTTTCTATTTGATCGATTAAAATTTTGTTTCTTACAAAAAAATAGTTAAAGAAATATAAAATAGGAATAAGTATAATAAATAAAAAATAGTTATTCAAAATATTTTCAGTTTATCTAAAAATTTGTTCTTTTTGTGATTTAATATCACTTTCTAACATTTCAGAAACTAAGTCTTTAAAATTATATTTTGGCTTATATTTTAAGATCTTTTTTGCTTTTGTACTATCGCCACGTAAATAATTTATATCTAAAGGTCTAAAATATTTTTTATCAATTTTAATAAATAGTTTCCTTTTATTATTTTTTTTGATTTCATAACCTTTCTCTTTAAGCCCTTTTCCTGACCAAACTAATTTTATATTAAGTATTCTACACGCTAGATTAATAAAATCTTTGACGCTGTGAGTATTATCTGTTGATATTACATAATCATCAGGTTTTTTTTGTTGCAAAATTCTCCATTGCATTTCCACATAATCTTTCGCATGCCCCCAATCTCTTTGGGCATATATATTTCCTAAACTTAAAATGCCTTTTCCTGTATGAATATATTTTGCAAGAAACATAGTTATTTTTCTTGTAACAAAAGTTTCTCCTCTTCTTGGACTTTCATGGTTAAATAAGATTCCACTAGAAGCATAAATGCCATAAGATTCTCTATAAATCTTTGTTATAAAATGAGAAAATAATTTAGAAACACCATAAGGTGATTTTGGATTGAATTCTGATTTTTCGTTAAATTTTGATCTTTTTCCTCTTTCACCAAATAACTCTGATGTTGTAGCTTGATAAAATTTTGTTTTTAACTTTAAAAATCTAATAATTTCCAAAATTCTAAGAGATCCTAAACCTGAAACTTCGGCTGTATACAAAGGGGTTTCAAATGAAACGCCAACATGACTTTGTGCTCCTAAGTTATAAATTTCATTTGGTCTAACTTTATTAATTATCCTAAAAATACTATCAGAGTCAGTTAAGTCTCCATAGTGTAAAAAAAATTTTGATTTATATTTTGGGTTTTCAAAAATATGGTCAATTCTACTGGTATTGAAGGATGATGACTTTCTTTTAATGCCATGAACAATATAATTTTTTTTTAATAAAAATTCTGCCAAATATGAGCCATCTTGGCCAGTTATACCAGTTATTAAAGCCTTTTTTTTCATCAATAGATATAAGCAATATCTTTTAAAACAAAAAATTCAATTAATAAATTAACTTTGATAATAATTTATTGCAAAAATTAGAAAAAATGAGAAATAAGCATAAATAAATGACAATTTCTTAAAATCAAGCTTTATAATTTCATCAAATTTTTTGAACGAAAATAAACCAAAAAATAAAATATAAAACAGTGGATCAAAGTATTTCTGGAAGACTGAAAATATTGGAAAACAAAATATAGTAATTAATAATAATAAATAGTTTTTTTTTCTATTATCCTTAAATAAAAAATCGATTGCAAGTATTGCAAAAAAACTTAAAACAAAAATTGATATTTTTAAATCAAAATTTAAAAGCCCAAAAAGCTTAACAAATACACCTCCTCCATAAATTGAGAATTCAATTTGAATTAAATGGAAAATTAAATCAAGACAAATATATAAAAGTAAGAATGAATATAGAAATACTATGGGTTTTCTATTTTCAAAATAATATTTAAATATTTTTTTAAAACTAAAAACTAAAAAAGGAAACAAATAAAAAAGAAAAATGCTCAAGATAATAAAAAAATTACTAAGATAATTTATTCTATTATTACTATAGTTAGAGGCAATGTGAAAAAAATCATTGTTACTGATTATATAATATAAATAAAATATGGCAGGTATTGAAACAAAAAAACAGTAAACAAGAATAATTAAGATCCATTTTAAATCTAACTTTTTATAAAATTCTAGAAAATAAAAAAAAATAAAAAATGCATAATAATATCGTATATATGAACATAAAATTAAAAAGGTAACACATAAAAAAAAATCAATTTTTTGAGAGGTATTCTCCATAGCTTTTAAATAAAATAAAACTGATAAAGCAAAAAAGATTGAGCTTAAATTATCACCCGTGATCCAAATAGAAGAAGATCTGAAATACGGTGATAAAAATATTAAACACGAAAATAAAAATAATAAATCATGATTTATATTGATTTTTTTTTGTAGAATTTTATAAAAAACTAAAGGTAAAAGACTACTTAACAATATATAAAAAACTTTTGTAATAAAAAAATTGCCAAAAAAATTATTTAAATTTGCTACTATTATATAATGAACAGGTGATAAAATAAGCACAGAGGGATTATTGGCATATTGTTGAATTGCCTCAAAAAAGTCTTTTTCAAAGATTTTTACATAGGGCAACAAAACCTCAAAGTCATTTTTTGAACCGCCACTAGAATTTTCACCTAAGTAAAAACCTAAAAACAGAGAAAAAATAAAAAAAAAGTATATAGAAATCTTTTTTGAATTACTCATCTTAATATTTATATATTTTTTATGTAAAATGTTACATTATAATTGTTATATAAAATATAATTGTTATATAAAATTGTATAAATTTCATGGATGTCTGAGATTAAACATTTAATATCAATATCAACTTATAAAGAGTCTGAAAATATAGAGTCTTTAATTAAAATAATAAGACATTATGATAAAGATACAAAAATCTTATTAATTAATGATTTTTCAGGCGATCATACAACTGAAATAGTTAATAAAATCAAAGATAAAAATATTGAAATTATTGAAAGAAAAAAAAAATTAGGGTTGGGTACTGCACATTTGCTTTCAATATTTTATGCGATAAAATTTAATTACGATTTTTTGCTAACTATGGATGCTGATTTTTCACATGATCCAAAACATATACCAAGTTTGTTTGAATTATCCAAAAAAAATTCATTTGTTATTGGTTCAAGGTATTGCGAGGGTGGCAAAACTGAATACAAAGGTTTTAGAAAGATTGTTTCTATTCTAGGAAATTATGTAGCTCGTAAAATATTAAAAATTAATTTGAAAGAAATTACTACTTATTTTAGAGTATATGATGTAGGGCTACTTAAAAAGCTGCCGTTCGATGAACTCAAAGCATCAGGTTACAGTTTAGGTGTTAAGATTGTTTGGTTTATGAAAGTGATGGGAGCCGAACTTATAGAAACCCCTATTCATTTTCGTGATAGAAATAAGGGGAAATCTAAAATACCAAAAATGCAAATATTCATAAGTGGTCTAGATCTGATATTGATCAAATTTAATGAACTTATTAAGAAAAGATCTTTTGATAATAATAATACTTACAAATTTGATCAAAAATGTAAACATTGTGAATATAGTTTTTTTTCTAAATTTAAGAAAAATATATTTAGGTGCTTAGTTTGTCTAAAAAAAGAGAAATTCATAAGTAAATGAAAAGAAAAAATATAGTTTTTTTTATGCCATTTATTGGAATTGGTGGGGTAGAAAAAAATCTTTTTCTTATCGCAAATCATATTTCAAAAAAAAAAGATAATATATATGTCTGTACTTCATCAAGAAAATGTAAAAAAAAATTTAATTCAAACATTAAAATTATATCACCGACGAAAATTTTTTCAGATAAAGTTGGAGTCAGAATTAGATATATCTATTGCTTATTTGTTCTTTATTCTTTTTTAATTAAAAATAAAAATACCTTGGTTTTTTGCTTTCAAGCAAATGTATATTGTATTTTACTTTGCAAAATACTAAATATCAAAATTATAGTTAGATCGAATACCTCGCCGTCAGGATGGAAACATAATTTTCTTAAAGAATTTTTTTATAAAAAAATAATAAATTTGGCAGATGATGTGGTTGTGAATAGTATTGAATTTAAAAATCAAATGAAAAAAAAGTTTAGAATAAATCCAGTTTTTATTTATAATCCTTTAAACAAAAACGAAATTATTAAAAAATCTAAAGAAAAATTTTCTTTTAATTTTTTCAATAACAAAAGATGTCTTAAAATAATTAATGTCGCGAGATTAACAGAACAAAAAGATCATATAACAATTTTAAAATCAGCAGAAATTTTAAAAGATAAAAATATAAATTTTAGACTTTTGATAGTAGGTAGTGGAGATGAAGGAACAAATCTTAAAAATTTTATAAAAGATAAAAAATTAGATAATTTTGTTAAAGTTATAAATTCCCAAAATAACCCCTATAAATTCATAAATAACGCAGATATTTTTATTTTATCATCTAAATACGAAGGGCTTCCAAATACACTTATAGAGGCAGCTTTATTAAAAAAATTTATTATTACAACGAATTGTCCAACTGGACCAAAAGAAATAACATTAAATGGCAAAGGAGCTTTGATTTTTAAAGTTGGTGATTATATTGATTTATCAAATAAAATTATAAAAATTAAAAACAATAGAAAAAAATTCAAAAATAAAATTAAAAGTATCTATAATTCATTATATAGATTTGATTATAATATCAATTTGAAAAAATATTATAGTTTAGTAAATAAATATACCTAATCTGAATCTAATATTTTTGTTAAATTTAGATAGTGTCTAAACATAGTATATTTAAAACAATTTCTTTTTGCTCCAATTCTTTTCTTTTTATTTTCGTCTTTATCATTTGCAAATTCTAGTAATTTGTTTGCAAGTTCATTTTTTTCGTTACTTTTATATAAACTTCCAAATTTACCAGACTCTAAAAACTCTGAGGGGCCGTAGGGGCAATCGCTTGAAATTATAAAAGTATTATTCAAAGCAGCCTCAATTAATACAGCTCCTGGCTCTTCCCACAATGAGGACAAAATAAAAGCGGAAGATTTCTTCATGTAAAAATCTATATTATTTGAAAAACCCATTAAAAAAATTCTATTACTTAATTTTTTTCTTTTAATTTGGTCGTGTAATATTTTTTTTTCTTCTCCATTCCCAAATATAAGAAGTTTGTATTCGCTATTTATTTTAGAAAAATCATAAAACTCATTTATTAGATAATTAAAATTTTTTTGTCTTGTCAATCTTCCTACTGCAATAAAATAACTTTCCTTGATTAATTTATTATTTACATCCTCTTTAATATATTTTGAGGAGGCAAAATCTTTTAGATTTATCATCGCATCTGGTAAATAAAATAATTTTTCTTTTTTAAATATATTCTTACTATCAAGGTAATTAAGTAAACCAATCGTAGGTGTAGTAACTTTATAAACTTTTCTTGATAGTGACCTCCAGAATATTCCTCGCAAAATATTCAATTTTGGCAAACCTGAAATTCTTAAAATAAATTTAGTATTAAATTTAAATAAAATTAACAAAAATAATGGAAGTGAAGTTATCAAATGAATTACTAAAAATTCTGGTGACTTTTTTTTTAGCAGCTTTATTAACGGAAAAAATGAAAATAAAAAAATTATTAAATACGAAACTCTACTATTTAAGAAACCTTCCTTTGGCAAATACTTAAAAATTTTAATTGGAAAATCAATTACATCAATTTTGTTATCAGAAAACTTTTTTTTATAAGCATCCCACTCACCACAAGCGTTTATTATTTTAACTTTATATTTTCCATATTTGGATAATCCTATTGCTGAATTTATTGTTGAGGATACAGTGCCAACCTTTGACAAACAGGGTGACCAATAATAAATTTCTTTCATTATAATTTTATTTTGTAATTAAATATTTTTTTCCAAAAATTTTAATTTTTTTAAATTTTTCTTTATTATCTTCTACATAATAAATATATCTATTATATGATTTTTCGTCATATATATATTTAGTGCTTACAAAAGGATTATAATTATATTGAGTATTTTCTTTTGTTATTCTGATAGTATTTCGAGATAAAAAAATTGTAAGGACAATAAATATTATAATCCAACTTTTTTTATTGAACTCTTTAAAGCTTACATTTTTCAAATAAAAATTATAAGCAACTGGTAAAAAAAATAATAAAGCGAATAGTTGATAACCACCATATCTTAAGGCTGGATGTTTAAGAAACCACTCGATTAAACATAATATCAAATAAATATAAATAAATTTAAATTCAATTTTTTTTTGATTAATAATATTTTTTTTTCCATATAAAAAATATATCCAAAAAACTAAAGTTAAAAATGTCAGACCTAAAATAAAATCACTTACTTTGTTAAAAAAGTAATTATCAATCCAATTATTTATCCAATTAAAGTTATTGATATATTCAGATTGATTTTCAACTATATAATCTGGAGAAGCTCCCGCTTTTGCCCAAAGCTCGTACCATTTATTAACATCGTTAACTACCTCTTTTGGGAAAGACCAATATAAATTTTCAAAACATGTAAATACCGCAGGATAGACCAAACATCCAGAGTTAATAAAATTAAAAAATAATACAAAGAAAATAAATAATGATGAATACAAAGCTGTTTTTGAAAATAATATTTTAGAAAAATCTTCCCTAAAATTTTTTTTTGAAAAAATAAAAAAAATAATTGGTAAATATATTAGATAAAAAGGTTTAAGAGAAATTAATACAACTGACAAAATTAAGGTCAAATTAAATAAGTTAAAAATTTTATTAATACTTGATGGTTTTTTTTTTAAATTTAAAACCATAATAATTAAAATGATAATTATAAATATTAATATCTGTCCAGATCTATCTGTGCCATGTTCGGCTAAGCGATAAAAAAAAATATTGACAAAAGATATACTCAACAGACTTAGAAAATTTATTAATTTATTTTCTTTAAAATTTCTATCACTAAAAATTAAATTTAATAAAATAATATTACTAAAACCTAAAAAGTATACTGGAGATATATTGAATAAATAAAACTCAATTTTTGGAAGAAAAAAGAGTGAGTTTAAAAAGAATAATGAAGATGGATTTCTAAATCCATTATTTAAATGTCCAAATCCAATGGGATGTTCGTATTGCGTTAAAAAATGAGAATATGGATAATGATAATATGGAAAATCATCGTGATTTTTTGCAACCAATATAAAAATAATTAAAATTGTAAAAATAACAGAGTATTGAATTAAACTTTTAAAATCTTTTTTCTCATAAAAAAATAGAAAAAAAAGTATTCCAAGCAATAATACTAAAGTATTAAAATAATAGTCATGAACTAAAAATAAAGTTGTGCTGTATGAGATAGTTATTAAAAAAGAAATTCCAATTAATCCTAAAAATCCAAAGTTTAAATAATTTATATTTAAAAATCTACTTAAAAGGAATCCATAGCCTAAAATGCTTACTGAAATTAGATAATAATAAAATATATAAATCATAGATTAAAAATAGTGATTTAGAAGATCATCTTTTTAATATTAGCATTAAATTTAAGCTTCGTGATTTTTTTAAGTTTTTGAGTATTTGCAATTAGGTAAGTTTTTTTTTTATTATCGATAAATAATCCTTTTTTTCTGTATTTTTTTAATATAATTTTAGCTATATCTTTTAGATAAACACCCTTACCAGAGCCGATATTAATAACTCCAATAAATTTTTTTTCTAATAAAATATGAATTACTTTTGAAATATCTTTCATTGAAATAAAATCTCTATAGTGATTTAAATTTTTGAGAACTATTTTTTTCCTTACTTTTTTAATTTTTTCCTTTAGATCTGGAATTAAATAATTTTTTCTTTGATTTTTATTTGATGTACTGAAAATTCTTCCAATACAATAATTCCTTAAATTTTTTTGAATATACTTTTCTGAAATTAATTTGGTTTTTCCGTAATATGAAATAGGAAATTTTAAAAAATTTTCTTTTATAGGTTTTTTTGAAGATCTATAAATATGTGAAGTCGATGCAAAAAATAACCATTTTAAATTAAACTTTTTTGAGATATCTACTACATTTTTGGTACCTAAATAATTTACTTTATAAGCTTTTTTTTTATTTTTATTGACAATTTTTATTGGAACAATTGCTGCTAGATGAAAAATTACGTTTAAATTATTTTTTTTGAACCATCTAAAAAGTTTTTCTTTATTTTGAATATCATCTTTATAGTAAAAATAATTATGACTTGATTTATTCTTTCTAATTATTTTCCCCAAACTTCCTGAATAGCCTGTAATACCTATATTAAATTTCATTTTTTAAACTTGTTGAAAATTTTTTTTAAAATGTTCTTAAAAGAAATTTCCCTAGATACAATTTTTTTTCTAGGTTTTAATTCTTCTCTTTTTTTCCTTATTTTGCACATGCCAGAGGATTGAAAACTAAATTCTATATCAAAATTTTCTTTATTTGAGGCATAAATGCTCAAAAGCCTCTCAAAAGTTTCTCTATTATTAATCTCGCAATAAAAATTGTTTCTTTCCGAACTCTTTAAATATGGTAGCCATGAAATATCATCAATAAAAAATAATCCATTTATTTTTAATTTTTTAAAATAATAATAAAAAATTTTTTCTACATGATTTGCCTCATGTAGACTATCTAAATAAATTATATCATTTTTAATAGGAAGTTTGCTATCGAGATATTCAAAATTATCATCTCTTGAAAGTATAAAATTCCATTTTTTATTATCAAATAAATTTGAGTAATCTGAAATGTCAATGGAGAACAGTTCACCGTTATTTTTTTCACATATCTCTAAGAACATTTTGGTTGATCTGCCTTCTTTAACTCCAAATTCAATTATTAATGGATTTTTAATATCCTTTATTTGATTTTCAATAAAGTTTCTAATTTTATATTCGTATTCACTCATTTATCAAAAGTATTTATATCCAGTATTTTTATACCATTTAATTGTATTAAATAGACCTTTTTTGAAATCAGTATATCGATTTACGTTAATCAACTTCCTTAATCTGCTATTATCACCGAATGTTTTATAAACATCCAACTTATTTTTTTTAACATTTTTGATTAACTTGAAATTAGTGAAGTTTTTAAATTCATTAATAACATTTTTAATAAAAATAGGTCTAGATGAGCAAATATTATAAACATCGTATTTAAAAAACTTTATATTTGATATTTTAATTAAAATTTTTATTACGTCCTTTATATATGTAAAATCTCTATAATGATCACCTGAATTATTTAATTCAAAAGTTTTATCTTTTTTCATGTAACTTAAAAGTTTTAATATCATCATATCAGGCCTACCCCATTCTCCGTAAACCGTAAAGAACCTTAATCCAACTATATTTTTTTTATAGTTATTTTTAAATTGTTTAGCATCTTTTTCATTTTGAATTTTTGTTTTTGCATAGATATTTTTTGGATTTAGTTTAAAGTTCTCTTTCAAAGGAAATAGTTTTGTATCCCCGTATACCGAGCTTGATGATGCGTAAAAGAAAGTTTTAAAATTTTTATTTTCAA
>CETM01111682.1_pt1 | contig 15441 bp, 14 predicted proteins | sample 361451 | NCBI WGS metagenome assembly CETM01 (sample SAMEA2622690, study PRJEB7988) | marine metagenome | isolation source: saline water (ENVO:00002010), including
TTTGTTGCGTCAGCAAATCTATGAGATGAATCCAATAAAGATTTTGAGGGAATGCATCCAACATTCAAACACGTACCGCCTAACTGGGAACCACCATCAGCATTATTAGATTCTTCAATACAAGCTGTTTTTAATCCAAGTTGGGAGGCTCTGATTGCAGCTACATATCCTGCTGGACCACTCCCAATGACAATAACATCATACATTTTTATGCCTCACAAATTTAAAAGTAACTTTTCAGGTGATTCAAGTTGGTCTTTTATGGCAATTAGAAATGACACTGCCTCTTTTCCATCCAGCAATCTATGATCATAGCTCAAAGCTAAATACATCATGGGTCTTATTACTATTTCTCCATCAATTGCAACAGGACGATCTTGAATAGTGTGCATTCCTAGAATAGCAGTCTGTGGGGCATTTAAAATAGGTGTTGAGAGCAATGATCCAAAAACACCTCCATTAGAAATAGTGAATGTTCCGCCTTGCATTTCAGCTATTGAAAGTTTTCCATTCCTCGCTTTATCAGAAAAATCAAGAATTGACTTTTCAACATCTGCTAATCTCAAATTATCCGCATCCCTAATCACTGGAACAACGAGCCCTCTTTCTGTTGAAACAGCTACACCCACATCTTGGTAGCCATGATAAACAATATCACTTCCATCAATCGAAGCATTAACCACTGGAAACTTTTTTAAAGCCTGCACTGCTGCCAAGACAAAAAATCCCATGAATCCAAGCTTTACCCCATGCTCTACAAAAAAATCTTCACCATATTTTACTCTAAGATCTTTGATTGGCTTTAAATCTACTTCATTGAATGTTGTCAGCATAGCTGTTTCTTGCTTCACGGTTAGTAATCTATTAGCTATAGTTGAGCGTAACCGTGACATTGGCACCCTTTCTTCAAGCCTATCCATTGAAGCTAATGCAGGAGTTGAAGTTGCAGAAGTGCTTTGAATATTGCTATCAAGTGCTATTTCTTGATTCTTAGAAGAAGACTCATCAAGGTAATTAACCACATCTGCTTTAGTAATTCTCCCATCTTTTCCTGATCCATCAATAGCATTAGCATTAAGGTCATGCTCTTTCAATAATTTTTTAACTGCAGGTCCATTTTCTTTTGATTCGGAGTCATTAAAATTAGTTTTATCAGACTTTTGTTGCTCACTTGAGTTAGAAATTTTTTCTGGAGCTGGAGTTTCTTGAGTAATAGGCTGTTCTCCCTTTTCAAATTCTGCTATTAACTCAGCGCTTAAAACAACCTCTCCTGCTGGTTTTAAAACTTTGGAAATAACGCCATCAAATGGAGCAACTACTTCCAATACAACTTTATCTGTTTCAATCTCAGCTATAACTTCATCTTGCTTAACAGATTCACCTTCCTGCTTGACCCAGTTTGCAATGGTTCCATCTGCTACAGACTCTGGGAATGTTGGGGACTTTATTTCTATTGACATAATTCTTTCTCTAGGATTTTAAAGCTTCAATAACCAAAGCTTCTTGTTGTTGGATGTGTAATTTATTTAAACCAACTGCTGGTGCAGCTGATGCTTTTCTACTAATTAATTCTATTTGAGCTGAATTAATTCTATCTAGAACTATTTGCAATCTATGACGATGACTAAACCATGCTCCTTGATTGCTAGGTTCTTCCTGACACCAAATAAATTTTAATGCATTCTTATATGGCTTGATAATCTTTTCAAGGGTGTCATAGGGAAATGGGTAGAGTTGTTCAATTCTTATTAAAGCAATATTTTTGATCCCAAGCTCCTCTCTTTTAGCAAAAAGATCATAATATACCTTCCCGGAACACATAATAATTTTCTCTACCTCACCAGGATTCTTGATGGTATCGTCTATAACATACTGAAAAGAACCATCTGTTAAGCTTTCAACAGAGGAGACGGCTGCAGGATTTCTTAGTAAGCTTTTAGGAGAAATAACAACCAAGGGTCTTCTCATTTTTCGTATTGTTTGAAATCTTAGTAAATGATATATCTGCGAGGGTGTGCTGGGCACACAAACCTGAATATTTTCATCTGCACATAATTGCAAAAACCTCTCAAGCCTTGCACTACTATGCTCTGGGCCCTGTCCTTCATAACCATGAGGAAGTAACATAACTAACCCAGATAGACGCTCCCATTTATGCTCAGCAGAAACAATGAATTGATCTATAACTACTTGAGCACCATTTACAAAATCTCCAAATTGAGCCTCCCAAATAACTAACCCTGATGGCCTTGTAGCAGAATATCCATACTCAAATCCAAGAACTGCTTCCTCAGATAAAAGAGAGTCATATATATCAAGCGTTGTGTTAGAGTTTTCTGCAATTTTTACCAATGGCATATATCCTTTTCCATCCTCCTGATTTAAAACAACAGCATGACGATGAGAAAATGTTCCTCTTCTAATATCCTGACCAGAAAATCTTATAGGGTATCCTTGATCTAAGAGAGTTGCATATGCCATATTTTCAGCAAAACCCCAGTTCACTGGAATTTTTCCATCAGCCATTTCTCGTCTATCAGAATAAATTTTTTCGACTTGCCGCTGAAGAACAAAATTTGAAGGTGGAGTAAAAGCCTCATGAGCAAGAATATAAAATCTTTCCTTATCAAACTTAGACTCAATTTTTACATCTCCTTTCTGATTCATATATGGAGTCCAATCAAACCACATAGCTTCATTAGGTTTTGTTGCAAGATTGTGAACAACAGAATCTCCCTTTTCGATTGCAAGCCTATAACTTTTTTCAGACTCATCACACTCAGACTTAGATATTACTCCTGCAGAAATAAGCTTTTCTTGATATAAGCTTTTTACTGAGACTTGTTTAGCAATGGTCTTATACATTATTGGCTGTGTTGAAGATGGTTCATCAGCTTCGTTATGCCCTCTTCTTCTATAGCAAAACATATCTAATACAATATCTTTTTTAAAATTATGTCTATACTCGCATGCTAATTTAGCTGCAAATACCACCATCTCTGGATCATCTCCATTTACATGCAAAATTGGAGCTTCAATCATTTTTGCTACATCGGTTGCGTATGGTGAAGATCGTGAATCTTCCGAATTAGAGGTTGTGAAACCAATTTGATTATTAACTATTACATGAATAGTTCCTCCAACTCCATACCCTCTAGTTTGCGACATTTGAAGTGTTTCCATCACAACTCCTTGCCCAGAAAAGGAAGCATCTCCATGAATTAAAATAGGAACAATTAGTTTTTTTTGCTGGTCCTTCAGTCTATCTTGCCTGCCCCTAACTGATCCAAGGACTACAGGATCTACTATTTCTAAGTGAGATGGATTGTTAGCTAATGAAACATGCACCTCTCCATTTGGAGTTAAAATATTTGTTGAAGAACCTAGATGATATTTTACATCTCCAGTGCTTGCCCCCTCTAGTTCATAATCTTCTTCAAATTCAGTGAATAATTCTTTAGGAGATTTCCCCAAAACATTAACTAATAAATTAAGTCTACCTCTATGTGCCATTCCGAAACAAATTTGCTCTGCACCAAAAATGCCGCAATTCTGTATCAAGCTATCGACTAGTGGAATAAGGGACTCAGCTCCATCAATACCAAACCTCTTCATGCCTGGATATCTAGAAGCTAAGAATTTAGCAAGACCTTCAGCTGAGCTTAAGCGTTTTAAAATATATTTTTGCTCATCAGGATTAAAATTTAATTTTCCTAAATTGGGTTCCAACCTCTTTTGAAACCATTCTCTTTCAGATAATGATGAAATGTAGTTGTACTCAATTCCAAGGGTTCCACAATATATTGCTTCCAATGCTTGTATGATTTCAGATAAAGACGCTGATTTTTTTTCAATTTTTAGTGTGTCTGTGTTGAAAACCTCTGAAAGATCTGAGCTGTGAAGATTATGAAAACTCAGCTCCAGATCATCGCAATGGTGAGTTGGTTTCAAGCCCAGCGGATCTAACTTAGCCTTATAGTGACCCCTATTTCTATAGGCTTGAATCAATTGAATGACTTTAACTTGCTTAGAATTAGAAATATTGTTTGAAGATTGAATGTTGATTGGAGGGTTAATCTCTTCTTCTTTTAGCCTCTCAACAATTTCTTGGTGGGATACTTCGTTCTCATCATCGCTGACACTAGGCAATGAGTCAAAGTATATTTTCCAATCATCAGGAATTGTTGAAGGATCCTTTAAATACAATTCATATAAAGATTCTAGATATGAGCTTTGAGCACCTGCAGCATGTGAGGTTGACCAAAATGTCTCCATATTATTCATTTTAGATTTTAGCTGACTGCATCAGAGGCAATAATGTTTTCTTTATTCTTTCCTGAAAGCAACATTGACTTGATTTCACCTATTGCTTCATTTGGATTGAGTCCTTTTGGACAAACGCTGACACAGTTCATAATGCCATGGCATCTATAAACACTGAATGGATCAGATAAATTTTGAAGCCTCTCTGCAGTTTTAGTGTCTCTTGAGTCAGCAATAAATCGATAAGCTTGAAGTAACGCTGCAGGCCCAACAAATTTATCTGGATTCCACCAAAAGGATGGGCAGCTTGTTGAACAGCATGCACACAAAATACATTCGTATAGACCGTCTAATTTATCTCTATCTTCTGGGGACTGAAGTCTTTCTCCGATATCTACAGGCGTATCATTTTGAAGAAACGGCTTAATTTTTTCATATTGAGCATAGAATTCAGTCATATCAACAACCAAGTCTCTTACAACTGGTAGGCCAGGTAATGGGCGAAGATCTAGCTTATTTTTTTTAATTACTGTGGATAAGGGAGTAATGCATGCTAAGCCATTTTTTCCATTAATATTCATACCATCGGAGCCACAAACTCCCTCTCTACAAGATCTTCTATAAGAAATAGTAGGGTCCTTTTCCTTTAATTGGTTCAGGAGCTCCAATACCATAATATCTCTTTTAGGTTTTTCAAACTCAAAAGTCTGCATATAGGGGAAACTATCTTTTTCAGGATTATATCTATATATGTTGACACTAATCATGATCAATTCTCAGTAAGTTCTTACTTTTGGAGGAAAAGCTTCAACTTGAGATGGTTTAAAATTTACATGTCTTTTACCTAAAACTTTTGTGGTTGGATCATATAATGAGTGGCATAACCAGTTCTCATCATCTCTGTCAGGATAGTCTTCTCTGGCATGAGCTCCTCTACTCTCAGTTCTTTGAAGAGATGAAATGGCTGTAGCCTCAGCAACCTCAAATAAGTTTTGCAATTCTAAAGCTTCAACTCTGTTGGTGTTAAAAGCCGCACTTTTATCTTTCAAGTGAAGATTCTCTATTTTTTCTCTAATTTCCTCTAATGCTGAGACACCTTTGTCCATGTAGTCTCCTCGTCTAAAAACACCAAAATAATTCTGCATGACTTCCTGAAGCTCTTTTTTTACTGCTGAAACCTCATATCCTGTTGAAGACTCATTGAGCTTATTAAGATTATGAAGAGCTAAATCGATATCGTCTTTATCAGAATGTGCAACACCTCCACCTGATTTTAAAGCTTCGTTAATGTGCAGTCCTGCCGCTCTGCCAAATACAACTAAATCTAGTAATGAATTTCCTCCAAGTCTATTTGCACCATGGACTGAAACACATGCAGCTTCGCCAACTGAAAATAAACCTGGAATGTAATCATCATCTGAGCTACTAAGTTTGAATGCTTGACCATGAATATTTGTTGGGGTACCTCCCATCATATAATGACATGTTGGGACTACTGGAATCGGTTCATAAACTGGATCCACTGCAGCAAAAGTTCGGGAAAGTTCACAAATTCCGGGAAGTTTTGCATTCAAGACGTCAGCACCTAAATGATCAAGCTTTAAAAATACATGGTCTTTATCTTCACCACACCCTCTGCCTTCAAGAATTTCTAAAACCATTGAACGAGCAACTACGTCCCTTCCAGCAAGATCCTTAGCATTAGGAGCATACCTTTCCATAAATCTTTCGCCATCTTTGTTAATAAGATAGCCGCCTTCTCCTCTACATCCTTCGGTTACTAGAGAACCTGCTCCATATATGCCCGTAGGATGAAACTGCCACATCTCCATATCTTGAGCAGGAATTCCAGCTCTCAAAGACATCCCAAGACCGTCTCCGGTGTTAATAAGAGCATTTGTAGTTGAAGCATAAATTCTTCCTGCGCCTCCAGTTGCCAAAACTGTTGCTTGAGCTTTCAGGTAAGCTACTTCACCTGATTCAATTGAATATGCTATTACTCCTGTAACTTCTTTGAATTTATTTAGCACTAAATCTACCGCGAACCATTCGTTTAAGAAATTAGAGCCCTCTTTTACATTGTTTTGATAAAGTGTGTGAAGCAAGGCATGTCCAGTTCTATCAGCAGCTGCGCAAGTTCTTGCAGCTTGGCCGCCTTTTCCAAAATCTTTTGATTGACCTCCAAATGGTCTTTGATAAATTCTCCCATTATCTGTTCTAGAAAAAGGCAACCCCATATGCTCAAGTTCAAAGACAGCTTTTGGGCCCTGCGAGCACATGTACTCGATTGCGTCTTGATCACCTATATAATCAGAACCTTTTACAGTGTCATACATATGCCAACGCCAGTCATCTTGTGGATCTGCACTTGCAATTGCACAGGTTATTCCTCCCTGAGCAGAAACAGTATGTGAGCGAGTTGGGAAAACTTTTGAAACTACTGCAGTCTTTAATCCAGACTTAGCAAGCTCCAAGGAAGTTCTCATCCCAGAGCCACCTCCTCCGATAACAAGGACATCAAATTCAAGTGTTTTAATATTAGATGAGTTTAGAGTGCTCAAAATTTAACTCCAGATTGTAATTAAGATAATTGCGAAGATTGAAATGCCAAGAAGAGTAAAGAAAATTGTATATGCACCTCTAATTACATCTGCATATTTTGCAAGACTCATGCTTAGAAATCCAAGAGTTCTGGAAGTGAAATAATCAGTTCCAATAGTCCATAAGCCAATAAAAGCATGAATGATGGATAAAGCAGCTGCTAGAGAAGTAAAAACGAGAAAATCTATTTTATTAGTAAAAACAGTCCAAGAGTTATATTCAAGTGGGTTATTTGCAATAAGGAATGAGCTTACCCAGATAGTATATGCTAATAAATAAACAGCAGAATAACGCTGAACATAAAATAAAGTAGAACCAATCATGTGTACAGTCTCGTAAAAACAAACACAAATAATAAAAACCATAAACAAAAAACAAAATAAGAAGATAAACGAGAAGCCCTAAGAGATTCTCCAATGTGAAGATCCTGAAGTAAATGACGTACACCAGTTAAAATATGATACGCAAAGACTAAAAAGCTAACAGCGACAAATGTCGAAAAAAATATTGAGTTACTTAAATAATTTTTCAGGATCATAAAATCATTATAACTTTTTGTTGAAAAATATAGAAGATACAAGGAAAGAGGAAGGGAGATAAAAAAAATGTATATTCCTGCTAAGCGGTGGGTAATTGATGAAATAGCTGATACAGGTAATCTTATCTGAAAAAGATTTATATAGACCGGCCTTATTTTGTTGTGGTTAGTAGACAAATGTTCCCTTCATACATCTAATTTTTATAGATTGTAACAATCATTTTGTTAAATGCCCAATCATTAATATGTAGTGGCATTTGATTTTATATGCATTAAAATGTCAATATCTTACTAAATGCTTAATTTTAGGTATTTAAGAGGTAGAAAATATGTAGTTATGCTACAAATAAATAAATTACTTATTTTTTTTTGTATATTTTACTAAACGTTGTTTCTTTTTTATTTGTCTTGGGGACAACTTGTTAACCTTGCCTTCAAATGGATTATCACCCTTTTTGAAAATGACGTTTAACTCAACACTTTTTAAATTAAGCTCTTCTCTAAAAGAATTAATTAAGTAGCGTCTATAATTTGAAGGAATTTTGCTTGAAATATTTGAATGTATAATGAATTTTGTTGGATGAATGCCACCAAAATGTATATACCTCATTTTAATTTGCCTGCCTGAAACATTTGGAGTATTTGTAGAGTTAGTAAACTTTGCAAGTAACTTATTTAACTTACCTGTAGAAAATTTTGTTTTTGCTAACTTATTTACTTTAGCAAGAGTATTGAATAGTTTTTTAAAACCACGTTTTTGAAGTGCAGATATATCAACTAAGATTAAGTCATTCAGGGCTGAGTTTTGAAATTTCTTAGTCTCTTTGAGCTCAAACAAGTGATCTTCTGAAAGCTCGTCAATTTTGTTCAAAGCAACAACAACTGGCTTTCCATAACCTCTTATCAAATTCAAGATCCGAAGGTCCTGATCTACTATTCCATCTGACGCATCAATTAACATTAAAACAATATCTGACTCATCAACGGCATGCATGGCCCTTACATACGAAAAATATTCAACTGAATGACTTTGCTTATATTTTTTTCTAATGCCAGCAGTATCAATAAAAATAAAATCTTCCTCATCAAATTCAAAAGGTACATGAATAGAATCTATGGTTGTTCCAGGCACGTCGGAAACAATTAAACGATCCTGCTTTGTAAATTGATTAATAAATGTAGATTTACCAGCATTAGGTCTCCCAATTACAGCTATTTTTGTGCCTTGAGGATCCTCACTATCGCTTGTATTTGGCTCAATAAATTGTTTTGAGATATAAGTTTGTAATTCTTTAATGCCTTGAGAATGCTCTGCACTAATTTCAAGAATATCCCCACAACCAAGTTTTAAAAGGTCCTCTTTTGCGTTTGATCTATTCTTGATATCAATCTTATTTAAAACAACGAAAAATTTTTTATTCATTTTTCTGATTGATTGAAACAGATCTATATCATCAGCTGTAAGCTCTTCTGAAGCATCAATTAAGAATAATATTAAATTTGAGTCTTTAGCAGCTATCAAGGCCTGTTCAGTAATTGCTGTACTAAATTCTGAAACATCGGAGCCAACTCCGCCAGTATCAATTACGAGAAATTGCTGCTCTTTAAATGTGGCATAACCAAAATTTCTATCTTTAGTCAGACCTGAAAAATCAGAAACAATAGCATTTCTGCTTTTTGTGAGCTTGTTGAATAAAGAAGACTTTCCTACATTGGGTCGTCCAAGAATTGCAATTGAATTTAACATTTTGAAAAGGCATTTTAGAGCTTAATTGCAACTATATTAGATTCCTTATCAATAACATATGCAAGATCTCTAAAAGTAACAAGATTCATTATGGGGTTTCCAGATACTTTTTTTCTCCCAACAGTAATTCCTGTCATTGGATTTATAACATGAACGTAACCATCTAAATCTCCTACCAATAATAAATTTTTATATGCAACTCCACTTGATAGCTGTCTTCTTAGGTACTCTTCAGATATCCAAGAGGTTGATAAATTAGCAAGAGAAAATGAGAGAATCGACCCATCATCTTGAATTACCATGATCATGTTATTTGCCACAATCGGAGAGTAAAATGACGAAGCATTTGCATTCCATACCGGCCTCTTCTGGGCAATATCAAATGCTGTTAAATTGCCTTGATAATTAGTAGCAAAAATTAATTGCTTGGCTATTACTGGAGCTGAGTCAGCGTCTATTAAATTCTCAAGTTCTGATGAGCCCTCTACAAAAGAGATAGGTGCATCCCAAAGAAAGAAACCTGTTTCTAATTGAAAGGCTCCAAGTCGCCCGTTGTCAAAAGTAGAGAAGACAATGCCATTTTCAACTATAGATTCACCTGTTCCACGAACAGTTAAAGCTGGCAATTGTGATCTAAATGACCATTTTTTTTCTCCTGATAAAGCACTCAAAGCAACTAATTCACCTACAGAATTTTTTGCAAGAATTAATGAGGCGCTAACAACTGAATTAGATAAAACTTCACCACCAATATTCTTCTCCCAAATAATTTCTTGCGTATCTGAGTCAATCGCAATAACGAAGCCATTTAGATCCGATACGATTAATTTGCCAAAACCTGAAGCAACACCTGCTGCTAACTCACGATCAATATTAATTTTCCAATTTTCTTTTCCAGACTTAGGATTGATTGAGGAAATATTTCCCTCTGGATCAGCAACCATCATATTTCCTGAGTAAAAGGAGGGCCTAAAAGAGCCTAAGCTATTTTCTCCTTTAAAAGATTTTTTCCATTTTATAGAAAGAGAATATTCATTTTTAAAAGACTGAAGAGCAACTGGTTCAATTACCTCATCATCTGAATCATCTTCCCAAAAAGCTAAAGTTGAGCATGAAGAAATCAGTACAAAAACAATACCTAGAAATATATTATTTTTCATTGGAACTAGTTATTAATTTTATTGATCTTCATTTTTAATAAAGACTTATTGGATTCATTCTGTGAATTCTCAAGAGCCAATGAATACTGATCTAAAGCTAATTTATTTTTTTCGAGTCCAGCCAAGGCATCGCCCTTGACCTCATATACAAGGGGATGCTCGGTACTCGAATTAAATGACTCTAGGACCTCTAGAGCATTAGAGTAGTTCTTTTTGCTTAGCTCAATTCTAGCAATATTTATTTTTGCAATTGAGCTCAACATATCATTTCCAAAAAATCCTGAAGATACATCTAATAGTTTTTTGAAGTCAATTAATGCCGCATCAAGATCGCCCTCTCTAGCGAGTGATGAGCCCCTGATCATTCTTGCAAGTTGAGCATATCCAGTCCTGGGATAATTTTCTTGAAGCTTGTTAAAATTTTCTTTGTCATCTAATGCGCTTGCTGACTCAGCAGAAAGATTAACAAACCAAGCATCATATATCTCACCTGCTTTTAAATTTTGAGAAGTGTTATATGTCTTATAACTTATTGAAGAAATCAGAATTATTGCAAGAGCCAAGAAACTAATTAAAATTGGGTTTTTATAGTCTTTGAAAAAATTTACAAAAGCTGCAAATCTTTCTTCATCTGAACTGTAATCTGCCATGATCTCTCCTAAAGATTAGTATATTTGTCTATGACTTCTTTTGAGGTAAGAAGTTCTTGCTCTCCACCATCGCTAAGATCTTTCAATATCACCTGATCATTCTTGAGCTCATCTTCTCCAACAATAATTGCATAACTACAATTATTTTTATTGGCTCTCCTTAGCTGAGATTTTAGACTTCCCTCACTTAAAAATGTATCAAGAATAATACTATTATTGGCACTTCTTAAATCATCGGCTATTTTATATGTTTTTTTGTTAATCTGCTCTCCAAGAATAATAAATCCAACTTTCAATGGTTGTTTTATATTTTCAATGCTGAGAAGCTCGATTATTCTTTCAACCCCTATAGCAAAACCTATGGCATGCATGTCTTTTCCACCAAGTTGTTTGGAAAGATTATCATATCTTCCTCCTCCAAGGATGGCATCTTGAGCTCCAAGCTTTTCTGAAACAGTTTCAAATACAATACCTGTATAATAATCCAATCCTCTCACCAGTGACTGATCAATCTGAATATCGCAATGATTACTATAAGCATCTACAAGATTTTGTAAAAAGGTCTTAGAATCCTCTGAAATAAAATCTTGAAATTTTGGGCCCTCTTTTAGTAATGTCTGAGTAGATTTTTCTTTAGAGTCTAAGACTCTCAAAGGATTAGATTTTAATCTCATTTGATCTTTTTCATGTAATTCGTTTATATGTGGCTGGAGAAAAGCAACTAGGGAATTGCAAAAACTTTCCTTAGCAAGCTGATCACCTAGATGATTAATTTTAATTGTATAGTCTGAAATACCAATTAATTTTTTGATCTGTAAAACCATACTAATTAACTCATATTCTGAAATTCCTTCCTCGAAACCAAGGTATTCAACCCCCACTTGATGAAACTGCCTAAATCTTCCTTTTTGTGGCCTCTCATATCTGAACATTGGTCCTTGATACCAAAGTTTATGATTCTCGTGTTCTTGTTTTTTTTGAATAATTGCTCTAATGACGCTCGCAGAACCCTCAGGTCTTAAGCTGATACTTTCTTCGTTACGATCTAAAAATGAATAGAGTTCTTTGTTAACAATATCAGATGAGTTCCCAACTGATCTTGAAAAAAGCTCTGTGGACTCTAACAATGGAGTACGAATTTCATGCGTGTTGAAAGAATGAAAAATTTTAGAAAGTTTTGACTCGAATATATGCCATCTCTCTAAATCTCCAGGAAATAGATCAGGCATGCCTCTTAGTGATTGAATCTTCAATTTTTTAACCCTTTACAATTATGTCTACAGAATTTTTCTTTTCTAGCTGTTCCTTCACTTGCTCTTCTATTGTATCAACAAGTTTCTCATTAGATATTTTTTTTGATGGAGCCCCGTTAACATAAAGTAAATTGCTTGGGCCGCCAGTAAGTCCAACATCAGCCGCCTTAGACTCACCTGGGCCATTAACATAGCAACCGATGATTGCCACTTCTAAATCCTCAGATATACCCTCAAATCTAGTCTCAAGCTCATTTACTACCTCTATGACATTAAAATTCTGTCTAGAGCAGCTCGGGCATGCAACTATCCTAATGCCTCGACTTCTTAAATTAAGGCTTTTTAAAATATCCCAACCAATCTTTATTTCATCAACTGGGTCTGAGGCAAGTGAAACTCTTATTGTGTCGCCTATGCCTTCGGATAAAAGCATGCCCAAACCAATAGATGACTTAACTGATCCAGCCCTATAACTTCCTGATTCTGTAATGCCTAAATGTAATGGCTGATCTAGAAGTTTTGAAAACTTTCTATAACTATCAACTGTCATTTGAATATTTGATGCTTTTAAGCTTAATTTAAAATTGGAGAAATCATATCTATCTAAAATGTCTACATGTCTCAGCGCCGACTCGACCAAAGCATCCGAAGTAGGCTCTCCGTACTTTTTTTGCAGATCTTTCTCCAGTGAACCAGCATTAACACCAATTCTTATTGGAATATTATTATCTTTAGCCGCTTGAATGATTTCTTGAACCTTATTTTCTTTTCCAATATTGCCCGGATTAATCCTTAGGCAGTCAGCAGAATCTGCAACAAGCAGAGCAATCTTATAATCAAAATGAATGTCTGCAACTAGTGGAATTGAGACAAGGTTCTTTATGGATTTAAATGCATTTGCGCAATCTTTATCAGGAACAGAGACTCTAACAATATCAGCACCCGCTGCTTGTAATTCTTCAATTTGACTCACAGTAGCTTGAATGTCAGCCGTATTAGTATTTGTCATAGATTGAATTGATATAGGGTGATCGCCGCCTACTCCAACGGTACCTACAAATATAGGATTAGTTTTTTTTCTTTCTATCCAAGAATTATTCATGCTTCTTATTCCGATGAATCAACAGTAACATCAAGTTGGAGTGAATCAAGTTTATATAGCATAAAAGATTTATTAATTTCGTTATGCAATTCATTCATTTTATTACCAAAGTTTGAATCAATATTCATTTTAAACCTATCTAGGTTGGTGTAAGCTTCTTGTGAATTATTTTTAACAGGCTGACGACTATTATGATTACTCTGATAAATGAAAATTAGTGAGATTAAAAAAATAAAGAAAATAAAAATGATAAAAATTATATTTCTCTTTAAAAATGAGTTCTCAGTTGAATCAGGGTCTTCCTCTTTCTCAGCAGCAGCTACCACTTCAGCATTATAAATATCAAAAAAATTTATCTCTAAGTTAAGGAATGTTGCATATTTTTCAAAATATTGCATTGCAAACAACCTTGCTGGGAAAATTGCATAATCCCCTAACTCAATAGCCCTTATGTAGTCAATATTAATATAGGTTAAAGTGGCAACCTCTTCTTGGGTCATTGAGCGAAGTATACGAGCATTGATAAAAGCTTTACCAATCTTTCCTGTATGTGCTGATTTAAGGCTCATGAAGTACTAATGAAGCTAATTGAATTTTTTTTATTTTTACCTTTAATACTTTTACTAAGCTTTCCAACAAGTTGTCCGCATGCTCCATCGATTGCATCTCCTCTTGTTATTCTAAGGGTTGTTATTAAACCTTTTTTAATAAGGTAATCTTTAAATTCATAAATAGCACTTTCTTGAGATCGAAGGTAATTACATCCATCGAAGGGATTAAATGGTATAAGATTTATTTTGCAGGATAGCCCGTCAAGAATCTTGACTAAATCTTTTGCATGGTTCAATGAATCATTAACACCATCTATTAAAATATATTCAATTGTAATTATTTTACGTTTGCTTTGAGTTTTTAAATAATTCTTACAAGCATCCAGTAGCTCTTCTAATGGATATTTTTTATTAATTGGGACTATTTCATCTCTAAGAATGTTATTAGCAGCATGCAAAGATATTGCCAATGAAATATCAGTTTTCTCTCCTAACTTATTGATTTCTGGGACTATCCCTGATGTGCTAAGGGTAATCCTTCTTTTGGAAAGTCCATATGCATTTTGATGCAGCATTAAGCTGATAGAGTTCATTACTGATTCAATATTGAGAAGAGGCTCGCCCATTCCCATAAATACAACATTTGAAATAGGAAGACTTGTTTCATCATGAAAATTAGCTAGCCATAGCTGACCTATGATTTCAGAATCAGATAAATTCCTTTCAAAACCTTGTGCACCTGTCGCACAAAAAGTGCATTGCAATGCGCATCCTGCTTGAGAAGATATGCATAGTGTCAATCTTTTTTTTTCTGGAATCTTAACCATTTCGATCATTGAGCCTGAATCAAGTTTAATTAAATATTTTTTTGTTCCCTCAGTGGATATAAAACACTCCTCTACTGCAGGAGGTTTAACTTCAGCAATTTCAGAAAGTTGATTTCGTAATGCAAGACTAAAATCAGTCATTTTTATAAAATCAATTACTCCCCGTTGATGGATCCATTTCATTAATTGTAGGGCCCTAAAACTTGGTTGCCCTATTGATTGAAAAAAATCTACCAATGATTCATGCGTGAATCCTAGTAAATTTATCTTTTCTTTATGCACTCAATTAAAAGATTTCGCTATCATTGAAAAAATATGAGATTTCTCTTGCTGCACTATCAGTTGAATCAGATCCATGAACAGCATTTGCATCAATTGTCTCCGCAAAGTCTGCTCTAATTGTTCCAGGATCTGCTTCACTTGGATTAGTAGCGCCCATTAATTCTCTATTTTTTAAAACAGCATTATCCCCCTCAAGAACCTGAACAAATACCGGAGCAGATGTCATATACTTAACAAGGTTAGGAAAAAAGGGTCTTCCCTCATGCTCTGCATAAAAACCTGCAGCCTGCGCTTGATCCATATGTATCAATTTGCCTGCAACCACTTTTAGACCATTTTCTTCAAAGCGATCTATTATTTTTCCAATAATATTTCTAGATGTTGCATCAGGCTTAATTATTGAAAGTGTGCGTTCTATCGTCATAAGGTTACTCCTAAATTTGCGACATTATAGGTGAGTTAATCCA
>CETM01026548.1_pt1 | contig 15435 bp, 13 predicted proteins | sample 361451 | NCBI WGS metagenome assembly CETM01 (sample SAMEA2622690, study PRJEB7988) | marine metagenome | isolation source: saline water (ENVO:00002010), including
TCCTTAGTTAAAGGAATAGATAAATTCATAATTAATGATGTTGAGGAGGCCAGAAAATCATCAGATAAAGCAATAGAGGTAATTGAAATTTATTTAATGAACGGTATGAACGTGGTTGGTGATTTATTTGGAGAAGGAAAAATGTTTTTGCCTCAGGTTGTCAAATCAGCAAGAGTTATGAAGAAAGCTGTTGCACATCTAGTCCCCTTCATTGAAAAAGAAAAAGTAGAGGGGAAAAAATCGAATGGTAAAATATTGATGGCAACAGTTAAGGGAGATGTTCATGACATTGGGAAAAATATTGTTGGTGTGGTATTAGCATGTAATAATTTTGAGATAATAGATTTAGGAGTTATGGTACCCCCAGAAAAAATTATAGAAACTGCTATCAATGAAAACGTTGATGTAATTGGACTTAGTGGATTAATCACACCCTCACTCGATGAAATGGTTTATTTAGCAAAGGAACTGGAAAAATTGAATCTAAAAATTCCAGTTCTGATAGGTGGAGCAACTACATCCAAAACACATACCGCTGTAAAAATTTCCCCTGTATATTCTGGACCAGTTATTCATGTAAATGATGCATCTAAAGCCGTGCCCGTATCAACAAGTTTACTTTCCAAAAATAGAAAAATCTTTACGAATCAGATTAGTGATGAATATGATAATGTAAGAAAAACTTTTGAAAATAGAAAAGTCACTAAAAACTTTATTTCTATTACTGAAGCTAGAAAAAATAGATTAAAATTAGATTGGGATAATTATAATATACCAAAACCAAATTTTATTGGTGTTAAAGAAATTAAAATTAAAGAATTATCAGTATTGAGGAAGTATTTTGATTGGACTCAGTTTTTTAGATCATGGAATCTACATGGAATCTATCCTGATATATTTGAAAACGAAGTAAATGGAAAAGAAGCAAAAAAATTGTTTAATGATGCTAATGAATTACTTGATAAAATTATTCGTGAAAACCTCTTGATTGCAAAAGGAATTTTTGGAATTTTTCCTGCAAGTTCAATAAACGATGATATTTTGGTTTATAATAATGAAAATACAAATGAAGTTCTTGATAAATTTTTAACATTACGACAACAAAGCAAAAAGGCTGATGGAATTCCAAATATCGCATTGTCTGATTTCATTATCCCATCATCTAAAAATATTAAAGATTATATTGGTTGCTTTTGTGTAACTGCAGGATTTGGGTCTAATGAACTTTGTCAAAGTTTTGAGAAAGAAAATGATGACTATTCAAGTATAATGGTTAAAGCACTAGCTGATAGATTTGCTGAGGCATTTGCTGAATATCTTCACAAAGAGGTGAGAATTAAACATTGGGGGTATTCATCAAATGAAAATTTTTCTAACGATGATCTAATAAAAGAAAAATATGTTGGAATTAGACCCGCTCCTGGATATCCTGCATGTCCTGATCATTTAGAAAAAAGCACTATCTGGAAACTATTAAAAGTAGAAGAAAAAATAGGAGTAAAGCTTACAGAGAGTTTAGCAATGTGGCCTGCTGCATCTGTTAGTGGATATTATTTTGCTCACCCCAAATCAAAATATTTTGGTTTAGGAAAAATAGATAAAGATCAGGTAAAAGATTATTCTAAAAGAAGGAAAATTGGATTTAAAGAAGCATCTAAATGGTTAAATCCAAATATTAATGATATTTAGTTATAATTGCATAAAAATTGAGTTCAATTTCTAATTATATCAAATTATGTGTGGAATTATAGCATATGTAGGTAATAAATCTAATGCAGGTAAAATTCTATTTGAAGGGCTTCATACTTTAGAGTATAGAGGGTATGATAGTTCTGGAATAGCATTGATAAATAGAAAAAATAATATTAAGGTTTATAAAAAAAAAGGAATAGTCAAACTAGCAGAAAAAAAATTTTTAAAAGAAAAGATAAGCTCAAAAATTGGAATTGGACATACAAGATGGGCTACACATGGAGAGCCTAATAATAAAAACTCGCATCCTATACTATCATATTCAAAAAATTTTGCAATTGTTCATAATGGTATAATTGAAAATTATTCAATTTTAAAAAAAATTCTTGAAGAAAAAGGATATAAATTTAGAACTAATACAGACACTGAAGTCTTAATTAATTTTATTGAAGAAATATATAAAAAAAGTAAATCTGATTTTGAAAACACATTAAATACTGCACTCAGACAAATAAGAGGTGCGTTTGCAATAGTAATTATTAATAAGAAAACACCAAACTATCTTTATGGAGCAAGAAGAGGAAGCCCTTTAGTAGTAGGAATTTCAGAAAATAACTTTTTTTTAGCTTCAGATGCTTCACCAATTGTTAAACATACAAATGATGTAATTTATCTTAAGGATAATGAAATTGTGAAAATTTCTTCTGAAAAAATTAAAATTACCAATTTAAAAAAAGAAAAAATTAATCCAGAAGTAAAAAAAATTGAATTAAAAATTGAAGAGATTGAAAAAGGAGGTTATGATTCTTTTATGCTAAAAGAAATTATGGAACAGCCAAAATCTATAAAGAGATCAATGCTTGGGAGGATAAATGTTAATAAAAAATCTTTATTTATAAATGGCATTAATGATTATGTTAAAAAGTTATTAAATGCTAAAAGAATAATTATTGTTGGATGCGGCACCTCTTGGCATGCTGGATTAGTGGCTGAGTATTTTTTTGAAAAATATACAAGAATTCCAGTTGAAGTTGAGTATGGATCTGAATTTAGATATAGAAATCCAATTTTAAATTCAGATGATGTCGTGTTTTTCATATCTCAATCCGGAGAAACTGCTGATACTTTAGAATCGGTTAAAATTACAAAAAAGAAAGGAGCAACAGCATTAGGTATTGTAAATAACGTTGGGTCTTCTATAGCAAGAATAACAGATGAAGGATGTTACCTTCATGCAGGTCCAGAAATAGGTGTAGCTAGTACTAAGGCATTTACTTCACAATTGATAATATTGTTTATGATAGGAGTAAGATTGTCAAATAGATTAAATACAATAAAACAAAAGAAATATGTTGAAATGATTTATCAACTTGACAATGTTCCTAAACTTGTTGAAGAAATACTTGAACAAAGAAATAAAATAAAAAATATTGCTAAAATTATTCATAAAAAAAGAAGCTGTCTTTTCATGGGTCGAGGAACAAATTTTCCCGTTGGATTAGAAGGAGCATTAAAATTAAAGGAAATATCATACATACATGCTGAAGGGTATCCTGCTGCAGAATTAAAACATGGTCCAATAGCACTATTAGAAAAAGGAACACCTGTTATTGTAATATGTACTAGAAGTGATGAATATGAAAAAACAATTGCCAACATTGAAGAAGTAAAGGCGAGAAAGGCTATGATTATAGCAATTTTGGATTCGAAAAATAAACACGTTAGTAAAATGGTAGATCATTCAATTGTAGTTCCCCAAATCAAAAATGATTTTTCTCCTATCTTAAATATAATACCTCTTCAATTATTAGCATATTATGTAGCTAAATATAAAGGTCTAGATGTAGATAAACCAAGAAATTTAGCTAAATCTGTTACTGTAGAATAATAAAATGAAAGCATATATTTATTTGTTCTTAGCCATAATTTTTGAAGTTTTGGGCACACTTTTAATTCCTGCTTCCAAAAATTTTACCAAGATTTTACCAACAGCAATTTTATCTCTTAGTTACTTTACGTCTTTTTACTTTCTTTCTTTTGCAGTTAATAAATTACCTATAACTGTTGTTTATGCTTCATGGTCTGGTTTAGGGATATTCACAATTGCGCTACTTAGTTATGTGTTTTATAAACAGACTTTAGCTTGGCAAGGTATCTTAGGTTTGTTTTTTATCGTGATTGGAGTAACACTAGTAAACATATATAAAGCTCAATAGAAAAAAATTAAAGATATTTTTTCATATTAATTGAATCTTTCTTAAAGCCTTGTCTTGAATAAAAATTTTTAAGATGCTCTTTGCAAAATAAAGTTATTCTATAACAATTGTATTTTCCCCCAATATTTATAAGCTCTTTTATTAAATTATCACCAATAAATCTTCCTCTATAATTTTTATCTACAACAATATCTTCTATATGTCCAGCAACTTCGCCTCTAATTTTGTTTTCAATAACAATTGAACCATAAGAAACTATTTTTTTATCTAAAATCCCAACTATTGATTTTGTACTTTTATTTTCATTGAAACTTTTCCATGCTAAATCCTTATTGATTGATTTAATATTTATTTTTTTTAATTGATTAAGAATATTAAATATTGAATCCAAATCATCTTTGGTAACTTCTCTAAAAATTACTTTACTCATTAGTCTTATTTTTCTTTGAATTTTTATCTTGTAATCTTACTAAAACATATCCAAATGAAAATTGAAAAGTTGTATTTTTTGTATCGTTAGCAAAGGGGTCATCATCAGAAATATTTTTTAATCCTTTCACATATCTTCCTGAAAAAATAAATCTATCAATAGGCTCAACCGATAGTCCTAAAACTAAACTAAAATCTCTTTTTAATAATTTATTTTTAATATCTGTTGAAATACCACTAATTTCATTAATGGCTCCAGTTAACATTCCAAATTGAGGTCCAAAGTGGATATTTATTGGTCCAAATGAACTTCTAATAAGTATTGGAATATTTAAATAATCAATACTACGAATTGTTGAAGAATTTATTTTTGTCCCCTGCATTGAATATTGAAGTTCTGGCTGTATTCCAAAAACTAAAGGTAGCTTTATATATGTAAAAACTCCAAGATGTAAACCGGTAATAGATTTTGTTCCAGAAATTGACTTTATATTTTGAGTTGCAAAATTAGATCCTGATTTTATTCCTAAATCAAATTTTTGAGAAAAAGAATTTTGAATTATTAAAAGAAAAAAAATGAAGGTTAAAACTTTTGATTTCATTTTTGAATTTACATTCATAAATTGTTTGAATTTATTTCAAAATTAATAAAAAATAGAACTGATAAACTTAAATTTTAAATAAAAAATTAAACCAAATAATCTTTTTAAATAGTTAATTAATATGAAAAACCACTATTATTTAATTTGATTTTCGTTTTTTTATAAAAAAAAAATTAAATTGAACTCCTTTTAATTTTAAAATACTAAACTATTTAGATATACTATGAAAAAATTATTTACACTTCCTAATTTATTAATACTACTATCTGCTATTATACTTTATTCTTGTGGTGGATCTCAAGAAGTTCAAAAAAAACGTATGACAGTCACAACAAATTCTGATGAAGCTAGGGATTTATTTTACCAGGCTATAGATGTTCATCAAGGTTTAAATTGGCAAAGAGCTGAAAATTTACTGAAGTCTGCTTTAGCAAAAGACCCTAATTTTGTAACAGCAAAAGCATTACTAAATTCCCCTTTTGTTAATAATACTGACAGAAAAATTCTTACTGACATTAATAAAAATCAATTAGATAAAGTGTCTGAAATGGAAGCTATTTATTTAAAAGCTTGGTTTCAAAGAGTATCTGGAGAATGGAAAGAGTCAAATGAAACATTTGATGAATTAACTACAGCATATCCAGATATTTCAACTTTTTGGTTACATAGTGGGATTCTAAAATCTAACGGCGGAGCAGACATTCAAGATGCAATAGAAGATCTAAATAAAACATTAGAGGTTGATCCTAATAATTATGGAGCAAATGCGTATCTAATGGCAAAACATATGGTTGTAGGAACTTTAGGTAGAATGCTTCCAGTAGAAGAAAGAGATTTAGAAGTTGCTAAAATGCATATCGATAGAATGATTGAAATTGATCCAAATAATGCTTATGGTCCTGCTTATGCTGGAAATTATGAAAGAGCTTTGGGAAATTTTGAAAAAGCTATAGAATACTACGAGCAAGTTGGAAAAATACCATCAGATGATAATCTAAATATTTATCAATCAAATCATTACCTTGCATTAACCAATACATTTTTAAAAAAATATGATGTAGCTGAATCTTATTTTAGAACAAACATTGATATAGCAGATGGTAGCTATCAAAGACAGGCATTATTTTTTATGCCAAGCCTTCATATTTTTGCAAATAATTTTGATAGAGCAATTGAAGCAACAGACGAATACCTTGAAAAACTACCATCATTAGAGCTTCCATATGTTTGGGAAAATAACCAGTTAGCCAATACCCATGCTGATAGATTCATAGCTTATTCCCATAATCAACAAGATGAAGAATCTTATAAAGAAATCGAGCTCTTTGCAAAATATAGAATGAACGGTATAGAATATAATAAATCGTCAATGACTGAAAAACAATATCAGGATGGACAGGATCGGCTAAATTATCAAGTTATTCTTATGAATGCTTGGCATGATATTCTTTTTGGCAGATACGATGATGCCCGAGAATCTTTGGTGTCCGCTAAGCAATTTGTTGAAGAAGAGATAAAAGAAAATCCTGATTGGCAATATCCATACTTTGATATTAATGTTTTTGAAGGAATGATACACCTTAATGAAGGTGATTTTAATGCGTCAATTGAGTCCTTTGAAAAAACTAAGGGCAAAGTTGGTTTTGGTGGATTAGGAATGGATAATGTCTATTTTGATTATTTTCATGGCCTTGCTTTAAAAGGGGCTGGTAGAGGTGATGAGGCTGCTAAATTATTCACAAGAATAGCTAATGAAAACTTTTACGGAATTGGAAGAGCATTAGTTAGAGAACTTGCAGCTGCTCAAATCTAATTTTTGACTTTTTAAAAACTTTTTTTGATGAGAAATTGGCTTATCATACTATTTGTATTTATAAACTATATTTCTTTTACTCAATCCAATATTATAATAAAAAAGCAAGAAATTGATAATTTATCCTCAGAAAAAGTAAATTCAATTTTTGTTGATAATAAAACATTTTCTTGGATAAGTACCCCTGAAGGTTTAAATAGGTTTGATGGCAATGATAATACCATTTTTAGATCTAATCCTTTTGATAGCACCACAATAAATGACAATAATGTACTTGGAGTTTTTCAAATAGATAATAATGGAATCTTTGTTAAATCAAATGAAGGACTAGATTATTTTAATTATTCTGATTTTAATTTTAAAAGAATTCAAGATAAATCAAAACCAATTTATCATATTTTTAAAGAAAATAAATTGTTTTTTTCAACAGAATCAGAAGGGGTATTTATATATGATTTAAGTAAAAATCAAATTGATAATGTTAAGTTTGATCCCAGAAATCCTCTTTCAATTTCATCATCTAACTTTTCTGAAAATCAAAATCAAATTCTGAAATTTATCAGTTCGGATAGTACAAATTCAAGTTTATGGATAGGCACATTATATGGACTTAATAAATTTAATCTTAATACAAAATCCTCTAAAAGATTTTATGAAAACTCTCAGGATAATTCCCTTAATTCCAATATCATAAATGATATTTTTGATCTTGCAGATTCAACAATTTCATTAGTTGCAAATTTATCAAGTAAACTTCTTATTTCAACTGATAATGGACTTTCAATGGTTGATAAATTCGATAATAAAATAACTAATTATGATAATTTAAAAAATGATAAAATATATAATGTTTTTAATGTATCAAATGCAATACTGATACATAAACAAGATGGGGTTTTTAAAATTGAAAGTTTAAATGAAAATGAAATTAAGTTAAGTAAAGTTTTTAACTCAAAAGATGAAATAGTAGTAAAAATCATTAATGAAAACGAGTTTATTATTTTTAAAAAAAATACATCAAAATTTAACAGAATAGTATATTTCAATAATGAATTTATAGATATCCCTATTGAATTATCTAATGAAATTAATATTAATGACATAGGTAATTTTAACAACTCATATTATGTTTCATCAAATTCTGGATTAATTAAAATTAACGAGAAACTCGATAATATAAACAATGTTACATTAAATGAAATTGGACAAAATACTATTATTGCTTTTGCAGAAAATGATTATTATAAAGCGATATTATTATCAGATGGAAATTTATTATTGTACGAATATGAATCCTTAGTAAAAAAAATTAAAATACAAGGATTAACAAATGATTTGATTCTCAATACCGCTTTTCATCTTGAAGAAGATGAATTCATTGCTTTAGGAAATGAAAAATTACAAATAATTAATCTAAATGATTTTTCAATTGAGACATATGAAACTTCTAAAGAAGGGTTTAATTCTATTTTGGAAGGAAACATTGATAATTTAAAAATAATTAAAAGACAAAACTTAACAGGTAAAGAATTATGGATTTCCCTTAATAATGGGATTTCTATTTTAAACTTAGATACGAAGGAGTTTAATAACTTTAAATTTAATCCAAGAAGTAAAAATAAATTTCCGCAAGGGTTTTCATCTGCTATTATTTCAAACAAAAATGAAGTTTGGTTAACAAATAGCTCTACTGGATTATACAGATACGATGAAAATAATTTAGATGAAATCAATCATTATATTTTTGATATTAACGATAAAAACAGTATAACAAGTTCATCTTTGACTGATATTTATGAATATGACGACAAACTATACATCTCATCAAACGGTGATGGAATATTTATATATGAAAATGATTCATCCGGATTTTTACATTTGACAATTGATAATGGATTATTATCTAATCAGGTTTTAAATTTTTTTGAAACCTATGAATATTTATTTGTTCTGACTGAACTTGGATTAAATTATTTTGACTATGACGGAAATCTTAGAAATATAAATGACGAAGATGGATTAATAGTTGGTAATTTTTTAAAAAACGGATTAAGTCTTTATAATGATTTTCTATATGTATATTCTAATGATCAAATTCAATCAATTGATATAAATAATATTTTTGTTGATAATGTAAAACCAATTATAAACATAACACAATCTTTTATGATTGATAATAATTTTGATAAGAGAAGTTATAAAATAAACAAAAATAAAATAAACCTAACTTATGATATTTCTAATATTGAACTTGTCTTATCATCTCCTTCTTATTATAAATCAAATAATACAACTATTCTTTATAAATTGTCTCCAATCAATGAAGATTGGGTAAGCTTAGGAAAAGAAAAAAACTTAATCATTCAAAGTTCGAATTGGTCAAATAGTTTTGTGAATGGCAACAAAATACTTGTTCCGTTTGGGAATTATAAATTAGAAATTAAGTCATCTAATAGTTCAGGAATAGAAAGTTCTAATCTTCTTTCATATGATTTAAGTGTAACGCCTCCATGGTACCTAACTCAAATGGCATTCTTTTCCTATTTGATAATTTTAGGTTCATCAATTTATTTTTATGTAAAATATAGTCAGGGAAAGACAAAAAGACTTATGGAAGAGAAAAGAAAAGAGGAAGAACTTCAAGAAGCACATAACCTTCAAATGGGGTTACTTGCTAAAGAAAACCCAAACAGAGATGATTTAGATATAAGTACATATATAAGGTGCGCAACTGAGGTTGGAGGAGATTATTATGATTTTATTGAATTTGAAGACGGAAGTTTATTGGCCATATGTGGAGATGCTACAGGACATGGTACTGCATCTGGAATGATGGTTTCAATAACAAAAGCAGGACTTCTTGGAATTGATTCAAACGATCCAGAATTTATGCTAAAAACATTAAATAGAATAATAAAAAAAGTAGATATAGGTAGATTAAGAATGAGCTTAAATCTTGTTCATTTTCAAAATGGAAGTATTAAACTTAGTTCTGCAGCAATGCCACCGATATATCATTTTGAAAAAAAGAATAAAAAAGTAGACGAAATTCAATTATCAAATCTTCCTTTGGGAGGATTAATGAATGAAAGTTTTTCAGTAATTGATAAAAAGTTTGGAAAAGATGATGTATTGGTAATGATGTCTGATGGATTACCTGAAGCTCCAAACAAAAAAGGAGAGTTGCTGGATTATGAAGCTGTAAAAAAATGCATTGAAGAGAATGGTTATAAATCAGCAAATGAAATTAAAAATGAACTAGTTAAATTATCTGAAACTTGGTTAGATGGAATTCATAACCCTGATGATATAACAATTGTTGTCTGCAAGAAAAAGGTTTAAAATTATTTATGTTTATAAACCCAGACATCAATAGGCTTTGATTTACCTTTAACTTCTATTGGAGAAATTTCTTTAAATTTGTGAACATCTTTTATTACATCTTTTACAGATTTGGAAATTAATATCTCACCAGACTTTGCATGCGAACAAAGTCTCGCTCCTAGATTTATTGTATCACCAATTACCGTATAATTCATCTGTTGTTCTGACCCTATATTACCCGATACCGCTTTTCCTTTATTGATTCCAATACCTATTTTGAATGGTTCAAAACCATCCTTTACTATTTTAGAGTTAAATTTATCAAGAGATTTAAACATTTCAATAGCAGTTTGAATGGCATTTTCTGTGTCATTTTCATTTTTCAATGGCACTCCATATAATACCATTAACTCATCACCAACAATTTTATCTAATGTACCATTAAATTTAAACACAACATCGATCATTGATTGAAAATACTTATTTAATAGTTTAACAATCTGCTTGGGACTTAACTTTTCTGACATACTCGTAAAACCTCTTATGTCAGAAAAAAGAATAGTAATTTCACTTTCTTCTCCACCGAGATTTAGAGAATTTTCATTTTCTAAAAGTTTATCTACAATATTTTTTGAAACATATTTTTTAAACGTTGATTTTACTTTATTAATCTTCGAAAGATCATCCATTGCTATAACAATTCCTGAAAAAGACTTCCCTTCATCAAATACAGGAGAACAAGATAAATTTACACTAATATTTTTAGATTTAGATTTTAAATTAAATTCGGATTCAAATATTCTTTTTTGTTCTAATTCTACTTTTTGAATTAAATCAATTAATAAATTATTTTTTTCAAAAATTATAAAAAAATGATTTCCAATCACTTCATTTTCATCTTTTTTAAGTAATCTAAGAGCCTCCTTATTAATAAACTCAATTTCACCAAATAAATTAATTTCTACAATTCCAGTAGTAATAGAAGACATTATATTTTCGTTAAGCTTATTGGATTTTTTTAATGACTCAAGTAGTTTAACATTTTGAAATGCAATACTTGTCTGAATTGAAATTGCTTCCAAAAGCTTTAGATCATTTTGCTTAAAGTTTTTAATACCATCTCGAGATTCTTTATCAAATAAAATGATTGCACCAACTAATTTATTATTATATAATATTGGGCTGATTAATGCTTTTTTAGAATCAAATAATTCATGATTAAAATCATCCTTATTAGAAACTATAAATGATTTTTTTTCTTTATTTAATTTTCTTAAAAAACCAGATCTAGTATTGAAAATTTGCTTTTTGATATTTTCTTCTTCTATATTAAAAGATGATACGGTATCAAAAATATTTGAAACATTATTTTTTATTAAAACAATTCCCTTAGAAGAATTTAAAATTGAAGAAGATAAAGTTAAAACATTAAAAAAAAGTTCATTAAGACCATCAAGAGAATTTATTGTATTAGTTAGATCCAAAAGGGTTTCTAACTCTAAATATTTTTCATTTAAAGTTTTATTTTTTTTTAATAGTTGATTTTCTAAATCTTCTATAGATTTTTTTGAAGAAATGGGTGAAACCATTTAATAAATTTAAGAAAGTTTTTCTAAAGCTGAATCAACTGAATCGTAGACCTCACAATACTTAGTTATACCCATAATATTAAAGGTTTTTTCAACAATACCAGCAAGATTAGTAAATGCCATAACGCCATTTACAACCTGTAATTTTTCAATAATTTCAATAAGAATAGATACACCAATACTATTTACAACCTTTGAATCATTCATATCTACTAAAAACTTAGTGCTACCAGATTCCATTTTTTGAGTAAAAACTTCTAAAACAGCTTCACCAGCAAGATTATTAAAATAACCAGCGGTACTAATTATTATTACACCATCTTTTTCTTCAACATTTTTAATAGAATCACTCATTATCTCTTTTTTTAGTCATTGTTACAGTTGTACCCGATTCATCACTATTATATTCAACCGAGTCCATTAATTCAGAAACAAGTTGAAGTCCCCATCCTCTTTTTCTTTCATCAGAATTTAATTTATTTTCAATATTAGGTATTTCCACTTTAGATTTATCAAAGCCTACTCCTTTATCAATAACTTTCACAGTTAATTTATCTGGTTCAACAATAAAGTGAATAAAAATTTCTTTAGTCTTAGAATGCTCAAATGCATTAATACATGATTCAATTAGAGCCATGCTAACTTCGGCAGATTTTTCTTCAGAAAGATTCATATGCTTAGAAATAACTTCAGCAGTCTTTGTTGCAGACAATTCAATATCTGGTATGATTGGTAATTTTAATTCTACAACTGGATCTTTTGACATAATATTTACTGATTTAAAGTATGCAATTTAATTCTTAAGAAGTTAATTTTAAAGAAAACTTTATAAAAAATAATTTTATTTCTTATTTTCAGAAATAATAAATTATTTTAACGAAAATAATTTTTTATGAAAAAAAGTAAAGTAAATCATGATGAAGTTGAAAACTATTGGGAGCTAATAAATTATAATATACATCACATCAGTCATTCTGAATTGAAAGCATCATTAATTCTAACTGCTTATGGAATAATTTTTGGTTTAGCTTATGATGTAAGCAGTGAGTTTCCTTTAAAGGACAATTTATTATATATATTTTATTTTTTAATTATATCGTTTATTTCCCTCACAATTATATCAATTGGATATTGTTTTAAAACATATATTCCAAGGCTGAATAACAAACTTAAAAAATCAGTATTTTTTTTTCATGATATAAATTTTCATTATAAAACAGCAGAAAAATATTCAAAAAAATTAATAAAAGTTATGGAAGATGAAAGGGAGTTGAAACAATTGCTTGCAGAACAGTCTTATATAAATGGTGTGATTGCTTCAAAAAAATATACAAATGTTACAAAAGCTATAAAATTTATGGTTTACTCTCTCTGTGCTCTTTTTTCACTTCTTATTTTTGAACTATTTACTTAGTTCTTTTAATTTTTTTTTAGCATAAATTATATTTTTTTCTTTTTGTATATTTCCATTTTCTTTCATAAAATCAGTATAAAACTTATGATTAATCAGGAAGTCTAATTGTTTTTTATAAAATTCTTTATCACTCTTAACTATACTAAATTTAACCCATTCTTCTTTTAATTTTTCAGAAATGCTTTCAAAATCTTTTGAGCCAAGATACTCTAAGTCTGAATCTCTCATAATTGATTCTAAATTATCTTTTGGAAAAGCCAATGGCTTTGTTACTAATATTAACTTATTTATTGATTCAATTTTTTTTTCATTATAATCATATTCTAATAATATTTTACTTGAAAGCTTAACACCTATTTCCTCATGATCAATGTGAGATTCAATGAAACCATAATCATGCATTAAAGATGCTGTTAGAAGTATTGTCCAATTTTCGTTATTAAGATCATAATTACTTCCTATTTTTAATACTGATTTTATTACTCTTTTTGTGTGAGATAAATTATGATAAAAATAATTTGGATTTAATTTTTCAAACAAATCTCTAAATATCCTTTGAGACAATTTCTCAGGCACATAGTTATTAAATAAAAACATTTTGTAAATTAAGATTGATTACAAATATAAAAATAATGAAAACACCGCTAGTAAATCCAAAATCTTCTAAAAACATCAAATTAAAAAAGCTAATTGATTTTTATAATGAAACATTAGGTTTCTGTCCAAATAGTATAAAAACTATGTATCTAAGACCTGAAATAGCATATTCTTTTATAGAGTTAAATAAAGCTGTTATGAATAATAAAGGAAATGTAACTTCTGAATTGAAAAGAATGATTGGCTTCATAAGTAGTAATGTATCAGGATGTAACTATTGTAAGGCACATACTATTAGAGCAGCAGAAAGATATGGGGCAAGTAAGAAAAAAATAGAAAATATTTGGAACTTCAAAACTTCAGATCTGTTTACAAAAAAAGAAAAAATCGCATTAGAATTTGCATATAAAAGCTCAATAATTCCAAATGCTGTGGATGATGAAATAGCTAATGAATTAAGAAAATACTGGAAGGATGGCGAAATAGTTGAGATTCTAGGAGTTATTTCTTTATTTGGATTTTTAAATAGATGGAATGACTCAATGGGAACAAAAATTGAAAAACCTGCATATGAGTCCGGGGAAAAACTAATACCTAAAAACAAATGGAACCCTGATAAACATATATATAAATAAATGAATTTAAATTATATAAATCTAATTTTTATTTTTCAAGTTTTAATTTCTTGTAACATTAATCAAAATAAAAATAATGATTATTTACCTTCTCAAACTACTGAAACAATAACATTATTAGGAGATACACTCATTAGCCCTAAATTAAAAGAAGGAAAAACATTAAATCAATATAAATCAGCTCAAAAATATTATTTTGAGAACTTAAATGACCCTGAATCATTAATTTGGTATGGTAGAAGAACAGCTTATTTAGGTTATTATCATGAAGCAATTAATTTATTTACTAAAGGATTAGAAAAACATCCAAATGATCCACGTTTTTATCGTCATAGAGGCCATAGATATATTTCCACTCGTCAATATGAAAAAGCAATCCAAGATTTTCAAAAAGCAATAGAACTAATTGATGGTAAAGTTGATCAAGTAGAGCCAGATGGATTACCAAATAATAAAAATATTCCATTGACTACACTTCACGGTAATATTTGGTATCATCTTGGTCTTGTATATTATCTTAAAAATGATATGAAAAATGCACTAAATGCATATAGTAAAAGAAGTGTAAGTCATAAATATGATGACAATATTGTTTCAAGTACACATTGGTTATATATGATTAATAAAAGGCTTGGAAATATAAAAGTAGCTGATTCATTAATTAATAAGATTAATAAAGAAATGGATATTATTGAAAATATGAGCTATTATCAATCATGCTTATTCTATAAAGGTGAAATTAAAGAATCAGACATTATTATTGATGATGTTGGATTATACTCATTAGCAAATTGGTATATGTATGAAAAAAACGATTCATCAAATGCAAAAAAATATTATAAAAAATTATTTGATAAAGGAAACCCATACTCATTCGCTTTTATAGCGGGTGAATCTGACTGGATTAGATTTTTTGAATAAAATAGTTCAAAAAAAACCTCAGAATTTCTGAGATTTAAAAATGTGGGCCCTGCTGGATTCGAACCAGCGACCCCCTGCTTGTAAGGCAGGTGCTCTGAACCAACTGAGCTAAGAGCCCTAAAAAGTTAGCAAATGTATACCTATTAATTTTTTATTGCAAAAAAGTAACTAAAGGTTCACAAAATATATTTGAAACTAATTTT
>CETM01203946.1_pt1 | contig 15435 bp, 13 predicted proteins | sample 361451 | NCBI WGS metagenome assembly CETM01 (sample SAMEA2622690, study PRJEB7988) | marine metagenome | isolation source: saline water (ENVO:00002010), including
CTTATTGTATATACTACATTGATTTCTTCTCTCGATGCGTCTAGCTGTGTAGCTATTCCGGTTATATAATATTGGCCAATTTCATATTCCCCTGGGCCGTTTACAATATAAGGATTTCCGCTAATCGCCTTGGTGGTAGAATATTTTGGATCTGAATTACTAACAGTAACTATGTCAGATTTTCTAGATGGCATCATCCCGTTATGTGAGGTGTCAAAAGGATCTGTGATTAGTACCTCATCTCTACTATTGATACAAACTGATGAATGCCCCAACCATGTTATTTCCATTGATAGTCCCCTTTTAAATGATTTAAACTAGTTACTTGAGTATAGCAATCCTTAATGTCACGATTCAAGGAGAATACGAATTCCATTTTACTTTAGATGCTAATATTAAAAGTAGGTAATCTTAAATTATGTTTGAAACACTTACAGAGAAATTTTCTTCAGTCATATATAAACTTAATAATAAAGGTCGTTTGACTCAAGACGATATTGATGAAGTTTTAAAAGATATACGTCTTGCTTTGTTAGATGCAGATGTTAATTTTAAAGTTGTTAAATCTTTTATCAAATCGGTTAAAGAAAAGATATTGCCGGGGGAGATATTGGAAGCTCTTTCTCCGTCTCAATATGTAGTTAAGATTGTTGATCAAGAATTAACCAGTATTTTAGGTGGCACTTCTTCTGAGCTTCTTATTAAAACTGATAATTCTCAAAATAAAATTTTAATGATCGGATTAAATGGTTCTGGGAAAACAACTTCATCTGCAAAATTAGCGCTTCATTTATCAAATAATCATTATAATCCACTTTTAATACCGGCAGATATTCATAGACCTGCTGCGATAGATCAGTTAAAAATATTAGGCGATTCTATAGATATTCCAGTGTTTGACTCTGATCCTTCTCAAGCCCCTGAAATTATTGTGAAAGAAGGTTTAAAATTGGCTGAAAGTATTAATTCTGATTTCATCATTGTTGATACAGCAGGTAGATTTACTGTAGATGATGATTTAATGTCTGAATTAGAATTAATTAAAAATACTGTAGAACCTGATGAGATACTATTAGTGGTCGATGCTATGACTGGTCAAGAGGCTGTTAATATAGCCCAAGATTTTAATGAAAAGATTGGTATTACAGGGTTAATTTTAACAAAGATGGATGGTGATTCTAGAGGCGGTGCTGCCTTGTCTATATCATCTGTTGCCGGAGTTCCCGTTAAATTTATTGGCATAGGTGAAGATGTTACCTCTTTTGAAATATTTCACCCAGACAGACTGTCTTCACGTATTCTGGGGATGGGAGATATCCTCACGCTTGCAGAAAAAGCTCAACAATCTTTTGATGAAGATAACATGGCAAAAATGGAACAAAAGATCCGTAAGGCAACATTTGACTTGGAAGATTTTTTGGATCAAATGCAAGCAATAAAAAAGATGGGTTCTTTTGGGCAGATATTAGATATGATTCCGGGTATTTCTAATATTAAAAATAATATCGCAGAAGATTCTGTGAATGAGAATCACCTAAGTAAAGTTGAAGCTATTATTTATTCAATGACTCCACATGAACGTCAAAAACCTGAAATAATAGGTGGCAGCAGGAGAAAGAGAATTGCAGCTGGTAGTGGCACCACTCCTAAAGATGTAAATCAATTATTAAATCAATTTAAACAAATGCGCAAGATGATGAAAGAGATGTCTTCTCCTAAGGGGCAAAAAAAGATGATGAGGATGATGTCTCAATCTAAGGGGATTGGTAAATTACCATTTTAAATGATAGAAAATGGTAGAATATATAGATTAACATAAGTTAATAACAATTTAATAAGGAAGGTGGATCGCGTGGATAACTTTTTTATATTAGCGATTACTCTCCTTAGCTGTATTATATTAGGATTAATAATAGGTTTATTCTATCGTCGGATACAAGATTTGTTTGCTGCTAAATCGGCTTTATCTAAAGCTGAACAAATTATAGAAGATGCAGACGAAAGAGTTAAAACGATGATATTACAGGCCAAAGAAGAAGCTTTACAAACACGTCGAGAAGGTGAAAGTGAGATTAGGGAGCGGAGAGCAGAAATCAGATCTGTAGAAAGGAGACTTTCTAACAGAGAAGAGAATGTAGACGGAAGGTCCCGCAATCTCGAGAAACGTGAAAAGAAAGTAACAGATCGAGAAAAAGAAATTGAGCAAATTTACACAGAGGTTCAAGAACTAAAAGACAGTGAAGTAAATGCTCTCGAGAAAGTAGCCGATATGTCTATGGATGAGGCTAAAGATCTTATTATAAAACAAGCTGAGGATGATATTAGCCATGAGTTGGCTGTTAAATATAGAGATATGGAACAGGATGCTCAAAATACGGCTACTGAAAAAGCTAGGATGGTCTTAGGTCAAGCAATACAGCGTTTGGCTTCGGATGTAGTGTCAGAAGCTACAGTTTCTAGTGTACCTTTACCCAGCGATGACATGAAAGGTCGTCTAATTGGTAGAGAAGGAAGAAATATTAGAGCTATAGAAGCAGCTACCGGTGTTGATCTTATTATTGATGATACTCCGGAAGCTGTTACTCTTTCTTGCTTTGACCCTGTAAGAAGAGAAATAGCGAGATTAACAGTGGATAAACTCGTTGCTGATGGGAGAATCCATCCTGCTAGAATCGAAGAAATGGCAGAAAAATCTAAAAAAGAGGTTGAAGAATCTATTTGGAAGAGTGGAGAGTCAGCTGTTATTGATGCTAATGTGAGAGGGTTGCACACAGAACTTATACGACTTCTGGGCCGTTTAAAATATCGATATAGCTATGGTGAGAATGTTTTAACTCATTCCTTAGAAGTTGGACATTTAGCTGGTTTAATGGCTGCTGAAGTTGGAGCCAATGTTAAAGTTGCTAAATTAGGAGGACTTCTCCATGATATTGGTAAAGCTCTCACACATGAAATAGAAGGACCTCATGCTGAAATTGGAGCTGATATAGCTAAGAAATACAAAATATCTAGAAGAGTTACAACTTGTATCGCTGAACATCATGACGATGAAATGAGTTCTGTGGAATCATTCTTAGTTGCAGCGGCAGATGCTTTAAGTGCAGCACGTCCTGGTTCAAGAAGAGATACGCTAGATAATTATGTTAAACGAATGGAAGAACTGGAAGAGGTTGCAGGTAATTTTGAAGGTATAAATAGATGTTTTGCTATACAAGCTGGCCGAGAAGTCAGAATTATGGTCGAACCGGATGTTGTTGATGATATTTCTGCAAGTAAATTAGCTAGGAATATTGTCAAAAGTATTGAAGAAAAACTTGCTTATCCAGGTCAAATTAAAGTTGTAGTTATTCGGGAGAAGAGATCTGTTGAATATGCAAAATAATTATTTTATTACCTGACAATCATAGTATTTCATATACGGATACTAAAATGACATCTTATAAAGTTGAAGTTGACTTGCATTTGCATACTGCTCATTCTGATGGAACTTTGACTCCCAAAGAATTAATAACATTTTGCAAAGAAAAAGATTTGAAAATTGTTTCTGTCACCGATCATGATATAACTTCAGGGTTATCAGAAGCAGAAGAAATTTCTTCAAAAATGGGGATTGAATTGATTCCTGGTATTGAATTAGGTGCAACTTGGGAATCCTCTGAGATTCATATACTTGGGTATTACATCGATCAAAATGATAGGCATTTCCAAAAAGTGTTGACAGACCTTAGGGAAGATAGGATCTTTCGTGGTCAGGCCATGGTTACCAAATTACAAGAAATGGGTTTGAATATTTCCTTTGAGAGAGTTCAAAAAATAGCAGGCGAAGGTGCTGTTGGTAGACCTCATATAGCTAGAGTCTTAAAAGAATTGGGATATGTTAAAACTCCTAAAGAAGCATTTGACCGATTTATTGGGGATAGAAATCAAGGATTCGTACCTAGAAAAATGCTAACTTTGGAAGAAGCAATTAAATTATTGGTCGATAATGGTGCGCTACCTGTACTGGCCCATCCACTTATGTCTTCAGCAAAATCCGGAAGAAAGAGTATTTCAGGTTTATCTGATCTATTACCTATTATGAAGAAATGGGGATTAGTAGGTATGGAAGTGTATTATGGAAGTTATAAAACAAAACAAGTTAATGAACTTTTAAGTTTAGCAAATCATCATTCTTTAATTCCTTGTGGAGGAAGTGATTACCATGCTTTGGGAAATCCTATAGAACCTAAACCGGGAGATGCAGGACCTCCGAAAGAATCCGTTGAAAGGCTAAAATTATTACTCGATTAATAGATTATGGAAAACATTAAGATATTTTTTTTCACAGCTATGTTGATATATCTTTTATCGTCTATTCCGGTTGCATTTATATGGATAAAAATTTCCCAAAAAGGATTAGATTTAACGGAAGTGGGTACCGGTAATATTGGTGCTGCAAATGCGAAAAATATTTCAGGTATTATTTCAGCTATTTGCATAGCTACTATTGATATATTTCTTAAAGGATTTATTCCTATTTATATGTTAGATAATTTTTTAGGATATTCATGGGAAATATTGGTTTGTGGGCTAATAATAGTACTTGGTCATAATTGGTCTATATTTATGAATTTTAAGGGAGGTAGAGGGATAGCTGTTTCGATAGGGATTTTATTAGCATTAGATTCTATGAGTATGATTTTTTTAGTTATTGCCATTCCAATTCTTATAGGTCGTTTGATTATTTATAAAGATAGCGGATTCTGGACATTTATTACCATCGTGTTACTAAATTTGGTAACATATTTTGTTTCTCCGGATATTGCAGAAAAAATATTTACGACTGGTCTTGCATTTTTACTTATTGTAAAAAGGACGTTAACTAACAAGTATTATTTTCCTGAACATATAAGTAAACTGGAAATTTTGTTTTATAGGATTATTTTTGATAGAGACATAAAATCAAAACATTTATGGACTAATAAACTGACTTACTAGTGTGTGGAACGCATTTCGTAAGTATAATGGTATGAATTTATAAAAATAGAGTGGTTGGAGAAAGTATATTGCTTAAAGAAATAAGTTGTGGTTCTCTAAATATTAATAATGTTGATGATAATGTTGTACTAGCAGGATGGGTTAACAGAAGAAGAGACCACGGCAATTTAATTTTTATTGACCTTCGTGATAGGGGTGGGTTAGTTCAAATTGTTTTCAATTCTGAAACTGATTCATTGTCTCATGCAAATGCTGAAATTTTACGGAACGAGTGGGTAATACAAATTAAAGGTAAAGTTATTAGACGTTCTGATGATACAGTTAATAAAGATATTCCAACCGGTGAAATTGAGGTTCATGTTACAGAACTGAACATTTTAAATGAATCCTTAACTCCCCCATTTTATGTAAATGAAGAGACTGATGTGGATGAATCTGTACGATTGCAGTATAGGTATATTGACCTAAGACGTGAGAACATGAAGACTGCCTTAATCACTCGCCATAAAGTTGTCAAATATATTCGGGATTATTTGGATTCTAAAGACTTCTTGGAAATAGAGACTCCTATTTTAATAAAAAGTACTCCTGAAGGTGCTCGTGATCACATTGTTCCTAGTAGATTGTTTCCTGGGAATTTTTATGCTTTACCCCAATCTCCGCAACAATTAAAGCAATTACTTATGGTTGCTGGTGTTGAGAGATATTTCCAGATAGCTAAGTGTTTTAGAGATGAAGATTCTCGTGCTGATAGACAACCAGAATTTACTCAATTAGATCTTGAAATGAGTTTTGTCAGTCAAGAAGATATTTTAACTCTTACAGAGGAACTTTTTACAGGTATGATGAGAGAGCTATTTCCAAATAAAGAAATAGTGACTCCGTTTCCTAGATTTACATATGAAGAATCTATTTCAATGTATGGAATTGATAGACCAGATTTAAGATATGATTTGAAATTATTTGATTTAGAAGAAGTAGTTAAAGATAGTGAATTTAAAGTTTTTCAAAATGTTTTAAATTCACATGGTGTCATTAGAGGTTTTTCTGTTCCAGGTTGTGCTACTTACACTAGACGTCAAATTGATGACTTGACAGAATTTGTTAAATCTAGAGGAGCTACAGGACTAATATCTATAGGTATTGATGGAGACATAGATGATTTAACAATGGATGATGTTAAATCAAATATATCAAGATTTTTGACGATAACAGAAGTGAAAGAATTCATTAAGATAACCAATGCGAATTCAGGAGATCTTATATTTATTATTGCGGGTGAAGAAAAACATACCAATCAGTCCCTCGGGGCTTTGAGGCACAAAATGGGAGACTTATTAGGATTGGCTGATCCCGATAAATTGTTTTTTGCTTTTGTTACGGATTTCCCCTTATTTGAATGGAATGAAGATGACAAAAAATGGCATGCTACCCATCATGCATTTTGTATGCCTAAAGAAGAACATATAAACATTTTACAATCGGACCCAGGGAAAGTTATTGCTGAGTCATATGATTTGATTTGTAATGGTCTAGAGATGGCAAGTGGAAGTATTAGGGTTCACCAAAGAGATCTTCAAGAGAGAATTTTTGAGGTTTTAGGATATTCGAAAAAAGATGTTGCAGACCGATTTGCACAACTATTAGACGCTTTTGAATACGGGGCTCCCCCTCATGGCGGTATAGCACCAGGGATTGATAGATTAATTATGGTTCTCCTTGGGAAAAACTCTATTAGAGATGTGATTGCCTTTCCAAAGACACAGAGCCAGATGGACCCTTTGTTTCAAGCGCCCTCACCTGTAGAGGATGACCAGTTGAAGGAATTGAAGATTAAGATAATTGATGAAGATTAATGATTATGCTGATTTTAAATCTGAATCAGGTTTATTTTGATCAATATCATCGATATGTGCATTTTCAGTAATCATTTTTACTGGAGAGTCACCTTTAATTGCAGATTCATCTACTGAACAAGACTGAACATCTTTGAGATTAGGTAATTCATACATGACATCTAAAAGTGTGTTTTCTAAAATGGATCTCAGACCTCTAGCTCCTGTATTTTGTTCTACGGCTTTCTCTGCTGTAGCGGAGATAGCTTCGTCAGTAAAACTAAGACCTACCCCATCCATCTCAAATAGAGCTTTATATTGCTTTATAAATGCATTTTTAGGTTCAGTTAGTACTCGAATCAATTCTGGTTTTCCTAAACCTTTAAGAGTTACTATGACTGGGAGTCTACCTATGAATTCAGGGATAAATCCATATTCCATTAAATCTTCAACAGTTACATACTCTCTGATTAATTCCTTGTCGTTTATAATACTATTGTCATCTGAATTTTTTCTGAATCCTAAAGAATAATTTTTACTGAATTCTCGCCTTTTTATAATTTCAGAGATTCCTTCAAATGCTCCACCAACCATGAATAATATATCATCAGTTTTAATTTGCATGAACTCTTGTTGTGGGTGTTTTCTTCCACCTTGTGGGGGAACATTAGCTATACAACCCTCTATTATTTTTAATAAAGCTTGTTGGACACCTTCTCCTGATACGTCACGAGTTATAGATGGATTAGGACTTTTACGTGAGATTTTATCAATTTCATCAATGTATATTATTCCTTGTTCTGCTCGTGCTATATCGTAATCGGCAGATTGTATAAGTCTAAGAAGTATGTTTTCTACGTCTTCCCCTACATAACCTGCTTCAGTGAGAGAAGTTGCGTCTGCAATTGCGAAAGGGACATCTAATATTTTGGCTAACGTTTGCGCTAGATGAGTTTTTCCAGATCCTGATGGCCCAAGCATTAAAATGTTGGCTTTTTGTAATTCAACACTAGAATCAGTGTTTTCTCGATTCGACCATATTCTTTTATAATGGTTGTAAACAGCGACACTTAATATTTTTTTAGCATCTTCTTGACCAATAACATATTCCTCTAATTTTTCAAAAATATTTTTGGGTGTTAGTCCTAAATCAAGAGGATTCTGAACTGATGAAGTATTATCTTTTGATTCTTCTGCGATAATTTGTTCACATAATATTACACATTCATCACATATAAAAACTCTATCAGGGCCCGCTATTAAACGATTAACTTCGGGTTGAGTCTTGTTGCAAAATGAACAAGTGTAATTTGTTTCTGAATTAGACATTTTACTCTTCAGATTCCTGATTAGATGACATAACTATGTCTACTAGTCCATATTCTTTAGCATCTTCGGCACTCATATAAAAGTCACGATCGCTATCTTGGGCTATTTTCTCATAAGATTGCCCTGTATGCCTTGACATTATATTTCTTATTTTATCTTGCATTCTTATGATTTCTCTAGCTGCGATCTCAATGTCTGAAGCTTGACCTTGAGCTCCACCTAAAGCTTGGTGCATATGAATAGTTGAATTAGGAAGTGCAAATCTCTTTCCGTCTGCTCCACCTGATAACAAAACTGTTCCCATACTAGCTGCCATACCTACACAAATTGTGGATACATCAGGTCTTATTAGTTGCATAGTGTCATATATAGCTAATCCTGAAGTTATAACCCCACCTGGAGAATTTATGTATAAATTAATATCCCTGTCGGGGTCTTCACGATCTAAAAATAGTAGTTGTGCAATTATTGCATTAGCGACTTGATCATTTATGCCGGTTCCTAAAAAAACGATTCTTTCTTTAAGCAGTAATGAATATATGTCATAAGTACGTTCGCCTCTAGGGTCTCTCTCGACAACATAGGGTATAATATTTTCAGGAACTTGTTTCATCTTTATCTTCTCCGTCTTTGACTGGTATATTTTTTCCTTCAGCTATTTGTTCTAGCCTTTCGATAGTTTTTTCCATTTTCATGGATCGTTCCAAATAATCTTTCATTTCGATAGTTTGGCTTGCATTTGGTAAATTTTCTTCTGAATCTGCAAAAAGTTCTTCTATTCGGGTTTCAATTTCTTCATTTGAAATTTCTACCTCTTCTACATCTGCTAATTTTGACAATATGAATGATCTATTAAGGCGGTTTACTGCCTCTGTTCTTGATTCTTCTATTAATTGTTCTCGCGTTGTTCCAATGGATTGTAGATAGTCATCTAATACCATATTGGCTTGTTGAACCATTCGTTCTTGTTCATTAACCATATGTTCAGATTCAAGTTGAACTAATAATGGAGGGAGTTCAATCGTTGCATTATCAATCAATTCGCTAATAATATTCTCTCTAAAATCCCTAATTGCTTCTGCTTCTGCTTCAGACTTAAGACTTTTACGTATTTCTGATTTTAAGCTATCTAGATCTTCATACTCGGCTCCAAGACTCTGTGCGAATTCATCAGTAACTTCAGGTAGAATCCTCTCTTTAATGTCCTTAACAGTAACATTAAATGAAATTGTATTACCTGCTAATTTTTCATCATTGAAATCTTTAGGTATATCTAATTCAAATGTACTAGGGGTATCGGATTCCAAGCCAATTAGCTTATTTGCAAATCCTGGGAAAGGGCGTTCAATTTCTTCGCTTACTAAGTAAACCCCATCTGGTTCATTTATTACTTCATCATTGTTATGAACCCCAACTATATTTGCTGATACCATGTCACCTGTTTGTATTTTCCTATCTGCAGGTTCCCATGCAGCTACACTGGTTCTGAGTTGTTCGATTCGTTCATCAATAACTTTTTTTGTTATTCGAGTACTTTTTCTTTTAACTCTTATAGACGAATAATCTCCAAGATCTATTGTAGGAGTTAGGGGGACTGTTGCAGAAAATGATATTGGGTCCATTTTTTCTAGACTAATGCTAGGCATTCCTACAATATCTAATTCTTGTTGTGAGATTGCTTTGCTAGTAAGTTCTGGTAACATCGAGTCTAATTCTTCATTGATTAAGCTTTCTTTACCAAAATATTGCTCTATTATGCTTCTAGGCGCTTTACCTTTTCTAAATCCAGGTATGTTTACTCGGCTTACAACCTTTTTGTAAGCTTTGTTTAAATAAGGATCAATATCTTCTTCATCAAGTTCGATGTGTAGTACAGTTTGGCACTGTTCTATATCATCTTGAGTGATTTTCACTTGATTCTCCTGTAGTCGTCATTGGATTTAGTTAGACATCCAATAATTATATCATTATATGAGGTTGTATAAGTAAATCCTTTTATAGGTATAATTTAGTAGTAACTATCAAAATGATTAGGAATTATATTCTATGGACATCCCGTTTTATTTTGCATTTTCAGCAGGTGCTATAGCAGCATTTAACCCTTGTGGTATTGCTATGTTTCCTGCTTATGTAGGTTATAGCTTTGGTAATTACCGTTCATCAGGTACCCCTTTACTGGCCGTGTTCAGAGGATTGTATTTAGGAATATCTCTTTCTCTTGGATTTCTTGTAATTTTTGGTATAGCCGGTATTTTATTGGCTTTTGGAGGTAGGTTTATTGGGCGTATATTACCCTTAATGGGATTTTCCATAGGGCTACTTATAGCACTTGTAGGGATATATCTTTTTCTTTCTAAACGGAATATTTCTTTAAGATTATTTAATGAGCTTAATTTGGGTAATTTTGATGGTGTTTTTCAGACTTTTTTGTTTGGAGTTGCCTACGCAATAGCTTCACTTAGTTGTGCTCTTCCTGTATTTTTGGCTGCAGTAGGAATAGTTGTAGGATCAGGGATTTCTTTGAATGGGTCCATAAATGTCATTGGAGGATCTGTTATTTACTCTTTAGGTATGGGAGCAATAATGACATTAGTAACTATATCATCGCTTTTATTTGAAGAAGCAACGACCAAGTTAATTAATAAACTTATGCCTATAATTGATCAATTGGGTAAAATTGCAATGGTAGTTGCGGGCTCTTACATTATGTATTATTGGATCTTTGGTAAGGGAAAAGAGGTCTTTTATTTAAGACTTGATCAGATATTTTCTTGATATTTTTATTCCTCAATTACAGGGTTTCTTAAAACTCCAACTCCTTCAACTTCAATCTCTACTATATCTCCTGGGTGTATATCCCCTGGAGTTCCAGGAGTACCAGTCATAATTACATCCCCTGGATGCAAAGTCATTACAGCACTTACATACTCAATTATTTCTGCTACAGAGTATAAAAGGTCTGAGGTATTTTGATTTTGTTTTTCTATGCCATTGACCCTGCATTTTACTTGAATATTAGTAGGATCTAAATCTGTAACCATCCATGGTCCTATAGGAGCAAAAGTATCTGATGATTTACCTCTAGTCCATTGTAGGTCTCCCCATTGCCAGTCTCGAGCAGAGACATCATTTCCACATGTGTACCCAAAAATATATTCGAGGGCGCTGTCTGATTTTACTCCTTTGCAGCTTTTTCCAATTACTATAGCAAGCTCAGCCTCGGGCTGTACTTTTACATTTTCGCTCATTGCGAGCTTTGGAATGACAATGTTGTCATTAATACCAATTACAGTATTGGGTGCTTTTAGAAAGGGTTCAGGAGCTTTAGGAGCTTCTCTGCCATCGAGATGGCTTTTGTAATTTAATCCAATGGCTACTATCTTACTAGGAGTAACAGGTGAGAGTAACTTCACATCTTCCAAATTTCTAGTTACGCCAGTTTCGTGATAATCAATTAAAGGGCATTGTGAAATTTCTTTAATTTTCGTATCTTCCACAATTCCGAATGCAATTTCTCCATTAAGTTCATATCGAGCAAAAATAGTCACGAGGACCTCCTGTTAATTTTAACTAAATATTGTGTGAATCATACTCTACAGTTATAGATGTATGAAGGCCTCCACGTATTTTATAATCTAGGATTATTTTCATTGTTTTAGGATTGCATGCAGCTACTAAATCATCCAATATTTTATTGGCTGCGTGTTCTTGGACTATTCCTACTCCTGTATAAGATAGTAAATAGTACTTTAAAGATTTTAATTCTAGGCAATATTTTTCTGGTACATAGTTAATGGTTAATGTTCCAAAATCAGGTAACTCCGTCCATGGGCATACGGCTGTAAATTCGTCAGTTTCTATTACAACTTCGGCTCCAGATTCAGAATAGTCATAATCAAATACAATGATAAGAGAGCTATCTATGCTGCCTTTCGGAATATCGTTAAATTTATCATCAAGTGATTTGTATTTATCTTGTAAATTTTCAATCGATGTCATTGTGTTCCTTAATTTTAGAGAATTTTTCATGCATATTATAGATTATTATTACTTTATTGACACATCTAGCTGAAATTTTAATATACAGATTCGGATTTGATAATAATCCCTGTATCTGATATCAATGATGTATGGTAACTAATGATTTGAAATATATGATTTCTGTAAACGGCCTTTCAAAGTCTTACGGGACGAATAATGTCCTTAACGAATTGGACTTAAAAGTAGTTGAAGGGGAACTTGTTATTATAAGTGGTTCTAATGGTAGTGGTAAGACTACTCTTCATTTGATTATGTCATCTTTAATTAGTGCAGATAGTGGAGATATTGAAATTTCAGGTGTAAGCGCTAGCGATAATCCCGAACAAGTTAGGAGTCATGTTGGATATGTTGCCCATGATCCATTTTTATATCCTTCTTTGACTGTTAGAGAGAATCTTAATTTTTTTTCTAAGCTTCATAACCTTTCTTTTGGTCATATTTTAAATCTAACTTATAGAGATAATAATTTATTAGAATTGTTGAGTATATCAGATAAATTAGATACTACAGTCAATATTCTTTCTCACGGTTATAAGAAAAGAGTTGGTATGGTTTGTTCTTTAATGCATAATCCGTCAGTTTTATTGTTTGATGAGCCTGAAACAGGATTAGATTTAGAAGGATTCAAATCTTTTGTTGAAATATTGAATTTGTCAATTCAAATGGGTAAATCTGTGCTTATAACTACTCACGCTGATCTTACAAACTTTAAGATGGAATACACTCATTATCATCTTGAACGCGGGCAGTTAATTCCATGAAAAATTACTTCAATCAGATTTTTGTTATTTTTTGGAAAGACGCTCTCCTAGAATTTAGAACTAAAGAAATTTTCACATCTGTCTTAGTTTTTTCGTTATTAATAGTTTTAACTTTTAGCTTAGGTTTAGACAATATCCCAATCACCATACCTACTGTGGCATCTGGAATATTGTGGATAGCGATTATTTTTGGTGGGGTTATTGCTATGAATCGAACATATGCGACAGAAGTTGAAACGGGAGTTATTAATAGGATTTTACTATCATCAATTAGTAGAGATGCCTTCTTTTTTGGAAAAGCTTTGTCAAATATTGCATTAATGATTTTTTTGGAAATCGTTTTGGTACCGACTATTATAGTTTTATACGATTTAGATATTCCATTAATTGATCTTATTCTATTGTCTATGTTAGTCATACTAGCTATTTCTTTAATCGGCACATTATTTTCGGCAATCGCTATAAAAACGAAAACGAAAGAAGTTATGCTACCTATATTGATGTTACCTATATTGACTCCCGTTTTGATTGCTGCAGTAGAAACTACTTCAGCTTTAATCGTAGGACAGACTATTAGTGATACTCAAAATTGGGTATCACTAATAGTTGTATTCGATGCTATATTTTTAGTTCTTTCCCCATTTTTATTCACGTTGATAGTTTCTGAATAATTCAAAATTTATTTTTATGCTCCACTAATTGATTGACACCTAAAAATAGCGTTGATATATTCGAGGGTGGTATGTAACGTAAAATTGTCGTAAAATCTCTACGTTTAGTATTATTTCTCGATGTAGACTAAGGAGACTTACTTGAAAAAACACGACTTTGTTGTGCGCTTTGCAGGAGAAGGGGGACAAGGTGTCGTCACTTCTGCTGAAGGTTTGGCTCAAGCTATGTCACAATCGGGATATCATGTACAAACTTTTTCGACCTTCCCTTCTCAGATTAGAGGTGGCCCCACATGGACTCAAACACGCATAGCCACAAGTAAAGTTCATAGTTCTGGGGATTCTTTGGATGTCTTGGTTGCATTTAATGAATATGCATATTTAAATCATAAAGATGAAGTTAGTTCTGATGGAGTTATTGTTTACAATGCAGGAGAGTTTGAAGTAGAAGGTCAAGATCACGTTTTAGGTATGGATTTTGATGATCTAGCTAAACAAACAGGCAATAATAGGGCTGCTAACTTTGTTGTTATGGGTGCACTAGCACAACTCGTTGGCCTACCTATTAATATATTGGAAGAATTTAACAAGCAAAGATATACTCGAGGTAGAGATTCTGATCAACAAATTATTGATTCAAACAATATGGCTTTATCTTTAGGGTCTAAGGAAGCTTCTCAAAGTGGATTTGTTTTAGGAGAATTAGAAGATCCTTCGGATGATTCTACTGAGCAAATTTTGGTAAACGGTAATATTGCTGTATGTTTAGGGGCCACAGCAGCTGGATTAGATACATTTATTGGTTATCCTATTTCACCTGCTACACCAATACTAGTGTGGATGGAACAAAATTTACTGGGCCCTGGTAAGTTCGTTTATCAATCTAGTTCTGAAATCGAATCTATAACTAGTATCCTTGGTGCCGGGTATGCCGGGAATAAAGCTATGACTAGTACGGCAGGCCCAGGATTGTCACTAATGGGTGAAGGATTAGGTTTAGCTTGGATGGCAGAAATACCTTTAGTCGTTGTAAATGTGCAACGAGGAGGGCCAGCTACAGGATTACCAACTAAAACAGAACAATCGGATCTTTTGATATCTTTGTATCCTGCTCATGGAGACCTCAAATTACCAGTTATAGCACCCGGGACTGTTGAAGAATGTTTCTACGCAGGTGTTATGGCTGTTAATTGGGCAGAAAGATACCAAGGACCTGTAATTTTGTTGAGTGAGATGGCTATGGCTGAAAGACGTCAAAATATTCCAAAACCATCGATAAAAGACCTGACGATTGATGAAAGAAACGTATATAAGGGTGATGAAGATTATTTAAGATATGATGGATATGAGCTATCTCCTATGCCTATTCCGGGAGGTCCAGGTAGTTATGTAGCTAATGGTAGTGAACATGATGCTATGGGAGATACTACTCATTTACCCGATAGGCATATCCAAATGACAGAAAGGCGATTTAGCAAATTATCCTTATTAAATGATGGAACGTATGAATCAGATAATGATGATTCAGATGTTGTTTTAGTTCCTTGGGGAGGAACGAAAGGACCAGCTTATGAGGCTTATACTTTTTTAAAAGTAGATAAATGTAATATAGGTTGGATGTATACGATGTACATTCACCCAATGCCTGAAGAAATGTTGGAAAAATTGCGATCTAAAAAATTGGTTATTGTTCCTGAATTAAATTATATGGGCCAGTATTCTTCAGTGTTGAGGTCTGAAGGTATTAATGCTGTTTCTATAACTCAATATACAGGTTTACCATTCAAAGTAAATTATTTAGTAGAAAAGATTAAGTCATTG
>CETM01048374.1_pt1 | contig 15335 bp, 13 predicted proteins | sample 361451 | NCBI WGS metagenome assembly CETM01 (sample SAMEA2622690, study PRJEB7988) | marine metagenome | isolation source: saline water (ENVO:00002010), including
ACCAGGCACCGGATCAAGTAGATTCAGAAAAAGTAGAGGATAAGCCTGCTGATCAGGCACCGGATCAATCCGAATCAGCAAAAACGGAAAAGAAATCAATAGAAACTAGTAAGCAAAACTCAGGTAATAATGAAAATACAGACGACTCTAAAGATCAAGTTAAAAATGAAGGAGAATGAAAGTTTTAATGTTAATAATTTAAAATAAATTGTTAGGATAGGCATTTAAGTTTATCCTTTTTTTTATGTTCATTTGCATCATTAATTATGTCATATAAAAAAAGAAAGAAAGCCATTTTATTATTAGCCGATGGGACTAGATTTTACGGAAAATCTGTCGTCTGTTCTGGAAACAGTTATGGTGAAATTTGTTTTAATACTGGTATGACTGGATACCAGGAGATATTTACTGACCCCTCATATCATGGGCAATTAATGGTCACTACCAATTCTCATATTGGTAATTACGGAATATTAAATCAAGAAGCTCAATCACAAAAAGTAAATATTTCGGGATTAATTTGTAAAAATTTTAGTTATGAATTTTCCAGACCTGGTGCTTCATCTTTATATGAATATTTGAAAGCAAATCAAATTATAGCTATTTCAGATATTGATACTAGAGCTGTAGTAAATTATATTAGAGAAAATGGAGCTATGAATGCTGTTATTTCTACGCAAATAAAATCTATAGATAAAATAGAGAAAGAACTAAAAGACTTTCCTAAAATGGAGGGTCTTGAATTAGCCTCAAAGGTTTCTACTAAGAAATCATATTTAATTGGTAATCCAGATTCAAAATATAAAGTTGCTGTTATTGATCTTGGGATTAAAAAAAATATACTGAATAATTTAATCAATAAAGGTTTTTATATTCAGGTATACCCATACGATACAGAATTTTCAGAAATTCAAAAATGGAGCCCTCATGGCTATTTTATATCTAATGGCCCTGGAGATCCCCAGCCTTTAATAAAAGTCCAAAAACTTGCAAAATCCGTAATAGATAATGATATACCATTATTTGGTATTTGTCTAGGACATCAAATTATAGCTCTAGCTAATGGAATTAAAACTTATAAGATGTTTAATGGCCATAGAGGGATTAATCATCCAGTAATAAATTTAATTACAGGTAAAGGTGAAATTACTTCTCAAAATCATGGATTTGCTGTCGATAAAGATTCAGCTGAGTTAAATCCAGATTTTTTAATTAGCCATCTACATTTAAACGATGATACTGTTGCTGGATTGCAAATGAAACATAAAAATTGTTTTTCTGTCCAATATCATCCTGAAGCTGGCCCTGGACCTAATGATACTCTATATCTTTTTGATCAATTTTATGATAATATTGCCAAATCTAAAAACTAATCTAAATCTAATTTCATGAGTAAAATTTCGAAAGTTCATGCACGTCAAATTTTTGATTCGAGAGGTAATCCAACTGTTGAAGTTGATGTGACTACTGAAGGAGGGGCTATTGGAAGAGCTGCTGTACCATCTGGCGCATCAACTGGAGAACATGAAGCCGTAGAATTAAGAGACGGTGGAAAAAACTTTATGGGTAAATCAGTCAATAAAGCTGTTCAAAATGTTAATAAGCTTATTGCTAATGAAATAAATGGCAAATCTATTTTTAATCAAAATGAAATTGATAACTTAATGATTGAGTTAGACGGAACTGAAAACAAGTCAAAATTAGGAGCCAATGCAATTCTTGGAGTTTCATTGGCTTGTATTCGAGCAGCTTCAATTGAATCTAAAAAACCTTTGTACAAATATATTGGTGGTGAAGATGCAAGAACACTTCCTGTTCCTATGATTAATATTGTAAATGGAGGATCTCATTCAAGTGCTCCAATTGCTTTTCAAGAATTTATGATTGTTCCAGTCGGAGCAAATAGTTTTTCTAAGGCAATGCAAATGGGAACAGAAATTTTCCATAATCTAAAAAAAATTTTAGTCTCAAAGGGATTAAATACTACAGTTGGAGATGAAGGAGGATTTGCTCCCAGTTTTAGAGGAACAGAAGATGCAATAGAGACAATTATTAAGTCAGTTGCTGCAGCTGGATATATTTTAGAAAAAGATATTAAAATTGCCCTTGATTGTGCGGCTTCTGAGTTTTATAAAAATGGAAATTATGATTACACTATTTTTGAAAAAAATCAAGGTAAAGTTATTTCCTCATCAGAACAAATTGACTATTTGTCAAGTCTAACAAGTAAATATCCGATAATTTCAATTGAAGATGGAATGGATGAAAATGATTGGGATGGATGGAAATTTTTAACAGATAAAATTGGGGATAGAGTTCAGCTAGTTGGAGATGATCTCTTTGTTACAAATGTTAGCAAATTGTCCAAAGGAATTGCAAATAAAACTGCAAATTCTATTTTAATAAAAGTAAATCAAATCGGCACATTAACTGAGACAATATCCGCTGTTCGAACTGCTCAAAAAGCTGGTTATACAGCAGTGATATCCCATCGTTCTGGAGAAACTGAAGATACTACAATTTCTGATTTGGCAGTTGCTCTTAATACAGGTCAAATTAAAACAGGTTCAACTTCTAGAACAGATAGACTAGCTAAGTACAATCAATTGCTTCGAATAGAAGAGCAATTAAATGATTTTGCTGTTTACCCGGGGTCAAATGCATTTAACGTCTAGCTTCTATATATTCTAATAGTTGCTTATTGCCTCTTATTTACTTATCTTGAAAACTTAATTGATTTAATTTGTTTCTTATTTATCATGAATGATAAAATTAAAATTTCTTTAGGTAATGAAAGCCATGAATTTCCTCTTGTCAAAGGAACTGAGAATGAAGTAGGTATAGATATTAAAGATTTAAGATCAAGAACAGGCTTGATAACTTTTGACCCAGGATATAAGAATACCGGATCATGCCTGAGTGATATTACATATTTGGATGGCGAAAAAGGAATTTTAAGATATCGGGGTTATTCAATAGACGATTTGGCAAATAATGTAACGTTTCTAGAAGTTGCTTATTTACTGATTTGGGGTGAATTACCTAATGAAAAAGAGTTATTCAATGTTTCAAATGAGATACAAAAATCTTCATCAATAGATAAAGATTTAGAGTATATTTTGAAAAGTTTCCCCTCAAAAGCCCACCCGATGGGGATTTTGTGCTCTCTTACATCAGCACTTATAGCATTCAATCCATCCTCTGTTGATGTTAGTTCTAAAGAAAAAATGTTTAGAGCAACTATAGAATTAATGGCAAAATTTCCAATTTTAGTTTCATGGGTTCACAGAAAAATAAATGGTTTACCCATTAATAAAAGTAATAGCAAACTTTCCTATACTGAAAATTTAGCCCAAATGATGTTTAAGTCATCTGATAGCAGTTACCAGACTAATCCAATCATAATTAATGCACTTGATAAGCTTTTAATTTTGCATGCAGATCACGAACAAAACTGCTCTACTTCAACAGTCAGAATAGTAGGTTCGTCACATGCAGGAATGTATGCCTCCATATCAGCTGGTATATCTGCTCTTTGGGGTCCATTACATGGAGGTGCTAACCAAGCTGTAATTGAAATGTTAGAAAAAATTAAAGCCGATGGAGGTAATACAAAAAAATATTTGGAAAAGGCAAAGGACAAGGACGATTCTTTTCGTTTAATGGGATTTGGACACCGAGTCTATAAAAACTTTGATCCTAGAGCAAAAATTATTAAAAAGACTGCTGATGAAGTTTTAACTAAGTTAGGAATTAATGACCCTGTTCTTGATATAGCTAAGGGCCTAGAGGAAGAGGCTTTAAACGACCCTTATTTTATTGAAAGAAAACTTTATCCTAACGTTGATTTTTATTCTGGTATAATATATAGGGCTCTTGGGATACCAACTGAAATGTTTACTGTAATGTTTGCATTAGGGAGAGTCCCTGGATGGATAGCTCAATGGAAAGAAATGAGACTAAATAAAGAACCTATAGGTAGACCAAGACAGATTTATAAGGGCTATAATTCACGTAGTTTATAGTCTATAATTTTATACAAATCAACAAGATTTCAATCAAGTATTTTCATATTCTTTGTATTATCTTTGATCTATATACAAAATGAAAAACTTAGAGGGCTTTCTTTCAAAAATTGTTTCTAATTTTTTAGAAAATGAATACAAAATATTAATTGATAATTTTGAGTTTCAATTAACCAAAAAAGATTTTGAAGGAGATCTTACACTAGTATTATTTCCTATTGCTAAAAAGATTAATTTAAATCCTCAAGAATTTGGAGATAAATTAGGTTCTCATCTAGTTAATATAAATCAAAATATAAGAAAATTTAATATTGTAAGTGGCTTTCTGAATCTTGTAATAACTGATTCATTCTACATAGAATTTATAGAAAGTATAAATGATGATTCTAAATATGGACACATAGAGCCTAATTCAAATTCCCCTACTTTAATGATTGAATATTCTTCTCCTAATACGAATAAACCTCTTCATCTAGGTCATATCAGAAATAATTTATTAGGGTTTTCAATTTCAGAAATTTTAAGAGCAAATGGGAACAATGTTATTAAAACTCAAATTATAAATGATAGAGGAATTCATATATGTAAATCAATGGTAGCATGGAATAATTTCGGAAATGGAGAAACTCCCGAATCTAGTGGTTTAAAAGGAGACCAATTAGTTGGTAAATATTATGTCCTTTTTGAAAAAATATTTAATGAAGAAGTTCATTCCCTTCAAAATGAGGGACATGACAAAGAAAGTGCTGCTCAAAATGCCCCAATTATGATTCAAGCCAGGGAAATGCTTAAAAAATGGGAAAAAAATGATTCTAAAATAAGAAGCCTTTGGAAAAAGATGAATAATTGGGTTTATGATGGTTTCGCAATAACTTATAATAACCTAGGGGTTTATTTTGATTCTTATTATTATGAAAGTGATACTTATTTGTTAGGCAAGGAAATAATTGATCAAGGACTTAAGAGGAAAATATTTTTTTCAAAACCAGATGGCTCTGTATGGATTGATTTAAAGAATGAAGGACTGGATGAAAAAATATTACTTAGATCAGATGGAACAGCAGTATATATTACCCAAGATTTAGGAACTGTAATTAAGCGTTTTGAGGATTTTCCTCAGGTAGATAACTTAATATATACGGTAGGGAATGAACAGGATTATCACTTTAAGGTCTTATTTACAATTTTAAAAAAACTTGGTTATTCATGGGCAGATAATCTTTATCACTTAAGCTATGGAATGGTCGACTTGCCTCAAGGGAAAATGAAAAGTAGAGAAGGGAAGGTAGTAGATGCTGATAATTTAATTAAGGAGATGAAACAAACTGCGAGAAAGATTTCAGAAAAGCAGGGAAAAATCAATGATTTAGATAGCAAACAAAAAGAAAATTTGTATAATGTTATTGGTCTTGGTGCACTAAAGTACTTTATTTTAAAGGTTGATCATAAAAAAAGAATTTTATTTAACCCTGAAGAATCAGTTGATTTTGAGGGTAATACAGGTCCATTTATACAATATGCATATGCCAGAATTAAATCATTGTTAAGTAAAGTTTCAAATAATGATTTTTTAGAAAAGCATGATGTTTCTTTGGATATAAGAGAAAAGGAGATAATCAAGCAAATAATGATATATCCAGATGTTTTAAATTCTGCAGCTAAACAATATAGTCCTGCAATTATAGCTAATTATTTGTATGAATTAGTTCGTTTGTTTAATTCATTTTATCAAAACATAAATATTTTAAACGAACCTAATAAACAGGCTAAGTCAATTAGATTGTCTATTTCAAGATCCGTTTCTAGAAATATTTTCTCTGCTTCGAGCTTATTGGGCATTGATTTACCTGAAAAGATGTAAAAAAAAAATCGCTCCGAAGAGCGATTTTTTATGATTTAAGTTTTTGGAAACTTGCAAATGAAATTATTTTGCAGAAACAGCCAAATTATAGACTACTAATCCAAAACCAATTTTGTTGATTGCATCACCGACATTATAGATAACATCCATGTCTAGTCCTCCGAAAATACCACTATACCATCCTTCAGTACCAGCCATGTAACCAATTGGATAAATAGCCCATCCAACTAGTAAGAACCAGCAAAGACTCTTATGAGCACTTTCTACGGCTCCTCCAGCAGCTTTAGCCATTTTGGAAGCACCACCTAGCCAAACTTCATATGCAATCCAGAAGTAAGCAGCACCAGCGATTCCTCCCCATAGTGCAGCTGCATCAGTTTGAATAGCTTCTCCAACGTATCCAGCAACAAGCATGACAGTTGATAATCCAATTAATTTCCACATTAATCCTTTTGTAGCTCCTGAGGGCCTTAGGATAAGATAGAATTCAACACACATTAAAGGGACAGTTAAAATCCAGTCTACATAGCGATAAAAAGTTGGAGTTTCTCCAGTTGCTCCCCAGTAGTCTCTCATGTAATAATAGTGAACGGCAGCAATAAATGTAATAAGACCAGACACTAGAATTGATGTTCTCCATTTTGCATCAACAGAATTCATTGACAGAAAAAAGAATACAGATGCAGCCATCATAGCCATACATCCAATAAAAAACGTAAAACCTACGTAATCATTAGCTGCCATTTGAGGTGCAGCTGATATTAAGCTTAAAATTTTTTCCATAATAAAAGTTAAATTATTTGTTTTGTTTAAGTAAATTTAATAAAAATTGAATACGACGTATTTTTTTTTTAATAAATTTTAATAACTATTTCCCTGACCTCATCATTTAAAAAATTAGAATATTTCCATTATGGAGTCATAAGTACACTTGTTTTTATTGTTATTCTACCTTTAATCGATCAAAAATTAATAAACTTTTTAGGAGGATTTTCAATACTGACAGTTGGAATACTTCATGGAGCAAATGATTTAAAAATAATATCAAAAAGGTTTAAAACCAAAGTAGGGAATCTTTATGTAAAGTCTTTACTTACATATATTTTTGTTGTTTTAACTGGAGCAGCATTTTTTTTTATTGCTCCATCATTATCTCTTCTGATCTTTATTTTATTTAGCAGTTATCACTTTGGCGAACAGCACTGGTCTGATGATGTTAAGCAAAATATTATGGGTTTATTTTTTTATATAATTTATGGAGCATTGGTTTTCTTTTTAATTTTTTCTACACAACACCTAGAAGTAGCAGAAGTTATGGAAAAAATTAGTGGCAAGGATGATTTCCTTCATTTTATCAATCTGCCAAAAAGTTTTAATGAATTTATAAATTCATATCTAGCATTTGAATTTTTTGTTGGAGTTACTTTTGCTTTGTCTGTACTTTTTATTTTGAATTTAATTTATAGTCGATTAATTTCTAAATATTTATTTAGAGAATTAATTCTTTTAATGCTTTTATTTATTTTATTCTATTTAAGCACATTATTATTTGCCTTTGCTTTCTATTTTGTTGTTTGGCATAGTATACCTTCACTCAAGGATCAACTAAATTACTTACACGGTGAAGTTAATTTAAACTCAATTAAGAAATATCTTAAACATTCCTTGCTATATTGGTTCTTATCCATTTTTTCTTTATTTATGATTTACAAATACGTTGATTTTGAATCGACTTATTTCATGTCTTTATTTTTTTCTTTTCTAGCAGCTATTTCATTTCCCCATGTCATTGTAGTTGGGATGATGAAAAGTAAATAAATTAAGTTTTAAAAGATTAGTTGAGAGTTTCATAATAAATATAAAGACACTAAATTTGACAATTATTAGAAGCCCAGAATATGTTTGACAATCTAAGTAAAAAACTTGACAAAGCTTTTCAGTTATTAAAAGGACAAGGACAAATAACGGAGATAAATGTTGCGGAAACCCTTAAGGAGGTTAGAAGGGCACTATTAGAAGCAGATGTTAATTTTAAAACTGCTAAGGATTTTACTAATAAGATAAAAGAAAAAGCAATTGGACAAAAAGTTTTAACAAGTTTAAAGCCAGGACAATTGCTTATAAAAATCGTTAAAGATGAGCTCACCCAATTAATGGGCTCAAATACACAGGAAATAGATCTGTCTTCAAATCCTTCAGTAATTTTAATGTCGGGGTTACAGGGATCTGGAAAGACAACTTTTTGTGCAAAGTTAGCTCTTCATTTAAAACAGAAAGGCAAAAAACCTCTTCTTGCTGCTTGTGATGTTTATCGTCCGGCAGCTATAGATCAATTATCAGTAATTGCCGAACAGGTTAATGTTCCTATTTATACTGAACCTGATTTAAAAGATCCAGTTGAAATTGCTAAAAGGGCTCTTTTACATGCAAAAGAAAACAAGAATAATGTTTTGATTGTAGATACAGCTGGTCGACTTGCAATAGATGAGCTGTTAATGAAAGAAATTGATAATATTCACAAAGCAATAAAACCTAATGAAACTCTTTTTGTTGTTGATTCAATGACAGGTCAGGATGCTGTAAATACAGCTAAAGCATTTAATGATGTTCTTGATTATCAAGGAGTTGTTTTGACTAAGCTAGATGGTGACACTAGAGGAGGTGCTGCTCTTTCAATAAAATCGGTAGTTAATAAACCTATCAAATTTATAAGTACAGGTGAAAAAATGGAGGCAATTGATGTTTTTCACCCAGATAGGATGGCTGATAGAATATTGGGAATGGGAGATGTAATATCATTGGTGGAAAGAGCTCAACAACAATTTGATGAGGAAGAAGCCAGAAAGATTAATAAAAAAATAGCAAAAAACCGATTTGGTTTTGATGATTTTCTTAGTCAGATTCAACAGATTAAAAAAATGGGAAACATTAAAGATTTAATAGGGATGATACCTGGAGCTGGTAAAATGATTAATGAGGTTGACATTGATGAAGACGCATTTAAAAAGATAGAAGTAATTATTGGATCTATGACTCCAAAAGAACGATCAAATCCATCAATAATCGATAATAATAGAAAGAAAAGAATAGCTAATGGTTCAGGTAGAGGAATTGAAGAAGTAAATGAATTATTGAAAAAGTTTAACCAAATGAGTAAGATGATGAAAATGATGCAGGGAGGAAAAGGTAAACAAATGATGCAAATGTTTAAAGGTAATAGTTGATAAATGAAGATTTTAGACGGGAAAAAAATATCACAAGACATAAAAGATGAACTTAAAATCCTCGTTTCTAATAGACTTAAAAAGGGACTTAAAAAACCTCATTTAGCTGCAATAATTGTTGGTAATGATGGAGCCAGTTTAACTTATGTTGGAAGTAAAGTTAAAGCATGTGATTATGTTGGATATGATTCTACTTTAATTAAACTTGAGGAATCAATTACTGAAAAATTTTTGCTTGAAAAAATAAATAATCTTAATAATAATCCACATATTGATGGTTTTATTGTTCAACTTCCACTTCCAAGGGGAATTGATGAGCAAAAAATTTTGTTAGCCATAGACCCTTATAAAGATGTTGATGGTTTTCATCCTACAAATTTTGGAAGAATGAGTTTAGAGATGGAATCATTTGTTCCTGCAACACCATATGGAATAATTGAGCTTCTTGATAGATATGAAATAGAAACATCAGGAAAAGATTGTGTTGTAATTGGAAGAAGTAATATTGTTGGTCGTCCAATAAGTATTTTACTAAGTCAAAAGTCTAAAAAAGGTAATGCAACAGTTACTTTAGCTCATAGTAAAACAAAGAATTTAAAATCAATAACAAAGAATGCAGATATAATTATATCTGCTCTTGGAATCCCTGGGTTCTTAAAATCTGATATGGTAAAAAAAGGTGTAGTTATAATAGATGTTGGTATAACAAGAGTTCCTACTCAGTCTAGTCCAAAAGGTTATATTATTAAAGGGGATGTGGATTATCAAAATGTATTAGAAAAATCTAGTGCAATAACACCTGTTCCAGGAGGCGTTGGGCCAATGACAATTTCAATGCTTTTGAAAAACACTTTCCTTGCATGCCAAAGGAAAGATTAAATTTTTTCATACTCGTTGTAAATACGAAGAATTAAAAGCCCAAAAAGGACACTTGAGATTATTAAACTAACATTAGTGATTCCAGTTGTGCCAAATGATAGTCTTATAAGAATTGTTGATATTATAAAGCCAGTGTTTCTTATTAATTGGCTGTACCTTTCAGTGTACTTAAAAGAAATTAAAAGGATAAACGCATCAGCCAAAATCAGAAGAGTAAAAAATTCGTTATAAAAGACAGAATTAATATCTAAGTATTCCGAGGATGAGATTGTGTAAGAAAAAAAAGTATTAAGTGTCCAATTTAAAAATGAATGAATAAACATAATAATCAATATCGGCAGTAATAAAAGACTGATTGTTTTTTTTGAAATGATAAATCTTTTTGTAATTGGAGAAACTTTTTGTTTAATCCTTTTGCCAGCAATTTGATCAAATTTATAAATCAAAAAATATAAAATTAGAACACCCAAAAGATTATAGGTTAGATTGAGATTTTCCTGACTTTTAAACCAGTTTATATCCAAATTAATTTTAGAAATATCTCCAAATATTCTTCTTATCAAAATCAATGAAATGATTTGAAATTGTTTTGAAACAGATGTTGTAAACGATCTGGGAAGGAAAAAAATTAGTAAGTATATTTCATAAATTAAGATTATAGAAAAAGGGGTGTAAACTGCTGATATTGGATTCTTTAATAGTTCGTAATTATTAAACTCATATAAACCATAATTGTAAATATAAGTTAAGCCTAGATGAATTATAAAACCAATTATGGCAAGTCTTAAGGAAATTTTTTCTATTTTATTTCTATTCTTTTCAGAAAAAATTTTATCAAATAATGTCTCTGTAATATTGAAAATATTCATTCTTTTTCAAATAATTGATTGATGTTTTTAAATGACTTAAATTCTAGGGCATTCCCAGAGGGGTCATAGAAAAACATTGTCATTTGTTCTCCTGGTAATCCTTTAAACCGTATATAAGGTTCAATAACAAATTCTATCCCTTTATCAATTAATGTTTTTGAAAACTCAGTGAATTGATTCCAAGGTAAAACTACTCCAAAATGAGGAACAGGAACTGACTTTCCATCAACTTCATTATGATGTTTTTTTGCAGTATGGGACTTATCATGATGTAGAACAAGTTGATGTCCAAAAAAATCATAGTCAGCCCAATCTTTACTTTTTCTTCCGGGCTTGCAACCTAAAAAATTCTCATAGAATGAAATCGCTTTTTCAAGATTGTTCACTGGTATTGCAAGGTGAAAAGGTGAAATATCCTTCATATTCAAAGATATATTTTTTTGATAAATTTTACTGACTTTATCCTTTATCTTTGCAGCATGAAATTAAATCTTTTAAATGGTTTATTGTCTAAGGGCCTGGAGCTTCCAGTAATGGATCAATTTTATACGATTCAGGGAGAGGGATATCATAAAGGTACAGCTGCCTTTTTTATTCGTATAGCAGGATGTGATGTTGGATGTCATTGGTGCGATGTGAAAGAAAGTTGGGATTATCAATCCCATAATATAAAAAGCATAGACGAAATAATCTTTGAAGCAGTTAAGTATTCAAAATTAGTTGTAATAACAGGTGGAGAACCACTAATGTGGAATATGAAGCCAATTACTCATAAATTAAAAAAATTATCTATTAGGACTCATATTGAGACCTCTGGAGCATATCCTATTTCAGGTACATGGGATTGGTTTTGTTTATCTCCTAAAAAAAATAAATTACCTACAAATGAAGCTTATAAAAAAGCAGATGAATTAAAAATTATAGTTCATAACAAAAATGACCTAACTTTTGCAGAAAATCAATCTAAGAAAGTAAATGATAGTTGTAAACTTTTTTTACAACCAGAATGGGGCAAGAAAAATAAAATGATACCTATAATAGTCGATTATGTAATGAAAAATCCAAAGTGGAAAATTTCATTGCAGACCCATAAATATATAGGAGTGGAATAATTTATGGGTATAATAGATATTTTTTTCTGATTTTTTTAAACTGTTCTAATTTTAAATTCCAGCTCATCCTTATTTCTTTTTCATTTACACCATTAATTATTTGTTCTTTTAAATTTTTAGTTCCAGAAATTTTATTAAAACCTTCTAAAAAGAAACTATCTTTTATTGGAAATTTGGAGTATGAATCTATTAGCCATTTAATTTCAATTTGATTAGGCCTTTTGACTTTGCGAAGATCTACACCATAACAAATTTGATTTTTTAATTTAGGATTCTTTGATCCAAAATTAGATATGGGAGTAAAACTAAAGATATTCTTCGGAAATTTAGGACTTCCATACACCTGAAATTGCATTTCTGTTCCTCTTCCTATACTTATAAGAGTTTGTTCAAGTAAACAAAGAGATGGATATAGAGATACAGATTGGGCATTTGGAAGATTTGGAGATGGTCTTATTTTTAAATTATAAGATGTTTTATGATTATAGTTTTTTATTTGGATTACTTTCAAATCACATTTTTTACCCCCATTTAGCCAACCCTCTCCGTTTATCATTTTGGCATATTCTCCTATTGTCATCCCATAAACTATAGGTACAGGATGCATGCCGACAAAACTTTTATTATCAAGATCTAAAACTGGGCCATCGATATAATGAATATTAGGATTTGGTCTATCTAGTAATAATAGAGGTATATTTTTTTCTGAACAAGCTTCCATTATATAGTGGAGGGTAGATAAATATGTGTAAAATCTTACTCCTACATCTTGTAAATCAAAGACCATGATAGATATTCCATTTAAATCTTCATCGGAAGGTTTTTTCTTTTTACCGTATAATGAAATCACTGGAAGTTTTGTCTTATTGTCAATGTTGTTTGTAAAGACTTCACCAGCATCAAGATTCCCCCTAAATCCATGTTCTGGGGCAAATACTTTTTGAATATTAACATTTAAAGAAAGTAGTGAATCAACAAGATGAGTCTTGGAATTTATAATGCTAGCTTGATGAGCTACAATACCAACTTTTTTATTTTTTAATATGGGAAGAAACTTATCTATTTGCTCCGCACCTACAATTATTTTTTTTTGGGATATACATATCCCATGGTTCAGGCATAAAAGAAAAAATAAAAATGTAATTTTGAAATTAATCATTTATATACAAATTTAATTTGAATTTACCATTATTTATTGCAATGCGGATGCAAAAAATGGGACATTATAAAAGTAGTGTTTCAGGGCGAATAATTAAAATCGCTATAATTACAATTGCCGTTTCAATGGGAATGATTCTTATTTCAGTTTCGTCAGGGAAAGGTCTTCAGATTGAAATAAAGAAAAAAACAACTGCATTTAATGGACATCTTCAAATAGTTCCTTTTGAAAATAATCAATCTGAGATTTCAATAAGTCCAATAATTGATTCAATTGAAATAAAAAAGAAATTAATCAAAAGACCGGAAGTTATTCACCTCCATAGCACTGCAACTAAAGCTTCAATTATAAAAAATCAAGATCTGTTTGAAGGCGTTTTTTATAAAGGCGTTGATATTGATTATAAATGGGAGTATTTAAAAAGTTTTTTAGACGAAGGAAGGTTTCCTAATATCTCAGATGTCGTTTCTAATGAAATTATAATCTCACAAGAGATTTCCGATAGACTTAAAGTAAAATTAGGAGATCATATAGAGGCGTTTTTTTATCAGAATATTAACCAAAACTATCCAAATGTTAGAAAGTTTAAAGTTGTTGGATTTTTTTCAACAGGATTTCCTGAAATAGACAAATCTTTTGTAATTGGAGATATTAAAAACATTAAGTCCATTAATAAGTGGAAAGAAAATCATGTTGGGAATTATGAAGTTTTTTTAAGCCACATAAGTGATATTGATAAAATTGGGAATATCATTTATAATGATTTGCCTTCTAATTTGAATGTTGTAGGACTGTATGAAAAATACCCAGATATTTTTCAATGGATATCACTTTTTGACTTCAATATTTTTATAATATTTTTCATAATGATAATAGTTGGAGTAGTGAATACCTCATCAGCTATACTTATTTTGATTTTAGAACGATCAAAAATGATTGGACTTTTAAAATCAATTGGATCAAATAATTTTTTTATTCAAAAGATTTTTATTTGGAATGGTATTTCAATGCTAGGTTATGGTCTTTTTTGGGGGAATTTAATTGGACTGATTTTTTATTTTACCCAATATTTTTTTAAGTGGATTAAGCTTGATCCAGAAATTTATTATGCTGATTACGTTCCTGTGTATTTAGATCTTAAGGACCTTATTTTTTTTAATCTTTTGTTTTTAACAATTAGTGGAATTTTACTTTTTTTACCATCAGTAATTATTGGAAGGATTAGTCCGGCGAAAGTTCTTCGCTTTAATTAATTTATTTAAAAAATTTAACTTATGGATTACGCATCAAATATTTTAGAAACAATAGGGAAAACCCCTCTAGTTAAGTTAAATAATGTAACTTCTGAAATTCCGTCACTTGTTTTAGCTAAAATTGAAAGCTTTAATCCTGGAAACTCAATAAAGGATAGAATTGCAGTTAAAATGATTGAAGATGCTGAAAAACAGGGGAAACTATCAAAAGGAGGCGTAATTGTTGAGGGAACATCTGGCAATACAGGAATGGGATTGGCATTAGCTTCAATTGTAAAAGGGTATAAACTTATTTGCGTTTCAAATGATAAACAATCTAAGGAGAAGTTTGATGTTTTAAAAGCAATGGGGGCTGAAGTAATAGTATGCCCCTCAGATGTTGATCCGGAAGATAGTAGATCTTATTATAGTGTCTCAAAAAGAATAGCAGAGGAAACCCCAAAATCTTGGTTTGTTGGGCAATATGATAATCCTTCCAATAGTCTTGCTCATTATGAGCAAACAGGTCCTGAAATATGGAATCAAACTGATGGAAAAGTCACCCATTTTGTTGTTGGTGTTGGAACTGGAGGGACAATATCGGGTGTTGCAAGATTTCTTAAAGAAAAAAATCCAAAAATAAAAATTTGGGGTATAGATACATATGGTTCAGTATTTAAAAAATATCATGAAACAGGTATTTTTGATAAAAATGAAATCTATCCATATACTACTGAAGGTATTGGTGAAGATATAATACCCAAAAACGTTTCATTTGACTTAATTGATCATTTTGAAAAAGTTAATGATAAAGATGCAGCAATCTACACTAGGAAGTTGGCTAAAGAGGAAGGTATTTTTGCTGGCAATTCATGCGGTGCTGCTATTAAAGGACTATTGCAGCTTAAAGAAAATTTAACTGAAAGTGATGTAGTTGTAGTTTTATTACACGATTCTGGAAGTAGATATATTGC
>CETM01066480.1_pt1 | contig 15327 bp, 13 predicted proteins | sample 361451 | NCBI WGS metagenome assembly CETM01 (sample SAMEA2622690, study PRJEB7988) | marine metagenome | isolation source: saline water (ENVO:00002010), including
TTGTGGTTGAAGTATTTCTACTTTGGTCCAATTGAATGGTTATGGCGGTTATTGACTTATTTAGAAATACCTAAAATGCTGAGATAAGCTCTCTGGAATTGCTGACAGAAATAAAGAGGAGCAATAAAACAAGTATAGTTTTAAGCATTATTGAGGAGTCTAATAATTGTATTTCCTTCTCTTCTAGTATTAATTAAGGCGAACTCATTTGTTGAAACGAGGATTTCTGCACCTCTGCTTACAAGACTTCTAGTTTCAGATTCCAATTCTTCCACAATAAAAGACATGTCAGCAATGCCTTCACCTCTCAAATTGAAGTATTCTTTATAAACTGAATTATCAGTAGTTGGTTGTATAAGCTCAAACATCATGGAACCAACTTTTAAATGACAAAACTTAACGCCAAGATCTTTAGAGTCATGAATTTCCTTTTCTACGGAGAAACCTAAATTTGAATAATATTCACAAGCTAATTCACAATCATTAACAACAACCCCTACTCCGAAAAACTTCCAATTCTTTACTAAAGGATGAGACTTATTGTTTTCTTTCCAAGCAATCTCCCATTCATCAGCCGGTGGTCTTAGAGAAATCATTACGTCTCCATGCTTACGTGTATCTAGATAATTTTCTACGGTCTTGCCATTAACCGTTGCATTAAAAACTAGATCGCAACCATTTTCTAAGAACCTTTTAGTGTCTTGCTCAATATCAGGTGTATTGAAAGCAATGTGATTAATCCCTGGTCCTTTCTTTTTTAGATATTCACTAATAAACATACCAGGTCCAGGCTTCATTGGATAAATTTCTAGCTGACAATCTCCAATTTGTGAATTTCCATCTCTAAAATTATGAAGCCCTCCAGTTTTATATTGTTGGGTTACGGGATCTCCTTCTAGAGTTTGGAAATACATAAGTTCGCCAACCCCATCCTCATAAGGCTGCAAAGGTTGAGGTCCTACACTAACTCCCATTCCAAAAGTTTGGAATTGATTAAGTGCAGCATTCTTGTTTGTAACCATCATGCCTAGATGGTTAAGAGTCCAATCTTCACTCATGCCATGTAACCGCCATCTACATTAAGGATTGTTCCTGTAACGTAACTAGATGCATCAGACGCTAAAAAAACAGCTGCATTAGCCATTTCATCAAATGTAGCTACCCTACCCAAGGGTAAATTCTCTGGGCCAGTTAACCAGGATTTAAATTTTTCTTCTTCAGTAATTTCTGTCTTAGCAGAACTATCTGTTTGCTTTATATTCTCTTGACCAGGAAATTCTTCCCATTCAACAAGTGAAGGTGCTATGGCATTAACTCTGATGTTATGTGGTCCTAAGTAACGACAATATTGCTTTGTCATCATCGTAATGCCTGCCTTCATAATTGCATAGTTTCCCATAGAATTATCTGCATGCGCTTTTAGACCCCCCCTAGAACTCAAGTTAATGATACTTCCACTATTTTGCTTAATCATAATCGGGGCGACTTCTTGTATAGTCAGCCAATATCCTTTTAAATTTATATCAGTCAACTTGTCCCAAGATTCTTCATCGAGATCTGTTAGAGATCTAGGATGATACCTAACTGCGACATTCATAAGGATGTCTATTGCACCAAATTCATCGTAGACTTTTTTGACAATCTTTTGAACATCCTTCTTCTGCGAAATATCTGCTTGTAAGGCTATAGATCTTCGTCCCATAGACTTTATCTCTTTTGCTACTTGATCAAGTTGTCCTGAATCTACATTCCAGTCTGCAATAGCTACGTCTGCTCCAGCTTCAGCAAAACCCAAGGCAAATGCTTTACCCATATTTCTCCTTGCTCCTACAATCAGAGCTTTTTTACCATCTAGAGAAAAATCTTTAAGACTCATATCTTTTAAAAAATTTAATTTATTCCATACTATAACAAACCCTAGGTCCATCTTAGGCTATAGTATTATATTTAGTGAAGATAGAATTTATTTAAATCTTTAGAGAAAACATGAAAAAGGAAAAAATAAGTATTTATAATTGGAGCCAGGCCCCTCACAATCGTGAGAGCTTTCAGTATGTACAAAGGCTGTTTCCAACTCATAGATTAAAAAGAGGTCTGGGGCCAGTATCTGACCTGCCCTCTGAAACTTACCCTATAGAAGATCTAGAATTTGTAGATGTTGAAGGAAAAAATAGAAATATTAGAGCCATGCTTGATGAAACATACACAGATGCTTTTCTTGTCCTAAAAGATGGAAAACTTATTCATGAAGAATATATGAATAATATGCAACCAGATAGTTTTCACTTGCTCAATTCAATATCTAAAAGTTTCTTGGGTATGTTAATTGGAATACTCAATGAGAAAGGAATAATCGATACTAATAAAAAAGTAAGAGAATATATTCCAGAACTAAATGAATCAGCATTTCCAAAAACTACAGTCCAACATGCTCTGGATATGGCAGGTGCAGTTAATTATGTTGAGGACTATTCCGATTCTAAAGCAGACTTTTGGAAAGAAACTTCAGTTGTAGGATGGAGACCTGATTTAATTAAGGAAGATGGCCCGAAATCTCTTTTAGAGTTTGCAGCTTCACTAACTGATACAGAACAAGAAGATGGGAAGATATTCCATTACAGAACTGTGTTTACTAATATTTTAGCTCTGGTAGCTGAGAGAGCTGCCGGAGAAAGTGTTCAAGATCTTTTAGAAAAGTATATTTGGCAAAGGCTAGGGCCAGAACAAGATGCAGCTATAGTTGTAGATCAGAGTGGGCTACCTTATATGGGGGCAGGGATGAATACTTGTGCAAGAGACTTAGCAAGGTTTGGCCAAATGATACTTAATGATGGCTACTTCAATGGACAACAGATTGTACCTGAAGACTGGATAAAGAATATTCGTATGGGCAACAAAGATTTAAAAAGAATGTTTGCTGAGAGCCATTATGGTCCTATGCTGCCAAATGGACATTATACGAATCAAGTCTGGGTGGACAATTCTGAAATTGGTACTTTCATATGCTTAGGCATATATGGACAGACAATACTTATAAACCAAAGCACTGGGGTTGTGATAGTTAAATTCTCAACGCATCCTGGACCTGAAGATGAAATATTATGGGGAAATAGCACTGCAGCTATTATGACTCTTGCAATGTCTCTGTAAGGCAACGTTCAACAGCAATTACAGGACCGAGCTAGATTAGGCATTAAAAGCTTAGAATTAGTTCCTTTCTTTTTGAAATTGCCTTTTGTAATTTTTTGAGATTGAGTTGAAAAATTAGGTCTGATCTTAGCCTTTGCTTCTTTGGATAAATAGTATCCAGTCTTGCAAAGAAATACATGAGACTTTATATCTGCTCTTATTTCTATGCTTGTTGAATCTACTATTGAATATTGATCAAAAGGTAAGCCATCACATAATACTTCTATATCATTTGGATTGGGAATATTGGATATGTGAATAGTGGTCTCTAAGCCTGTCTTTGAGCTGTCTCCATCAATCATATGAAACACTAAAATACCTTTTTCATCATCATGCCACGCTTGTTTTATAGCAACTGACGGAAAATCTACTCCCTCTATATAAGGCGAGGAATACTTAGAAAAATTAGGCTCATTAAATAGTTTCTTCCAAGAACCTTCTTCACAAACTTCAGCACAGACCGCTAATGCAGATAACTGTCCTCTGGGCCAGTTCTCTCCTAGGTTAAACCAAAAGCCAAATTGACTGTCTTTGAAACCAAAATATCTGGGTTCAAAATTTTCTTCAGCATGCTTTCTTAGTCTTTCATAAGTAATTTGATCATCAAATTCTTTAGAAATTGTTAACCCTAAGGCCATCATTCTAGGGTCGCCCAAAGAGACTAAATCTGCTGAAGGATCATTCCACTTTAAAAAATTGACTGCTCCTCTATATAGGCTTTCTGCAAATTCTGGAGCTTGAGGAATTGCATAAAAGGAAATGGCCAATCCCATAGTAGGATCAGTTTTATGATGATGCTCTTTAATTGCATCATAATACATAGTAACCCATTCTATGTTCCCTTTTTTATCAAATCCGTAGTATTTGTTTTTAGTAAAATCTAACCAGTTATGGTAAGCAGAATGAGACTCTTTACCAAAAACATTATCATACATTTTTAGACCCAATCCTGCAGCTGAGAGACAAAAGGGCCAAGCCTTAGTGTTTTCGCAATGGGGTCCCATGGGAGTTTTTGTCCATTGCTTATATAAGTGATCAACTAATTGATGCTGAGTCCATTCAAATCTAGATCTATTCACCCCAGCAAGAGAGAAGGTATTTGCCCATTTATCTTCACCTGAGACATAAGTATGAAGTGCTTGTGTTAAGTTAAGCCAACCTTTAAAAAATAAATTACCGTCTGCACCTATAGGGTCAGGCTGCATACCCCATGGATCGACACCATTAGCAGTCCATCCTGGGGCGTCATAGTGTCCCCAAAACTCTTCAGGAATTAATGTTCCTTTCCATTCTTGAGGATATTCAGACCTCCCAGGGTCTTCTCCAAATTGAGATAACCAATCTACTGCTGCCCAATAAGTTATAGATCTTTCAGCTATTTCTTCAAGTATTTCTGAATATACTTCTCTCCAGGCAGGAGTTTTATCAGCCATTAAACCTAATGCATAAGTGGACTCTTGAAGATCAAATCTTGGAAAAGAACACATAGGAGGGGTAGAAGACCTATCCCACCATTCGTGTGGCTCTCCATCTTCTGTCCAATCATCGGATGTAGTTGCCTTAAGGTACAAAAAATTTAACCACCCTAAAGCCCTTTCATTTAGCTCAGGGTAATCTTTAGTTAAATCTTTCATGTTCAGATTTATATAAATATGACCATTAATAAATAAAAGAGTATTACTACCCCCCATATATTTATTAAAAAACCTATTCTTTTACCTACTTGCTCACCTTTAGAGTATTGCCAAAGAAAAAAGAGCGCACTTATGAAGATAAGAGATAAAATAACGCCTATATGCATATAGATACTTTACTTATTTAATAAATCTCTAGCAAGAGCGATAGGTAAAACAAATTTACATAAAATTGAAGAAAAAAAATAAGATAGATATAAAAAGTATTGTTAATAGAACAGGCAAAGTCATTAAGACTAAAAGAGGTCTTACTGTAGAAGATTCTGAGACAGGACTTTTTTTTAAGATTGCTAAAAGGGAATCTAGAGGAATACTGCCAAATGATGAAGTTGAATATACTTTATCTGCTCGCAGGTGGGCAAAAATTCAGAATGTATTAACTAGAAATACAAAAGAATTCATATCTTATTTAACTAAAAGAAGATCTCTTGTCTTATCAAGTCCTATGGGTTTTGAAGAAAACTTTACTGTAAAAGTAACTAATCATGAAAAATCAAACTTCTCAAATGAATTAGTAAAGATTGAAATTACTACTTACCCTACTGCTATTTCCTATGGAGAAGGAAGAATAATTAGAACTCTCCCGTCTAAAAGTTTATTAGAAACATCAAGTGAAATAGCTATAACCAAGTTTTCTTTAAGACATAAATGGGAAAAATCTGTTATATCCGATAGTAATAAGTTAAAGAAATTGGAGTTTGAAGTTCCTAAAATTGATTTAAGGAATAAAAGCTTTGTAACTATAGATGGAAAATCAGCAAAAGATTTTGATGACGCAGTTTATGGCGAGAGAAATAAAAAGGGACAGTTAATCTTATACGTTGCCATAGCAGATGTATCTAGGTATGTTAGAGAAAACTCTACAACAGACCAAGAAGCTCAAAAAAGAGGAACATCTACCTACTTTACTCAGAAAGTTATTCCCATGTTACCCGAGATAGTAAGTAACGATATTTGTTCTTTAAAACCAAATGAAGACAGATATTGCCTAGTGAGCAAAATTACTATTAATAAATATGGGTTACCTGAAGAAGCAGAGTTTTTTGAGAGCATAATAGAGTCTAAGGCTAGACTAACTTACGAAAGAGTTGCAAGAGAAAGGAAACTTGGAAAGTTTCACCACCAATATGCCCAATCACTAAATGTGCTTGCAGATATATATTCTCTTCTCTCTAAAGCAAAGAAAAGAAGAAAGGCACTGGAACTAGACATACCTGAATTTTTTCCAAGATTTAAAAACAATAAATTATTTACCTTTGAAAAGGCTCCTAGAAACATTGCACATAGGATGATTGAAGAATTTATGTTGATTGCAAATATTTGTTCAGCAGAAATTTTAAATAAATCTAAAATTCCTGTACTTTACAGAATCCATCCTAAACCTGACTCAGCTAAGATAAAACAATTACAAACTTTCTTAAGAAGTAGAAAGATAAATGTGTCTCTTGGACAAGGTAATAAGGTTTCAGATCTATATACAATTATTGAACAAACAAAAGATAGAAAAGATAGAGAAGCGATTAATATTCAAATATTGCAATCCCTAGGAACAGCTATCTATCAAAGAGAAATGTCAGAACATTTTGCTCTAGCCTACCCTGCTTATACCCATTTTACTTCTCCGATCAGAAGATACCCTGATTTAATTGTACACAGAGCCTTAAAGGCCTTAATCCAATCGCAAAAAGATAATAAATTATCTTTTAAAAATACACAAAATTGGGAACAAAAGAATTATAAATATAACCATGACTCAATCGACTTTTTTGGTAAAGATCTATCTATGAAGGAAAGAACAGCAGAGAAGGCTGAGAGAGAAGCTTTAAATCATTTAAAATGTGAATTAGCAAAATCAAATATTGGAAATTCTTTTGAAGGTCGGATTACAGGAGTAACAAATTTTGGCCTATTTATTTTACTAAATAAACTAAATATTGAAGGCTTATGTCATATAAAGAATCTACCTCGAAGAGAGTATTATGAGTATGATAATGGCTCCCAAATGCTTAAAAGTTCAAATTCTAATCATAGTTACTCTTTAGGAGACAGGATAAAAGCTAAGATAGATAGAGTTGATGTTTTTAAACAAATGATAGATTTAAAAATAGTTAAATGAAAAAGAACAGTAATCAAGAACTAATTTGTGGAATTAATTTGATTAAAGAGGTCATTTCAGTCAGACCTAAAAGTATCGTCAAATTGATAATAAAAGCAAGCAAAAATAAGAGAAAGGAAAGTATTAGGAACATAGCCAAAGATTTAAAGATAAACATTGAATATGCTAAAGAAGACTTCTTTTTAAAAAATTTTTCTGATTCACGCCACCAAGGAATAGCTGCCTTATGCAACGCAAAAGGAGAAGAAAAAGAAGTCTTCCTTGAATCTATAACAAACAAGGCAAATATTCTTATTCTTGTATTAGATCATTTAACAGACCCTCATAATGTTGGGGCATGTATCAGAAGTGCAAAAGCGGCAGGAGCTGATGCTGTTATCGTACCAAAAAACCGATCTTGTCACTTGACGCCAACAGTTAGAAAAGTTTCATCAGGGGCATCGGAACTTTTGCCTTTTGTTATTGTCACTAACTTAAGTAGAACTCTAAATCATTTAAAAGAAAAAGGTTTAAATATAATAGGGGCAGATATGGAGGCAAAAATAAATTTTACTAATTGTAAGCTTGGTTCAAAAACTGCAATTGTTATTGGTTCAGAAGACAAAGGATTAAAAAGACTTACTAGAGAAAATTGCTCCGATTTAGTATCCATATCTATGCCAGGTAAATTTGATAGCCTAAACGCTTCTGTAAGTGCGGGGATCCTACTTTTTGAATATCTTAGACAAAATACTAATCCCAATTGATTTTTTTCTATAGAATACTTTAATGCTTGCACAAAGAACTCTACAAAATTCTATTAAAGCTTTTGGAGTTGGCTTACATACCGGCGACCTGATAATTATAAAAATACTCCCAGCACCTCCTAACACTGGAATAGTGTTTAAAAGAGTAGATCTAGATCCAATAGTTGAAATTAAAGCTAATGCAGAAAATGTTGGTGACACAGCTCTTTCAACTTCTTTGACTTCTGGAGATACCAGAATATCAACAATTGAACATTTAATGTCAGCAATAGCAGGACTGGGAATTGATAATGCTTATGTGGAAGTAAATGGACCAGAAATTCCTATTATGGATGGTAGCGCTGCCCCTTTTGTTTTTCTCCTTCAATCAGCAGGGTTACATGAACAAGATGCTACAAAAAGATTTATAAGAATCAAAGAAGCTGTAAAAGTTAGCTATAAAGATGCATGGGCACAAGTTTCCCCTTTTGATGGATTTAAGGTAGATTTCACAATGATATATGACCATCCGGTCCATAATCAACATGCAACTAAAGCTTCAATAAATTTTAATAGTACCTCATTTGTTAAAGAAGTAAGTCGTGCAAGAACTTTTGGATTTATCAACGATCTTGAAACTTTAAATGATAATAATTTAGCGCTTGGTGCAAGTGTTAAGAATACTATTGCAATTGGAGATCAAGAAATTATAAACGAAGACGGTTTAAGGATAGAAAATGAAATGGTAATTCATAAGATACTTGATTCGATTGGAGATTTATACCTCTTAGGGCATAACCTAGTAGGCTCTTTTGAAGGTTATAAATCAGGCCATACAGTAAATAATGCTTTATTAAGAGAACTGATAGCAAGACCAGATTCATGGGAAATAACTACTTATGACGATCCAAAAAACTCTCCTATACAATATTTAGATCCTATAATTGATCCAAGTTCAGGATAATTTTTTTACTATATTCATCAACTTCATCTAACAAATTGTTAGAATGCAAGATCTGAATGACTATGAATTTCTTACAGAAAATATTTGGTACAAAAAATAATAGAATTATCAAAGGTCTTAACCCGAAGATAAAAGCTATTAATGCTCTTGAAGAATCTTTAAGTTCCTTATCCGATATTGAACTAAAAAATAAAAGAGAGAGCTTTATAGAAAGACACAAAGAAGGAGAAACCTTAGACTCACTCCTTGAAGAAGCTTTTGCGATAGTAAGAGAAGTAAGCAAAAGACAACTGGGTCTAAGGCATTACGACTGCCAGTTAATAGGAGGTATAACTCTTCATAATGGACAGATTGCTGAAATGGCCACTGGAGAAGGTAAAACCCTTGTGGCTACTTTGCCTGCTTATTTAAACTCTTTTACAGAAAGACCGGTGGTTCTTGTAACTGTAAATGACTATTTAGCTAAAAGAGATGCTGAATGGATGAGACCAGTTTATGAAGGGCTTGGTATGAAAGTTTCACACGTAGTTTCAAATCAAAATATTAACGAAAGAAAAGAGATATATAAATCAGATATTATTTATGCAACAAACAATGAACTGGGATTTGATTTCCTTAGAAATAATATGGTCATTTCTAAAGAAGACAGAGTTTTAAATGATTTTTATTTTGCCATTATTGATGAAGTAGACTCTATTCTTATAGATGAAGCTAGAACTCCACTAGTTATATCTGGACCTGCAGAAAACACAGCTGACATATATAAACGTATCAGCCAATTTATACCTAAACTCAAAGAACAAGAAATTCTTCCTGAAGATGAAATAGAAAAAGAAAATTCAGTCAAAGGTCACTTTATCCTGGATGAAAAATCAAGACAGGTAGAGTTAACTGATTTAGGCCATGATTTTATAGAATCCCTTTTGCAAGATTCTAATATGCTTGATAGGGATCAAAGCCTTTACTCTTCAAGTAATCTGAGGTTATTACATTACATACAATCTTCATTGAGAGCTCACTTCTTATTTCAAAAGGATGTTGACTATATGGTTCAGGACAACCAGGTAATACTGATCGATGAAAATACAGGGAGGTCTATGCCTGGAAGAAGACTAGCTGATGGTCTGCATCAGGCCATCGAACAAAAAGAGGGAGTTCCTATTCAAATGGAGAGCCAAACTCTTGCTTCCTGCACTTTCCAAAATTATTTTAGACAATATCAGAAATTATCTGGGATGACGGGCACTGCCGCCACAGAAGCTCAAGAATTTTTAGAAATTTATGGACTAAATGTTTTAGAAATACCCACTAATGAACCAATGATTAGGGATGACAAAAACGACATGGTTTATCTTACTGAAAAAGAAAAGTATGAAGCAGTAATTAAAGAAATAGAGGAATTTAAAGGGAAAGGAAACCCTGTCTTAGTAGGAACAGCATCTCTTGAGAGCTCCGAAATGGTTTCGAGATTACTGAAACAAAAATCTATTCAACATCAAGTTCTTAATGCAAAAAATCATGCTAAAGAAGCAGAGATTATTTCACAAGCTGGCAAGCCTGGTGTAGTGACTATTGCTACTAATATGGCCGGTAGAGGAACAGATATTGTCCTAGGAGGAAATTGGGAAGCCGAATATGAGAAAAGAGGTAAAGAGGATAAGAATGGGAAACAAGAAATGCAATCTTCTTGGAAGGAGCTCAATAAATCTGTACTAGATTCAGGAGGGTTACATGTAATTGGAACTGAAAGAAATGAGTCTAGAAGAATGGATAATCAACTTAGAGGTAGATCAGGAAGACAGGGAGATCCTGGGTCTTCAAGATTCTATATATCTCTGGAAGATAGCTTGATGAGAATATTTGCTTCAGATCAATTTAAAAATATTATGCAGAGAGTTGGTTTAGAAAAAGGTGAATCTATTGAACATAGGATGCTGACAGGAGCCATAGAAAGAGCTCAAAAAAGAGTTGAGGGCAGAAACTTTGATATTAGGAAGATGTTACTAGAGTATGATGATATGGCTAATGAACAAAGACAGATTATTTACTCTCAAAGAAACTCTATTCTAGATTCCGATGTTATTACGGATTTAATAGATTCAATGAGAGAAACCGTAATATCTTCTGAAGTAGATAATTTTACTGGAGAAAATACTATTCCTGACCAATGGAATGTTGAGGGTTTAGAGAATTCAATCTTTAATCTTCTCGGTATAAATGTAGACATTAGATCTGAAATAAAACAAAACCCCGGAATAACAGAAGAAGATCTAAATTTTTATATAGTAAATTTAGCAAAAGATTTTTACAAAGAGAAAAGTTTAAAGATTGGTTCTGTAATGAGAGATTTTGAAAAACAAATTCTCCTACAGATTATCGATAACTCTTGGAAGGACCATTTAGCAGAAGTTGAGGCACTCAGACAGGGTATAGGTCTAAGGGGTTATGCAGCTAAAAACCCGAAACTTGAATTTAGAAAGGAGTCCTTTGAGCTATTCGAGAATCTCTTACAAAAAATCAGATTTGAAGGCATAAGATTCCTGTCTAGAGTAGAAATTGAAATTGAGAAAGATGGAAAACTAGTAAGAAATGACCAAAAACAGACTCTCCACCACCAAGAGCCTCAGTCAGCTTTATCTTCTAGCCCCGATAATGAGAGGGCCAGCAATCAAAATGATCAGGGCAATAGAAGACTAAGAAGAGCAGAAGCCAAGATGGCAAGAAAAAACGCAAAAAGAAAATAATGCTAATTAATAAAATAACTGGGGTTAAGCTTTCTAGCTCTTCAAGTAGGACAAGATATGGTATCAGAGATGATTCCGTTATGATTGAAATACCTTATGGTAATTCAATAAGTTGCAAATTTACTTCAAATGCTTTTAAAGCAGAACCAGTGAAATACCTGATGAAAAATATTCAGAAAGCCAAAGGAAAAAAATCTTTACTTTTAATTAATGCTGGAAATGCTAATGCAGGGACTGGAAGACAAGGAAAAAATGACGTTGAAGATTATTGTAATCAGATTTCAAAAATCTCTTCAATCCATAAGCATTTTATCTATCCTTTCTCTACAGGAGTAATAGGAGAAAGATTAGATACTAATAAAATTAAAAGGGCATTTGAGCAAGCCTATCCAAAACTGTCAGAAAAGGGTTGGCATAAAGCTTCTAAAGCTATACTTACCACTGACACGAAACCAAAGCTTCTTTCAAAAAAGATAGAGTTCCAAAAAAAAACAATTTCGATAACAGGTTTTGCTAAAGGCTCAGGAATGATAAAGCCTGACTTTGCAACTTTATTAAGTTTCGTCTTTATAGATGCGAAGATTGATAAGAGGCTGCTAAACAAAATACACACAGAAGCCCTTTCAGAGAGTTTTGAAAGGATAACTGTTGAAGGAGACACTTCCCCAAATGACTCTTCTGTCTTAGTAGCCAATGGTAACGAAATCAATAAGATAAAAAACAATACTCAATTAGAGAGAAAACTAAGAAATCAAATTATTTTACTTTTTAAAGAGTTAGCAGATGAATTAATAAAAGATGCTGAAGGGGCAACTAAAAAGATAAAAGTTAAGGTTCACTCAGCTAAATCTTTAGCACAAGCCAAAGATGTTGCTTTTACCATCGCCCACTCTACATTAGTTAAAACAGCAATTTTTGGGAATGATGCAAATTGGGGAAGGATCTTAGCCGCTATAGGCAGGTCCTCTCTTGTAAATACAATAGAGAAAGTTTCGATTAAATTAAATGATGCCCCTCTGGTAAAACGAGGAAATATAGACCCTAAACACAATGAGAAGAATGCACATAAGGAGCTCAAAAAGAAAAACATATCAATTGAAGTTAACCTGGGAGCAGGAAAGAAGTCTTATGAAGTCCTAACATCAGACCTTTCAGAAGATTATTTGCTTATAAATAGCAAGTACAGAACCTAGTAAATGACTACACTACCTAATCTGTATCCAATTTCTGGAATCGAAGAAAGCTTTAAATCTATTCAAAGCAAACTCTCAAAAGGTACTTATTCTATTTTTCAGTATAGAAAAAAAGAAAGAGAGGTATTTGATAAATTAGAAGCTGAAAATATTAAGAACTTTTGTAAAAAAAATAAAATTCTTTTTATTTTAAATTCATTTCATTTAGATGAGTCTATTGAGCCAGATGGCTATCATCTTACTTCTGCAGACTTATACAGATTTTCAGGAAGGCCTTTTAGCCCAAAAAAAATTGTTGGTGCATCTTGTCATAATCAAAAAGATATAAAGCAGGCAAATAAACTCGAAGCTGATTATATTTTTATTTCTCCTATAAAGAGCGTAGAAAAGTATACGAATGTAAGTGCATTAGGGTGGATTCAATTCTCAAAATTAGCAAAATTTAGTAAAAGCCCTTGTTATGCTTTAGGGGGGTTAAGTCATAAAGATTTAGAAAATGCTTTACAACATAATGCTGTAGGGGTGGCAGGAATAAGTAGAATATAATTAATTCTCTTCGCGATCTTCTCCTAAATCTTCAAACTCTTGACCCGGGATAGATCTCTCTCCATTGGCCCAGGCACCTAAATCTAACAATTGACACCTCTTAGAACAAAAAGGCCTGTAAGGATTCTCTTCTGACCACTCAGACATTACAGTACATTCAGGACATTTAACCTTTTTCATTTACTATAACCAAAAACTTTTCATGGAGCTTTTGTGTTTCATTTTTTAAATCTTCCAAAGATCCGTCATTCATAATTATGAAATCAGCTTCTTGAAGTCTTTTTTTTCTATCAACTTGTGAAGATATAACATTTTTAACCTGCTCTTCTGGTACTTTATCTCTACTCACAGTTCTGTTAATTTGATTATCTATAGATGTATCAACAACCAATATATAAGAACATAATTCTTTTTGATTGGTTTCAAGTAATAGAGGAGATACTAAAATTGAATAATCGCTTGAAGAAACTTTAAGTTGATCTTGAATTTCCTTCCCTATTAGAGGATGCAGTAAATTTTCCAGCCAAATCTTTTCACTTTGAGATGTGAATATTATTTCTCTTAATTTTTTTCTATTTAGGTTGCCTTTTGTGTCTAGGATAGACTCACCAAAATGTTGCTCTATCTTGTTTAAGGCTGTTTTACCCTTTTCTACTACTACTCTAGAAGCTACATCAGCATCAACAATACAAACTCCTAAAGATTCAAAAATATCTGATACAGAAGTTTTCCCGCTTCCTATTCCACCCGTTAAACCTATGATCATTTTCTTGATAGTACCAAAGAATAGTTCAATTTTCTTTAACTGGATTATAGTTTTCTAAAAACTTTATAGCAGCGGAAGCAAAGATATCATTCCTATCTCCAGCTACCATATGCGCAGCATCTTTTATTTCTATAAAATAAGAATGTTTTATCACTTGAAGAAAATCATCTACTTCTCTTTGAGTAAGGATATTACTCATTGCCCCTTTTATCAGTAAGGTTGGTACTACAACGCCTTCTGCAAAGCTTTTTTGTCTATCTCTGTATTCTTCAGTCATATCTTTAGGCCTGGAATCTAAAAATCTTGGATCCCAATGCCAATAGTATCTACCATCTTCTTTAAGTCTTAAATTTTTTTCTAAACCTCTATTGTCTCTAGGTCGTTTTCTATGTGGTAAATAATTTGTAACTGATTCGGCAGCTTCTTCAATACTTGTAAATCCTTCGCTACCGGAATGCATAAATTCAACTATTTCTTGTGAGCCTTCTAAATTGGGGTACAGCCCTATATCTACCATTACTAAAGACCAACACATTTCTTTTAATTCCGAATCACCAGCTATAGACAATGCTGTCATTCCTCCAAGCGAAGCTCCTATAAAAGCAGCTGGTTTGTTTAACTCTTGTAAGATGCTAACAATATCTTTTTTGTAGTTATCTACCCCATATTCTCCATTAGGATGCCAATCACTATCGCCGTGACCTCTAAGATCAAGAGCCAGAACATAGAATCCGTTTAGACTTAATTTTTCTCCTGTTTCTCCCCAAGCATGACGAGTTTGCCCTCCTCCATGCAAGAGAATTACTAAAGGATCTGTATCCCTACCCCAGGAACTCGCCGCAATATTTAAGCCAGAACTTACTTTAAATTTCATTGAAAACTATATTTTGGGAAAAGAAGTAAGGAATTGTTCCACAATTAATGAGAAAATCTAGAAAAGAAGTAAATTTTTTATGACAACCGCCCCAAAGACTTTTATAGACCGACTTAAATACATAGGTCCTAGTGTGATAGTGACTGGAAGTGTAGTTGGTAGTGGTTCGATAGTCATGACTCCTCTTCTTGGAGCCGCTGCTGGATTTATATTGCTATGGTGGCTGCTTTTAAGCATGTGGAGCAAACCCATCATCCAAGCTGAGATCAGCAGATACATAGTCGTTACTAGGAAAACATTTTTAGAAGCCTTTTCAGACATGCCTGGTTTTAAAACAACCATAAACGGAAAAACAACTTCTTGGTTGGTTTGGTTTATGTTTATAGGCGTTGTGCCATCAGTTGCCGGAATGGGAGGCTTGGCAGGTGCTGTGGCGGAAGCAGGTAATTCCATGTTACCCCTAATGAGCATAGAGATGTGGGTAGTTGCTTGTTGTTTGTTTACTTGGTTAATTCT
>CETM01023190.1_pt1 | contig 15323 bp, 15 predicted proteins | sample 361451 | NCBI WGS metagenome assembly CETM01 (sample SAMEA2622690, study PRJEB7988) | marine metagenome | isolation source: saline water (ENVO:00002010), including
TTTCCATGGCATCGTTCAACCCGGCTGTCACCATTTCTCTTATCACGGTGGGGAAGTTGGGTATCGCACAGTCGTGGTTGCATTTCGCACCCCATTTGACGGCGGGAGTCCTAGCTTCTCTGGCATTCAACAAGACCAATTTGTGATAAACGAACACTCGAGCAGGAAGGCATGCCTAGACAATCGGCTGTAACGCTTTTTGGCGAGTGGGCCAGACTCGGGAAGGACGAGGGAATGGAGTCTGGACATTCACCTAGCGTGGAGGAGATGATTTCCGCTGTCATCGGCAGGACTCCGGAGAAATTCGCAGCAATAGACATCGGCTGTGGGAACGGCTGGGCTGTTAGGAGGCTTGCTAGCCTGCCAGGGTGCCATCGCAGCTCTGGGGTCGACGGTTCGGAACAGATGGTCAAAAAGGCCAGGTCAATCGATCCGGAAGGGGAGTACTTCGTAGGCGATCTCCCGGGCTGGAGGCCGAAGGAAAGTGTGGACTTGATTCTGAGTATGGAATTCATCTACTACTTGGACGAGCCCTTGAAATTCTTCGGAATACTGCATGACGATTGGCTCTCGAGTGGCGGGTCTGTCGTATTCGGACTGGATCACTACCTCGAGAACGAGAGTAGCATCTCATGGCCCGACAAACTCGGGATCTCCATGGCCACGCTATCGATGGAAGACTGGCGAGAAGGATTGGAGAATGCCGGATTCAAGGATGTCGAGACTCTACAAGTATGCCCAAAGACAGACTGGCCCGGAACGCTCGTCTTGATCGGCACTAAGGCTTAGATCCGTTATTCGACTTCCACGACATTCGTAGGAATGCCGATCGACTCTGCCCTCTCGATAACTATCCTCGTCCACTTGCTTGTCGGCGACGGCATTGCTAGGATGTGAGTGGATGCTGAGAGGATCTTCTCAGTGAGCGAGTTTGGTGCCTCTCCCCTGTTCCTATCCATTAGGCTCCTAAGCGGGTCATCCCACTCCTCCGAGAAGATGGCTATCGGAATCAGGTTGTTGTCGGACCACCTCTCGGCCATGTAGTCGACCCCACTTGCCCCGCCCACGATGATCAGGTCGGGGTAAGTGTTCTCCGATATCCACTCCTCCAAAGCCGACTCGAAGATCTCAAAGTCGTAGAACCTGCTGCTTCCGACGATTGCAAGGTTGATTACGGAACCATCTAGATTCAGATCTTGCCCACCCAAGGTTTCGACGACCACTTGCCCAGGCTCTTCCTTCATCGATGCATCATGGGGGTATGCATGGATAAATGCTGCTAATCATTAGAATTGGAATTCTTTCCTCTTCCTGTTATTTTACTAAATCGTAAAATCAGGGTGTGACTCGGCTTCTGTCTCTCGGAAAGAGAACCACCTCTCTCACGTTTCCTGCACCGGTTAGCACCATCAATAGCCTAGCAACTCCGAGCCCCCATCCGGCATGGGGGGGAGCACCATATCGGAATCCGTCGGTGTAGAACGTGAAATCTGCTGGGTCCAGACCAACGTCCCTGAGATTCTGCTCCAAGACCTCGACCCTATGCTCCCTTGCTCCTCCGCTGGTCATCTCGTCCCGACCGAAGTTCAGGTCAAACCCACGACTCAGCTGACCTCCCTCGGAACCATCCTCTCCTTGCTTGTGGTGGATGTAGAATGGCTTCATCGACATGGGCCATCGAGGGATGAAGTGGAAGCCTGGGTACTGGGCTGCGATTATGTCGCAATGGTGACTTTCAATGTCGTCACCCCACTGGATTTCTCCCCCACCCGACTTCACTATCTCGATGGCCTCGCAGTATGGGATGCGCGGGAATGGAAGCTCAGGCGCCTCGACGGTTACCGGCTCCTTGCCTTGGGATTCTCTGTACTCGTTGACCACGCCTATCAACGCCATGTCGTTATTTGCAATCTCGCTCCAGATGTGATGGATCATCCTTTCTTGCACGCCCATGACGTCCTCATCGTCCATCCATGCCCCTTCTATGTCGAATGAGACGAACTCGTTCAGATGCCTGTAAGTGTCGTGCTTCTCGGCTCGGAATGCCGGACCGATCTCGAAGACCCTCTCCAATCCACCGAGAACCGCTAGTTGCTTGTACAGCTGAGGGCTCTGTGAGAGGTATGCATCCGTCTCGAAGTACTTCATGGGGAACAGATTGGTCCCCCCTTCCGCGGCCGCAGCGATTATCTTCGGGGAGTTGATTTCCTGGAATCCTTCGGTGATCAAGTGATCCCTGCCGTACTGGAGGACCTTGCTCCTGAGTTGGAACATTGCATTGACATGCGCTCTCCTCAGATCCAGGTGCCTGTTGTCCAGCCTCACGTCGAGCCCCACGTTCACCTCGTCAGTTACTCCAACTGGGAGTGGAGTCTCAGCCTCGGCCAATATCGCCCCAGACCCAACACTAACCTCGAACTCAGCAGGGGGGGCAGGCTCCCCCTCGGCCACCTTGGGCGGGCGCTTCTTGGCAACCACCCCGGTAACCTGGATTGTAGACTCCCTGGTCGCGGACTGGATTGCCTCGAATAGCCCCTCGTCCATGTTGTCTCTTTTGAGGAATGCTTGGATCCGACCGGTTCCATCCCGGAGCATAAGGAAGCATATTGCACCCCTGCCTCTGACCGTCTCCGCATAACCCGCTATTGTGACCTCTGAACCAACCAGGGACTCCCCGTCCCCAACAACTTGGCCTATGGTATGAGTCCGATAAGATGTCGGCTTCCAGTTTGAACTGTCTCTCACGAGGTCACGTGACGGTAAGTGCCTTTGAAAGGTTTTGAGTGGCACTCATTCTTCTTCGCTTGCAATCTTAGCCGAAATCAGGAGGAAAGCGGTGTGCCCCATAGGCTGATTTCCGGGCCTAACTCCTCCTTTGCTCGCCTTGGTCCATCTCCTCTCGACCATCTCCCCGCTCCATTCCACGATAAGGCCCAGCCTCTCAACTTCATCCCATGATTTCTCCAACTGGGAAGTAGTCGGGCAGTAGCATGCCAGACGACCCCCAATTCGAAGCAGTGGAACAATCTCTGACAGTACTGTCCATGGCTCTGCCATGTCGATAATTGCTGCATCTAGGGCGTCGCAAATCTTGGACGCCTCACTTCCCGCGCCTACTAGGTCAGCTTCGATTAGGTGCCAGTCGGGGAATTCAGGGAGGACCTGCTCCAGCCTCTTCATGTTCGAAGAGCCGACCTCCGCATGCTCAATCCGATTCTCAACAGATATCAGGGTCCCTGAGCTGCCTAGTACACTAGCTAGGTGCATCGCAAGACCACCAGAACCATGTCCGCCCTCGAGAACCTTGGAACCCACTCCGATTCCCATCCATGAAACGAGAAATCCAGCGTCCTTAGCTCCGATTACCTGGGCTCTTCGTGACATGTTCCTCCTAGCTTCTGGCAGCCTGGGATTTACTATCGATAGTGACTTCTGACCCACTGTAATTCGATCCCCCACTGAATATCCTTCCAGCATCTTCTCGGCATCGAACCTACCCAGTCCCTTCACCTTCACTTCTCCAGGAACCCTGTGGACAAGGTATGCCCTGCCATCATCCTCCCTGAGTGCAACCCATTCGCCGATGCTCTCGCCCCATTTGGACGGATTAAGGCGGACGTTTCAAGTCATTCAATAGGAAACCAATAATTTCGCCCTAAAGGGCGAGGAGAATGATTATACTGGCCACACCTTCTGAAAAATCGATGGCATCAGTCGTGAGACTCCTCCTCCAACCCTCGTTCTGGGTATGCATACTACTCGCAGCCACCCCCCTATCTTCGATGGTCGACGTTCCTGAGGTAGATGATTTCCAGAGGGTCGAACTTGATCAGGAAGCCGTACCATGGTATGCCTCTAGTCCCGGACACAGCGTTTTCGGAGAGTACGTCGGAGCGCATTGGTGTGGACCCTGCATGAGCAGTGCCTCCCCATCTCTAGATAATCTCAAGACTTCTAATCCGGAGGATTTCACCTTCGTATCATTCTTCGAGTCTAGTAGCGGGGGGTGGCCTAGTGATGGCCCCGTCAATCGGCAGACCCACATAATGCAGGCATCATCCGGATACCCCACATTCTCGTTCGCAGACCAGCAATCTGGATCATGCTACAAGGTCGGTGCAGCGGGTACAAACTACTACGACAGCGACTTCTCAAATGGAGGTTGCATGAGCGCATCCGTCGATGACTTCCAGTTGGAACTCTCGATGTCCCTCAACACTAGCTCCGATGAGGTCTCAATCACTTTGGAAGCAATATACGTCGGGTCGGACTCTTCAGTCGACGTCTTCGTCTATGGCGCGGTGACCGAGAAGGTCGGCGCCGACTCCTACGACAATGGCGTCAAGCCCCATCACAACTGGAGGGGGTGGCTCCTGAATGGTGACGACTCAGGATTCCAAGAACTGACATTAACGCAGGGGACTTGGGAGTCACACACATGGGTCGCCCCTCTGAGCCTGGTTCGGGCAGGGGGGGGAAACACCCAGTGGGAGAATTTCTGGCCTGTGTTCGCGCTGATGGATGGCCCCCACACGTCCTACAACGAGTTCTTGGTAGCGATAGACCCTGATATGGGGCCATTGATTGACGTGGGAATATTGGAGTTTGAGGTGGAGAACACAAACCAGATGACTGGATTCGTACCTGGTGACATTCTGCAGATCTCAACCAGAGTTTCCAATAACGGGGTCGAGCCATACGAAGAGGGAGGGGAACTTGGAATCTACATCATCAGCGGCTCGGATGAAGTCTACCTCGGAGGGCAGACAATCGGGACTATTGGAGTCGCAGGGTCATTCCTCCACCAGTTCGATTTCGATACCTCGGAACTAGAGGCAATCCCGTCTGGACTGTCCACATTTAGGGCAAAACTGTTCGACATGGGAAGCGATCGAAACTCTTCGAACGACTATGTCGATGAAGTAGCATTGCACGATTTGCCACCGATTGCTTCCCAACCAGCTGCGACCGGCTCAACAACCTTCGAAAGAGGGGACAGGGTTCAGTTCGAGTCGTCCGCCTTGCCCAATGACTTGGTTGACGACATGTCATCAATGACTCCGCAGATGGAGTACTCAAGGTCGGGAGAAAACGCTTGGGACTCCTCTTGGATATCCGGTCCTGTCATGGAGGGTTCGGGTGCAAATATGGTTTATGTCCACACTATCCAGACTCCTCCAAACGCTCAATCCGGCAAGTACGACACTAGGGTGATGTGGGAGGATGCCGCAGGACAGCAGAGCGACTGGCTCGTCACAAGCGAGGCCTTCGAGCTAAGCAACGCACTCCCCAGGGTCCTGAACAGCAACGATGCCGGGTTCGTCGGCACTCCCACAGTGAAGATTGACTCCACAGAGACGATTTCCCTCGTGGGCTTGGTCAGGGACGCCGAGACCCCTCTTTCCATGCTTTCTATCACCAGCTCGGACCCCGAGTTCAAGGGCTGGAACTCAGCCACCTCCGAGATTACCGTTCTCTTCGATTCAATTCTGGACGACTCGATGGGCAACCCAATCCCCCAGGGGATATCGATATCCATCGACGATGGGGAGGACACAAACAACGGACTCCTATTGTTCAACGTTATCGAGAACGGGGCTCCCAGATGGTCGCCCATACCCACGCAGGCAGTCTTCGAAGGCGGTTCTGCCAGCACAATACTCACTGGATTCCTGTCAGACTCGGATGAAAACGGCGACCCAGTCCCACCTTCCGAACTGACTCTGTCCATAGTTTCGAACAGCAACGAAGACCTCATTCACGTTTCTATTTCTGATCAAACTATCACTGCCATCACGGCAAACGAGGACTACAACGGAGTCGCAGAGGTAGTGGTAATGGCGGACGACGGTGCAAAGTCCTCCCAGACTTCTGTCGTCTTCTTCGTGATCAACGTCAACGACGCCCCAGAGATAGACATCTCCAGCCTCGAAGGACTAACCATGAAGGCAGGAGAGTCAGCATCCGTCGGAATCCTCCCACTTATGTCCGACGTAGACGACCCGGACGAGGAGATATGGGTCGACGTCGATACCTCGGTCCCCGGCTCAGTCCAATTCGATCATATCAACGGCTTACTCAACATGATGTGGGAAGAGCCAGGGGAGCACAACGTCAAACTAACTCTGATTGATAGCCACGGCGATTGGAGCTCATCGCAGTTCATCGTAACCATCCTCGACGCAAAGCCGCTATCATGGCAAACAGACTTCGACCAAGGTGACCTCGAGGTCCACCTCGAGGACTTCGCAATAGGATCCAATCCCACAGTCACCATCGCTTATTATGGGGGCATAGAACTGGTCGATTCAGAGGTCCGATGGTCTATTTGCAACGGGATAGTCGGAATCTGCCACTCAGCCGGTTTATCCAATGATCTCGGTCCATTCCTTGTGTCATCTTCTGATGGGTACGGACTCTCCATAGGGGACTATCTGACCCTGTCTGTGAAGGCATTAGATGCCGATGGTTGGGACAGGGTGACTCCAGAGCACCTGGATATACTGGTCCCAACTATCATTGAGCCCGAGCCCACTGTACCGAATGTAGAGGATGACGAAGGAACGGATGCGGACCAGCAGTCCGGAGGAGGTGACTCGAGCCTATCAACAATGGAAATCTTTGTTGGAATCCTCATCCTGATGGTCTTCATCGGCGGTGGGACGATGGCTGGACTTTACTTCTCAGGGGCAATCGGCGGGAGCAGGGAGGAGGAATCCAAACCTCCCTATTCGCCACCTCAACACATTAGCCAGCCCCCGCAGGAAGAGACCGTTGACTTCGAGAACCAGGAAGAAATCCATCCTCCTCTGCCTGAGGGGGGACTCCCCTCTGGCTGGACTATGGAGCAATGGAAGTACTACGGTGAGCAGTACCTCGAGAGGCAGAACTAGGGAAGAATGACCCCATACCACGCAGACGCACCTTCAAGAAGGTGCTACTGGCAGGAAAGTCCCCGAGGGATAGCCATGACGGAACAGGAACAGCCGGACGACCAAGTCAATAGTCCCGAAAAAGACCCACTCGACTCTTGGGAAGAAGGCTCTGCGTTCGGCGTCTCCGATGACTCTGACCCAATCTGCGAAACTCCCGTGGAGGAGTGGATCGAGGGATTGGACATCGAGTCCACTGAGCAGGTCCCAATACCGCCAAAACTAGTCGATCAGGTGATTGGCCAGGAAGCAGCTTCGATTGTAGTCAGGAAGGCCTCAGAGCAGAGGCGCCACATGATCATGGTCGGAGAACCGGGAACGGGCAAGTCCATGCTCGCCCGCTCGATGACAGAGTTCCTCCCGCCCGAGCAGCTAGAGGACATTTTGGTCTACAGAAATCACGAGGACGAGAACGAGCCGAAGGTTCGCACAGTCCCAGCAGGCAGGGGTTCCAGGCTTATCGCAGAGCGCAGGGCCCATGTGCGACAGCAGAGAGAACGAACCAACAGGACCCTACTGTTCATCGCCCTGGTCGTCGGGGCAGCTCTCCTCCTAGCGACCATCTCGTCGGGGGAGATACTCACATTCATCTTCGGCTCCTTCATACTGGTGTTCGGCTACTTCTTCCTGAGGACCAGACTCACCGCAGGCGATGAGTCAAACATCCCAAAGCTACTGATCAAGCACGAGAGGAGCGACGAGCCACCCTTCATCGACGCAACCGGGACCCTCGCAGGAGCTCTCCTGGGGGACGTAAGGCACGACCCGTTCCAGTCAGGTGCCGATCTAGCAACCCCTGCTCACGAGCGGGTAGAACCAGGAGCGGTCCACAGGGCCAACAAGGGCGTCCTCTATATCGATGAGATCAGGATGCTTAGGATGGAGGAGCAGCAGGCGCTTCTAGTGGCAATGCAGGAGAGGGAGCTTTCCATCAGCGGGCGCTCGGAGAGGTCCTCGGGAGCCCTGACGAAGTCAGAACCAGTCCCGACCGACTTCATATTGGTTGCAGCCGGGAACCTGGATAGCATCCAGAACATGCACCCGGCACTGAGGAGCAGGATCAGGGGTTATGGATACGAAGTCTACGTCAATACCGATATGAAGGATACGGAGAGGAACAGGCGCAGGCTGATTCGATTCATCGCACAGGAGGTCGGAAACGAGATGGCCAAGGACACCGGGAAGTCAATCCCTCACTTCGACAAGCAAGCAATTTCCCTCGTCCTAAAGGAGGCACAGAGGAGAAGCGGGAGGAGGGGCAAACTTTCACTCAGACTTCGTGAACTCGGAGGGCTTGTTCGAATCGCCGGTGACTTGGCTGCCGAGGAATCCTCCCCACTCACTCATTCCAAGCACGTTGTCAGGGCCAGGGCAATCGCAAAGCCCCTGGAGCAGCAAGTGGCAGATAGGTACCTGGAGAGGCAGTCAGAGTACGCCATGCTCGTGAACGAGGGAACAAGGATCGGGAGGGTGAACGGACTAGCTGTATTGGGGGCCGACACAGGCCTGTCAGACTACTCGGGCGTGGTACTCCCTGTCGAGGCCATGGTCACTCCCACTCAAGGGAGGTCGGGCCAGGTAATCGCAACCGGAGGACTCTCGGACCTAGCAAAGGAGAGCGTCACAAACATCAGCGCCGTAGTGAAGAAACTAACCGGCAAGGACATCAGGGACTTTGACCTGCACGTACAGTTCCCAGGGACTCACAACGTGGACGGAGATAGCGCATCCATCACCATGGCCACGGCAATCATCAGTGCCTTCGAGGGAGTGCCGATAGACCAGAACCTAGCAATGACCGGGTCTTTGACCGTTCGTGGCGAGGTCCTCCCCATAGGCGGAGTATCAGCCAAGATCGAGGCAGCGGCGAAGTCAGGGATCAAGCGAGTGGTCATCCCTAGGTCGAACATGAATGACGTTCTGATCGACGAGAAGTACGAGTCGCAGGTAGAGATACTGGCCGTGGACTCGCTCGATGAGGTTCTAGAGCACGCATTGGTCGGAAAGGAAGAGAAGGTGAGCTTGGTTGAGAGGCTAGCCCAGGTTATCGACACCATCTCCACTGGAACGGACAAGCAGCCTTCCGCGTGACCACTAACAAATTCTTGAAGTGCCACTCCTCACAGCGGTGCCGGTAGCAATGCCTTCCAGACAACGCTCCCCCATGGGAATCCTGTTCCTAGTCGTCCTAGTGGACATGCTCGGCCTCACTCTAGTCATTCCCTTCCTGACATACTTCGTTCAGGATCTGGCCTCGGCAGAGGGGATAGTGGACACCGGTTCTCGTGACTTCTGGGTGGGCATCGTGATTGCAATATACTCCCTCGCCCAGTTCATCTCCACCCCAATACTAGGGGCTATTTCTGATCGCATGGGGAGGCGCCCAGTCCTGATGTTCGGTCTCGCGTCCAACTCGGTGTTCTTCGTCGTCTTCGGCTTGTCTGGAAGCCTCGCTATGGCAGTCATCGCCCGCTTCCTAGCTGGTGCTGGAAACGGTAACATCGCAGTTGCCAAGGCATACATCGGGGATATCAGCGAGGATGAAGAGGTTGCAGGTAGGATGGGGATGCTGGGTGCGGCGTTCGGGCTCGGGTTCATGATCGGCCCTTTCATCGGGGGTGTCCTCTCAGACCCCGCGACAGGATTCGGCGGACCGTTCGACAGCCAATTCTGGATGGACTACCCATATCTCCTTCCATGCGTCTTCTCCAGTGCCATGTCCGCAATCGCGCTCCTTCTCGCCTTCTTCAAGCTCCGTGAGAGCCTTCCTCCAGAGTCTCGGTCAGAGTCTGAGAAGTCACCGATAACCCACCTAGGGGAGACTTTCTCGAGGATTACCTCTGTGATGGGTATGCCGACCATCTCCTCGCTTGTCAACGTGAACTTCCTGTTCCTGGTAGGGTTCACCATGATGCATGGGACTTTCATCCTCTTCACTTCGATGGATCCCGATAGCGGTGGTCTAGGCTGGAGCGAGAGAGATAATGGATGGGCATTCGCATTCGTCGGCTTGCTGGGGGTGATAGTCCAGGGGGGCCTGATCAGGCCGCTCACGAAGAGATTCAGCCTCAGGGGCATGATGATCGTTGGCACCGCCCTAACAGGTCTAGGGATCTCAAGCATACCCTACGCGTCATCCGAGGTCGGCTGGTTGATCTTCGCCTCCTGTGCGGGCTTCGCGATAGGCAATGGAGTCTTCATGCCCACGCAGAGCTCGCTTCTCACGTTCGCTACGAAGGATGGCGGATACGAGTTGGGCACCATTATGGGGGCGCAGGAGGGCATGGGTGCGCTGGCCCGGATCATCGGCCCATTCCTCTCGGCAGTCATCTGGTCATCCACTGTGGAGGGTACTGGACTCTGGTCTTACCACACTTGCTTCAGGGTCTCCGGGCTCTTCTTCCTAGTAGCACTTTTACTCCAACTCCGGTTACGCTCGCCCGGGGGGGGAAAAGCCCTGCCAGGAGGTGCCTAATTTGTCCATACCGGCAGCTATAGCACATGGCGGTGCAGGAGCTGGCCCCGAAAGGCTTGCAAACGTTGAGAGGGCAGTGGCGATAGCTGCAGGGATACTCGAGTCCGGCGGATCCGCAGTGGAAGCGGCAGTGGAGGCATGCGTATTCCTGGAGGACGACCCGGCATTCAACGCCGGAACAGGATCGGTCTTCAGGACCGACGGCTCAGTCCACCTCGATGCCTCGATACAGGTCTCGGACGGGAGGATGGGTTTCGTTATCGGAATGGAGGACACCCCCAATCCGATCAGAGTCGCAGCCGACCTCCTAGACGAGCAGATAAACGGGCTTTCCGGAGAAGGGGCCAGATCCTGGGCGGATGCAAAGGGATTCCCCAAGGCCCCCGTGGAGGGCAGGACCCCTTTCAAGGAGGCCACAGACACAGTCGGAGTGATTGCCAGGGACCGTTCCGGCTCCATCGCCTGCGCGACGAGCACCGGGGGATGCAGCGATAGGCCGCCCGGGAGGGTCGGCGATGTCCCTCTACCGGGATGCGGATTCTGGGTCCAAGAAGGGGTCGGAGTGGGAGCGACAGGAATCGGCGAGGCGATTACCAGGGGGATGATCAGCTTCAGGGTGGCAGAGAGGGTCCTCGGGGGCAAGGGCCTCGAGGAGTCGATGCTGTGGGCTCTGGATGAGTGCTTGGAGGATGGTGCCGAGGTGGGGATGATAGCCCTCGGCTCGGAGGGCACTGGGCATGGCCTGGCCAACAGCGAGAACATGCCATGGTCATCGTGGATTGCAAGGAGGTGAAGCATCTCACTTGGGATGCGCTTAAGGAGGGGCCTACGTTGGAAGACTCGGAGATGGGACCTTGTCAGATATCGATACTCGCATCAAGCAGATTGCGCAGGTCCTCGGGCAACTAGACGACAACCAGGTGCCTCGCAACATCAGGTCGGCCTCGAAGGACGCCGTTGAGAAGTGGCTGCTCAATGCGGGCAAGGACATGGACGTGAGGCTCGGAATGACCGCATCGATACTAGATGAGATATTCAACGACCCCAACCTTCCAGGTCACTACGGACCCCTATGCCTCCAGATACAGGCTGCTCTGGAGGAGATGCTGAACGAAGTCAGCCGCTCCTGAGAATTGAAGAGCCAGACCCCCTCAGTCAAACTGTTAGACATGGCCCAATGGACCAACCTATCCTACGCAAACGTCGCCACGACATCTCCCGCGGCACACCGCGTTTCCTCCGAATGGTCCGATTCGCTTGCCAGGGGAGGGGCCGCTGAGTTCGACGGAGAGGCGGAGAAGGAGGGCATGATCCCCCTCAGGGAGGCAGCTTCGAAGCTCCTCTCCTGCGGGATCGGCGACGTATGCGTCGGCTCCAGCGCCACTGAGCTACTCTGCTCGCTCGCATGGGCGATTTCCCCTCCAGAGGGTTCCAATGTAGTCTCCAGCAGAGTCGCCTTCCCCTCCACGGTATACCCATGGGCGAGGGTCTGCGAGTCCAATGGCGCGGAGATCCGACTCGCTGAGCACGACGACTCCCTGTACACGGACCCAAATGACATCCTGTCGCTGATCGACGAGCGGACCTCGGTCGTAACGGTCTCCCACGTGGAGTTCTCCAACGGCCAGAGGTACGATCTCGAGAAGCTCTCCGAAGCCGCTCACTCCGTGGGGGCGCTACTCGTCGTCGATGCGACGCAGTCGATGGGGATGGTGCCCATAGACGCGTACTCCACCAAGGCAGACGCCATCGTCTCATCGGGATACAAGTGGCTGAGGGGGACTTACGGTGCTGCCGTCGGTTACATCTCGCCCGCGGTGGTGAGGGACCTCAATCCTGGGCTGATAGGATTCAGGAGCAACGCCGACCTATGGGACCTCCGTGCAGACAGGCTCGTTCTTCCAGAGGACGCGAGCAGGTTCGAGTACACCACCATCCACTTCGGGGCTGCCCTCGGACTCGCCGCTGCCATCGAAGAGCTGGTCGAGATCGGCATGGAGGAGGTCTGGAGGCATGACTTGGAGCTCGTCGACTCACTGGTCAGAGGGATCAGCGGAATGGAGGTCGAGATCTCCTCCCCCATGTCCGAGGACGAGAGGAGCGCCATAGTCAGCCTGAGTCTTCCCAGTGGGACTAGCAGCGTGGACGTCGCAGACCGCCTGCAATCGGAGTACTCCATCCTAGTAACCAGCAGATCCGGTCTGCTACGTGTGTCCCCTCACATCGACAACAGCCTCGAGGACATCGAGTCGCTGGTATCGGCGTTGGGCGAAATCCTGTCATAGATGTGGCTGGATTATGGCACCTGCGATTACGAACATCACTACTGCTATGCCCCTGTCGATGACCCTCCATGCCTCCGGGCTGTTCAGAACCTTGGACATTCTCTTTGCCCCGTAACCAAGAGAGAAGAAGAAAACGAATGATGCCAATGCAGCACCGACCCCGAAGGCAACCCTCTCTTCGCCAATGAATCCAGTAGAGGCCCCGCCGATCAGAAGCAGGGTATCGAAGTAGACGTGGGGGTTCAGGAAGGTTATCGCCAGAAGTGCTGCCATGGTGGCCGACAAACTCCCCTCGGCTTCGCCATCGATATCAATCGCCTCTGGGTTCATCGACGACTTGACCCTCAGGACCCCATAACCAGCCAGGAAGGCTGCTGCCCCCATAGCAATCAGCGGCTCTGCGCCCTCTATGCTGGAGACCAATGCGCCCACCCCCAGAATTCCCGCTGCAATCAGGCTGACGTCAGCCAAGGAGCAAGCCAGGCATGTGGCGAAAACATGGGATCTCTTCAGACCCTGCCTCATGACGAACGCATTTTGGGGCCCTATAGCGAGGATTAGTCCCAAACTGAGAGCGAATCCTTCGAGTCCAGCAGAACCGATGCTCATGCTCACGTCGACCTGCGTTCTGCAGCCTTCTTCCTTAGTTTGTTGTAGCCACACTTCCTGCATGATCGAGGAGGCTTGACCCCACCATGGGCTCGGTGAGTTGCGGAGCAGTTCATGCAGATCCACTTGATCAGTAGCCTCGCTTCCGCCTCAGGATGCCTCTGTGCCATGTTGTCGCGCGACCTGCCCGGCCTTCATAATCGCTTCCCACGCTTCCTTATTCCCACGCCCCCCTTCCAAAGCATTCAAACACCTCTGGCCGTGTTACTAGTCACGTGCCAGCCAGCGTCGTGCTCGGTGCCCAATGGGGGGACGAGGGTAAGGGCAAGGCCATAGACCAGCTTGCACCCAATTCCCAGTGGGCTGTTCGATTCCAAGGAGGCAATAACGCGGGCCACACAATAGTGGCTGGGGGGACCACCCTCAAGATGCACCTCCTTCCTTCGGGAATCACCTCCAGGGAATGCAAACTGGTGCTAGGTTGTGGGATGGTGGTAGACCCATGGGTCTTGGACAGGGAGCTCAGGGAGTGGGCAGAACTCACCGGGGAGCAACCCGAAGGAGAGAGGCTCTTCATCAGCGAGAGGGCGGCTGTCATCCTCCCTTTCCACAGGCTATACGACTCGGCCGACAAGGTCGTCGGAACTACCGGCAGGGGAATCGGGCCGGCTTACAGGGACAGGACGGAGAGGGTCGGCCTCAGATTCGTGGATGTCAGACTAATGCTGGGTCGAGACTCGGAGATAGGCGAAATGGCAAGGAGGATGAACGACCAACTCGCCACAGTCGGGGTCGCTGATCGAATCGATCCCGAGCAACTCGGCTCCGAACTGAACTGGATCCACGAGAGGTTCTCAAACGCCATCCGTGCGACCGGCCCCATGCTCGACGCTTCCCTTGCCAGGGGGGAGCAAGTCCTACTGGAGGGGGCCCAGGGGGCGATGCTGGACATCGACCAGGGGACATACCCATTCGTAACTTCCTCGATCACTTGCAGGGCCAATGCGACGCACGGTGCGGGCATACACCCGGGTCACATCGAACAGTGCTATGGAATCACCAAGGCCTACACCACACGCGTGGGGAACGGGCCGTTCCCGACCGAACTCTCCCTCGAAGAGGGTCCAGGCAAGCAGATGTCCGTCGTCGGGCACGAGTTCGGGACTACCACGGGCCGCCCTCGTAGGACGGGCTGGCTCGACGCAGTGGCATTGAACGAGAGCCAGAGGCTCAATGGCTACACGGGCCTTGTGGTGACCAAGCTGGACGTCCTGGGGGGACTGGACGAGTTGAAGATATGCACCTCGTACGAACTAGACGGCCAGGTGATTTCGCACCTGCCATCCTCTTCCGAGGAACTAAGCAGGTGCAAACCAGTCTACGAGTCCCATCCGGGCTTCCCGGCCATGGAGGAGGAAGAGTGGATCCAGATCGCCGAGGAATCGAGGAACGGCGGGGGGATTGACTCGCTACCGAGTTCGATCAGGGCATACCTAACCAGGATAGAGGAGATATCGGGGGTCCCGGTGGTCAGCGTCGGCGTCGGTCCGGACCGACTGGCCTCCATCGCCAGCTCCGGAGGCCCCTTCGACATCGAGTTGTCCGAAGCAACCTTCTAATCGGCCCCCATTGCCGCAGTCCCAATGGGATTCAAGTCCAGGGCGAAGAAGAGGAGGCTCGCCTCGTCAGGCGGGAAGGAAGGATCAGCCAAGGAGGAAAGGCCGGAGTTCGTCGGTGACGTCCCCTGCGACATCAAGGGGTGCGGCAACTGGGCGGACAAGAAGGCAGGCGGCAGGAAGATGGCTTACGACAGGGCCGTAGATGTTTGGGGGTCCTCCGGAATCTCCCGGAAGGTTCGCAAGATTTCCCTCTGCAAGCCCTGCTACAGGAAATGGAAGAAGGAGAACAAGGGCCAGCCAAAGGAGTGGGAGTAGCCCAGACCACCCCTGCGAAACTATGTTAGACGATTCGTCTCCCACTCGACCCATGAGCCAACCAGTAAACGAGCCCATCATGGGATAT
>CETM01204500.1_pt1 | contig 15311 bp, 34 predicted proteins | sample 361451 | NCBI WGS metagenome assembly CETM01 (sample SAMEA2622690, study PRJEB7988) | marine metagenome | isolation source: saline water (ENVO:00002010), including
TATCATCCTTAGCTATGTAATCCATTGTCAGTGAATTGCCGATAACTTCTCTTTCTCCTGGGTTTGGGTCCGCTTGATGCGCTGCATCCATGTCGGCACCACGCTGGTTCATCCAGGCAGACTCAAGATCTCTCATGAACTTACGTACTTTGTCAAGATCCCAGTTATCTGGAACGACAGCATCTTGAGAAAAAGACCCGTCGTTCCGACCTACCTTGTTTACCCATCCGTTCATTGCGTCAAGGTCTAAGTCAAGATTCTCGTAGTTAACCATTTCATCAGCAAGCGCACCTTGAATGTCATTCGTAAGTGCATAGTTTGCAACCCTGTTCATGGTATCCAGATCTTCATAAGGGTTTACCATAATTGGAAGCATTTTGCGCTCGCTGAGTATGGCTTCGCGTATAATTCTTCTAAGCTGTGACTTCTTGATTCTCATCTTTCCCTCTGTGGCTGGAGGTAAATCATAGTCTGGTAGACCATGATCACCTGATTCTTGCCACTCACCTTTTCCATTCCAAAATCCTGATGGATCTGCATCGGCAGGTGGTGGTCGTTCATGCCAGCCTTCTTGTTTAATGAGTGCTAATAGTTCGCTGTCATGCATCCACTCAGTTTTAGCACCAGGATTTGCTCCGAAAACAACAAGAACGTTTGCACCCGGAGGGACTGGATCACCAAGGTCTATTGCGGCACTCACTGTCTCAGGCGAAGCTATGTCATTGATATATCGAACTTCTCCGTCACGCGTGAATGTAACATTCCGCCAAGCAAAATGATCTTCAACCCAAGTGGGCACAGATACCACCTCTTGAATTATTCGCCTGAGCTGTGACCTCTTGATTCTCACTGTGATAAACTCCCTATGAATCCCATTACCATTACTACAACAAATACTGTTAATGGTATCATTGCTGCTGCCATCATACCTAAATCTTTTGGTGTGACTCCTCGATGATCCATCCAGTCTTTGAGTTTTTTTATTGGCTTCATTTCTTCTTGTCCTTGTTTTTCTTGACAGGGACGGGCTGAAGCGCTGGCTGCAATCCCAGCAAAGCTGCTAGATCATCAATAAATTCGCTCACCTTGGCTCGAATGTCATCAAAGATTTTCATTTTATCTAGCCTGTTGTTGTTGCGTACACACTGTAAATGTCGTACTGATCTAAATCACCGATTTGCTGTATAAGCGCAGGGTTGCGGCCGCGCTCTATCGCGGATTGGACGTTTCCTCTCACTCCTGGATCAGAAAGGTCAAGCAGTGTTACTGCCCTAAACATGTCTTCGGGTGTGATTGATGGTGCACCCTTTGGCACAAATTCCAACCAAGCTCTGTCCCGAGGATGAATTCTTCTTCCATCGAATGTGGTAGTACCGCCTGTTCCAACCTTCCCGTGATAAGGGCCTGAGAGAGCGTCATCCAAATAAGAATCGGATTCACTGAGGCCTTTTCTTTCACTCAGAAATCTTGAGACTTCCTCTTTTATAATCTGCTGAATTCTTGATTTAGCTATTTTCATTTTAAGGCCTTGGCGTCGTCGAGCTGACCTCGCTCGACTGTTGCTGTTAGATCCTCAATGAATTCATATGCAGCCGCTCGGCGATCGCCGGGATCGCGTATCGACATAAGAGCATTGATCACATCTTTCATAGCAGTACCCAAATCGTCTTCTTCGTACTCATACTCCTTGAGCATTTCTTGACGCTCAGCATTTGAGCCAAACTCTTTCTTGCTGGTCTGCCTGTTAAGTTTTGCAGCTTCCTCAGCAACAATTCTTTTAAGTTGTTTCTTGGTAATTTTCATTTTTATCCTCTACAATCTAATGTTTCTTAGTCTTCTGTCCCTGACTATTGCTGCAGGTAGTTCTCCTAGCTCGAGATCTCTCTTTACTTGTGTCAGCTGTTCGGGGAAGAGTCGACCCTTGTCGACTTCGAACTCTACTTGACGCAGGAGTTCTGCCTTTTGTCGCTCAATCTCAGCGTTTTCACTAAGAGCATTAAGCACTTGCAGCTCTTCTCTTACTATTTGACGAAGCTTTTTCTCTGTTAGTTTCACTATCTTCCTCGCTGCCAAGAATAGGCGAACCCATGCTTGCTAAAAAATGCGTTGAGCACCTCATCCAACTCGGTTTCAAAGCCTACCGGAAGCAGACCGTGCTTGAGATCAGATTCAATGTTTACACTCAAGGTGTGCATTCCGCCGGCTGAGGGCCACATTCTAGCAGATGCTGTGCTGTTCGATTCGTTTAAAATCTTTTTCTGCTCTTCTTGGATGATTCTTCTGAGTTGTGACTTTTTGATTTTCATGATATCCTACTTTGCTGTTTGCGCTTGAGACAGCATCGCTGCTAGACGGTCTAGCTTTTTTCCTATGTCTGTTTCTTCGCCTACATCGTCAACTAGGCTAAACAGTTCCTGTCTTACCTTTTCTATTATTTCATTCTTTTTTGACTCTGCCAACCGATCCTTCTCTTCTTGGATGATTCTTCTGAGTTGTGACTTCTTGATTCTCATTTTCTCTCCCAAGCTCCTCTTGAAGCTAAGTTTACTAGGGCAGGGATCACTTTGCCCCTCACGTACTCAAGTGCGTCTTGATAAACGTCATCGCCGTACAAGCCCGTGTCAAAGTTCTTCTGATCACTCTTGACGGCGCCGTCTTCAATCATCACTTCAACAATCTCATCGACGAGCTGTGCTACGCTGTGGTAGTCGGGACCAGCTTCGACGCGAGCTTCCTGAAGGTTGGCAGCTTCTTCTTTGATTATCTGTCTAAGTTGTTTCTTTGTAATTTTCATTTTAAGCTCTCGGTACCGACTTTAAGAAATTGTGCACTAACTTGAATGCCTTTTTTAATTCTAGAAATTTCTGAGGTGTCAGCTCACCCGCATCGCGTTGCCTCATTGCTAGCGCAGGAAGGACACTGCTAAGATCTACAGCTACATCGGACGGGTGTTTCTCGTGCGGCAAGTGGTCGTCCTCGATGTCGCCGGGGCGCGTGTACGCATCAGCAATCAATCTAGCCTGCTCTTCTTGGATGATTCTTCTAAGTTGTGACTTCTTGATCTTCATTTTTCTTCCTAGCAACAACTACAAGAGTCGCAACTGCACGTGCAGCATTCGCAGCACTTTGATTCTTTCTTGGGCGGACATGTTTCACCGCAATCTTCATCGTGGTGATTCGTGATCTTTTGATCTAAATTTCCCATCTTTCTCTTCCTCTACAGTTAATTGACCGGAGCCCGACGAAAATGGGAGATGTTCCGGTCTCATTTTATTTTAGCGTGGGCTCAGACCTACCAATCCCACGTGATTATAAATATGACGCAGCAATACTATCGTACCACCCGGGAGAGTAAAAAGTTTCGAACCAGCAAAGAATTTTGGAGGAATCGATACGTCGATTCTGAGAAATTCTGTTGCAACTCTATCTTAATCGCTTGCGTTGTCTTCGAGTTCTTCGTCGTCTGATGATTCATGTCGTGACTCCGGGACGTCATCAAATGCATCTTCTTCAAACATTAGTTCCTCCAACGCTTTCTTTCTTTCCTCGTCTGCACGATCAGGTAAATTAGACTTTGGGCAACCCATCAACACTAAAGACAGTAAAAACAATAACCTCATTGTATATCTCCTTGACTTTATACATATCATCTTTGTTGAGGTTATTCTAGACGCCCTGTGTGATTCTCTGTTGTTAACTAAATATCGATACCAAGAAGGTATCATATGACTTAACAAAGACGTCTGTGATTCATCTGTGTCCCCCTGATTAATCTATCTTCACAAGGTCATCTTCCTCCAAGAATAAAGAATAACCACATGAAAATCCTACAAGGCACATTCCCGGTGATGACTTCACATCTCCAAATATTTCTAGGACCAATCCTATGTCTTTCGAATTTTGACTAGAGTAATCATGGTTTATGTTTGTAAAAACAAGATCGCCCACACTTAGGTAAAAACCTTCGGTGGGCTTTAAGATATTAGATTGATATCGGCGGATTGACAAATCATTTTCCTCCGGGACTCAATTTAATTATTAAACATTCTCTAATTTTTCAGGATCTAGCAGCTCAACACCTGAGCACTTGTACCGAATATATGGATCAGTTCCCGGTGCCCATTCTTCTGGCATTGTTGTTCGATACCTCTTGTCAATAAGAAGAGCCTCATCTCTCGTAATGACAGCTGCGTGGAGATTGTCCTCAAGAATCTCTGAAACTGCCTCCCACGAACCGCCCCTTACAGCGGCATCTTGAAAAAGAAGATTTCTCAAAAGTGCCAGAGGAACAACATGTTCATGTCGAAGACCTGTAATCTTTCTTCTGCTTCGCGTGCCCTTGTTTTCAATTAAAGCCCTAGCAGCCCTGCTGTGTTTATGATGTCGTTCTGAGTACTTTACGGCATCGTAACCTTGCTGATCGGGTGAATCGCAAGTAAACGCCCAAAAATAATGTTTTAGATCTCCACGCTCTCGATCGAGTCTTATGTCATACTTTTCTTCATACTCAACAATAAACTTAATTGCATTTGCAATTCGCTTACATCTTTCGATTGCTAAAGGATGGCTAGATAGATAGTTTCCAATTTTCTTCATAATGTTTAAACTCGCTCAATAGATGACGAAGACCACTCTGACATAGTATTGTCTGGCCAGCGGACTAGATAACTGTAAGGCACGGCCTTTGAAAGCTTCCCTACTGTCTTCTCCACTTTGACAATAATGCCCACGCCTTCGGGTACATCTTTGTCTAGTCGCTTGATCGCTCTCACTAAGTCGCCCTCTAAGTATTTTGGCTGATCTTTAAACATGAACACCTCATTAATATTATAAACAGTGCAGAGGAACGTTACACTCTATTTGCCTATTAGCAAAAGCAGCGCCCGTCTTTGTCACTGAATCTGAGTGCACATCAAAGATCTCTTCGGTGTCTACTAGCATGATCTTTATGCCTATAGAAAAAGGCAGCTCGTCGCCTGTTAGCCGAAGTCGCTCTGCGTCCTCTATAGAAATTGGATCCGCAACTAGAACGTTCTCTTCCAAAATGTAAGCGATGTGTTCGTCACACCAGACAACGGTGTCGCCGGCTTTGAGTCTATTGGTCATTTTTCTCTCCTATTTTTTTTAAGCTCCAGTAAGGTTCCTCAAACTCTAAAACTTTGCCGTTAGACAGAACTTGATAAACACGATACCATTCGTCGCTGTCGAGTATTTTCTTAACTGACAGCAGGATACCCGTAGTGTGATAGTCTACTCTTGGATCTCTAGGGTCATAAACCTCTACAAGCGATCCTATGACAAGTTTTTCAATCGCTTCCTCCCGGGCATCTATTTAATAAAAGTACTGAACGCACGGGACGTGTATAAAACTTTCCATTACGCATGATCACTACGTGATTTCTTTGCTTGGAAACAATTATACCTGTCAATAAAACGCGATGCTCGAAGCAGTCAACAGACTTTGCGCTAGGTATATTATCAGGCTCCCAAAATCTCACCAAACTACCGATGTTCTTCATCATCTCCCCCTACAGGCTGAAAATGTCCTGGCTTTACCCATCTCGTTGTCCAGCTTCCATTTACGCTTAAAACTCTTGCTTGAATCGGAAGCTCTGTACCTGACCATGTCACTCTTATTCTATGATGATAATCATCATCGACAGCAGTCTCGTCAACTACGATACCTAACGGTCCGGAAGCACCTGTCTTGCCCCAGCCCTTATACCTTACAAGATCTCCTACGCGTAACTTCTTCATAATCAATGTATTCTTCTTTCTTTTTTCTTGACAGTTTTTTAAAAGCTGACTCTGCAATCTGAGCTTTCGATCTATTTTCATGCGTTTCAAAATAAATCACCGAAACAGGCGTCCTGGGCCTTGTATATTTTGCGCCTGTTCCGCTGTTGTGTTCGCGAGTTCTTCTAACAATCTCAGTGGTTACACCACAATAGAAAGACCCGTCGGAACATTCCAAAACATACATCTTCCAGGAGTCACTCATCGATCATTCCTAAAACACACGAACGTTGGAAATCGTAAAGATCCGTCTGGGGTCACTTCTTGATATCTCACTTCAATCATTCTCCCTACAAATTCTTCTTTATTCGACCAGATCGATGTCCTCAACTCATCAGAAAAGCCCGACCCTACCTGAACATCGACTCCCTTGTAGTTCACAACAACAGAGCCTAGTTTGCCAGAATGTTTTCCTGTTCCTTCAAGAAGTGACTGTATTGTCAAATCTACATCGTGGAAAGCTTTTAGCTTCATTACCTCAAAGCCCCTACCAAACTTATAGGGTGCGTCAAGAAACTTTACCATTGCACCCTCGTAACCCTCTTTCACATAATAATCATGCTGATCTTTTATCTCATCATAAACAGCATCAACAGTGGTTCTCTCCACGGGCTGAACCATTTCGAGGTCGATAGCGCTCTCTGCCAGACGGTCGAGCAGTGCTTCATATCTAGACTCACTAGGCATTGTTGACTTCTTAGATCTCCATTCTGACAAGGGCAAGAAATCAAATAAAGCAAGATAAGTCCCGGACGTATCTTTGTCTTCTTTTCTATACGCTTGACGCATTAGAGAGATGAAGTCAGAACCCATTAGCTCGCCATCATAACATCCGTCGCCTAGTTTTAAGAGTTCAGGTGCAATCGTCTGACTGAAGTTTGTGATCAACTTTCCAGATCTTGCGTACATCTTTACATCATTGTTTTCAACAATACAAAAACATCGAATACCATCTAGCTTGGGTTCAATTGCGACGCTATCCTGATCTTTCAATCTTTTCATGTCAAACTTTTGTGCCAGCGAAACTTCAAACGTAGAAATAAGCCCAGGATAAACGCTGTTTATTGTCTTGACTGATGCTCCTATTGCCAAATGTTTCTTGAGAATTTTTCTCATCCACACTTCTTCTTCTTTCGTGACTACACAAAAAGCTGATCTTATGGTTTCAATGGCCGCATTTCCCGTTACTTCTCTAGAAATACATCTGTCTACTGCGGTGAAAAAAGAGTCCCATCGATCTGCCTCAGACATTGCGATCGTCTTGTCGGACTCTTTGACTCTTGGGACCTTTACAACATTAAACACAATAAAAGGGTCGAAGCTATAGACAAAAATCTTCTTGAGCAGATCATTGCTATCATTCTCCAGAAGAATCGACTTCTTAAGATTAGACCCGGAGGAACTTTTAATTTGTTCTAGTATTTCTACAATCATCTTATTTTGGTTGAAAGTCAGGCATCGTCAAATCAACTGTCTCTACCTGTTCAAGCGAAGAGATCATGTCTTTTAACCTTAGCTTTAAAACTTTCAGCTCTTTCAATTGTTGATGCTCTCTAGGGGAGATGTGCCTTATTGATGACAGCTCATCTACCCGCTTGTTTATCTGAGCATGTCGCTCTTTCAAAATGTCTATTCTTGTCACTGATTTCTCTCTCATTTACTTCCTCTAACCAACGAATGTCCTTTCCTAAAACCTTGCACACTTCACCATTTATCAAGAACTGATAGTGGGTATGAGTGCCTCCTAGATTCATATCTGTTACCTTTCTACCTAAGTATACACCGCTTTTGTAGCTATTTACATTATCTTTTACAACCCAAGCGATTGGTATTTCTGTTACCGGGGAGCCAGGAAGAAAGAGCCACGTCTCATAGTTTATAAAAAAATACCTCCCGGGGACTGTCTTTACCAACAAACCGGGCCTTAGATCAGAAACTAACATCATTAATACTACAGCTATAGATCTACACGATAAACATCGCAAACGCTTGTATACTTGTCTATATACCCTTTCGATCCGTCGGGCCATAAAACTATCAAATACGCTTTATCCACACCGTTCAGATCAACACAATTTCTTTCTGCTACAACCAACCCTACTGTATCTTCGACAGCGCCTACGTCGTCTATTACATCTGGCTTGTAACGTACGAGATCACCTACATTGATTGATTCCATACATACTATATATGGATGTATATCGTTCGCCTCTATCACACAGCATTGTTACGACGATACCATCGGGCTGAGATTGCTGCACATATTTCTCAGCAGCCAAAACATTAGCACCTGAAGATATCCCTACTAGCAAGCCGTGCTTACTAGACAATTCTATGGATTTCTTTATTGCCAGCTGCGTCTCTATTTTTATTTCTTGATGTATTGCTGATTTGTCTAATAGAAAATCGGCGCCGTCGTTTACACCCTGAATGCCGTGGGATTTGTTTCCCTCAGCCGGGCTCATCAAAACTATCTTAGTTGTCAATCCTGCATCGCAGAGATATTCTTGAACACCACGTATTGTCCCACCTGTGCCGGCTCCTGAGACAAATGCGCTCCATGATCCGTGAGGAATGACTTGTTTGTGTATCTCAGGTGCTGTCTGTGTTTTGTGACATTCTACGTTTAGTAAGTTTTCAAACTGCGACGGCGTCCAAAAATTGGGATTTGAAGAACATATCTCATCTCTTAGCTGAATGGCTGCTGCGAAATCGCTGGGGCCTACTTCAACTACTTTGGCGCCATACAGGCGCATCATTACTTTTCTCTCTTCACTCATATTTGACGGCATAACAATCAGAACATCTAGACCGAGAGAAGCGCCAAACATAGACAGCGCGATGCCAGTGTTTCCAGATGTTGCTTCAACAAGCGTCGATTCAGAGTTTATCTTTCCAGAATTAATCGCTTCGTTTACAAGATATGATATCATCCTATCTTTGACTGAACCTGAAGGGTTGTATGTCTCTAGTTTTGCATAGATCTTGTCTGTCAGCTTAACTAAGGGTGTGTTACCTACTAGGCTCTTTAAGCTCTGGTATTCTTGCGTCGTTTCTGTTGTTTTCATTTTCTAAACTATAGTTGTACATGTTTTGACCTATTACATTGTTAGCTTTTTGTATGTGCCCAGCAGCGCCAGATTTTATTAACACATATATAAACAGCATTGCTGCTGATAGAGCTGAACAAATTGCTACCTCTAACAAGTGAGCGTCTTTAACCATATAAACTAATTATCATCTAGAACCTCTTGTTCATAAAACACTGCCAAATCTTTTAGTTCTTTTTCGTAGTTGAAGTTTGATCGAACTTCTGCTTCAAAACAGAGACTATCAATCTCAACAAGCGTATCGTAACAATCAATTGACGACATAGAAATTGCAGATCTAATCTCATCTGAAAGATCTTCGAGTACTTCGTGAATAGATTCTAACGATAAGTTTCGTACTTTTTTTGAGGCTTCTATTATCTTATTTTTCACACCTTGCTTGATGCTTTCTTCACTTGATTCTAATTCAAAATTGTCACTAATTTCTATAGTTTGCATGGAAAAAATTTACTCCTGATCCTTTTTTGATTCCAGCTATTTCAAAACATACTATTAATTCTTCGTATGTCTTTAGGCCGCAAGACTCGATGACGTCATAATTTACATAAGTAAAATCTTCTCCGTCGATACTGAGCCCGCATTTTTTTATCATTTTCTCATATGTCTTTGTACTTCTTGTCCAAACACAAAAGTACCTAATCGTTTTAAATTCCTTCGTCTTTTCATCTACATCGTCTTCGTGAATATTGAGGGTATCTGAAACAACAGCCCGAACAATAAGCTTGTTAAACCATACATCGACGCCAAGTTCATCATCGATGACCAACCTGTTCTTGTTGTTTTTGCGTATAACCGCGCCGGATTTTTTTCTGATAATCAGGGACATGTACCATCTTAAATATCTGCTGAACCCGTAATATTTGTACCGTTGTCTAAATTATAACCATCTAAAAGTTCTCTATGCGTGAGCTGAAACATGTTCCCCGCGCTGAAGATTGCATTCCCCATCATCACAGCGTTCTGAGCTAATGTCATCAGCATTGTCATTCTCTGAACTCTTTCAGTCATCTCTAGACAAAGTGTTTCAGTTTTAAAATTTTCCAAACCCGTCTCTGGATTTTCTCCCATGGGCATCAACCTGTTGACAATTTCATCATATATGAGGTCTGTACTAGCATGATAAATAGCGTTTGCCTCCATTATGTCTTTAGCTGTCATGTTCTCTTTGCCTTCAGGCAGATTCAACTGTTTGATTTGTGCTATTGACATGATTACTCCTTAGCCTTGTCACTGTCGTCAGCCTTAGATTTATCCTCAGCCTTAGCCTTCTCTTTCTTTTCTTCTTCAATTGCTTCGACTTTTGTCTTTATCTTGTCTGAAACAATTGAAAGTATTTCTGATTTGTGTGCATGTTGAAGCGCATCGACAAACTCCAACTGATCTTCGTCTAATTCTCTTAGATTGTCAAGCCACTTATTAGAGAGCGCAATATTTTGCTGCGCAGCTTCAGAGTTTTCATATGTTTCAAAAAAATCAAAGTCTTTATGCTCTTCGCTTTCTCTATAGGCGAGGACTTCTTTTAGCGGCACTGGCTTATAACTGAACCCAAGCGAATCATCTCTTACATTCTTCAAGTTTTCGAGCACATAACCAGCGACATCTTGCGACTTTAGCATAGAAACATTGTGCAAAAACTCTGAGAGCCCTAATTTATAATTTGAATCTGGCATTATCAAACTTTAGCAGGTAGAGAATCTCTGGAACACAAAATAAGTTCAACAGCAAAAAGAGTGAAAACCATCCGGTGTCTCTATTTCTCGCTGACCTCCACATTGCGTACCCTTTAACAGGTATGGTTAGCCACATTGTCCACTCAGGCAGTTGAGCTATATCAAAAACCATGCTAAATTTTTATCCTATTTAAAACAGGTGTATAATCAAAATAAATCTCGCGATGAAATTTCTTTAGAACTTTTTTTGTTACATCTAGAATGATATCCTGATTTACTTTTCCCTTCAAAAGTTTTTCAACTTCTTTGGTCACCTTTGGTTCTATCTCATCTTTATAGTATCTTCCCATCTCAGATCTTGCGAGTCTTCTAACCTCTTCTTTGTCTGTTTTTGTCAGAGCCTCAACAAGGGTGTACTCCTTGACGTAAGTGCGCAAGATCACTTCAGATTCTATTAGCTTCATCGCTTTTAGATAGTCAGAGATTTGAACATTGACTGGGATTTCTTTTCCGTTCTTTTTAAAACTTAAGTTTGACAGCGCTTTTATTTCTCTATCTAAAAATAGATTCTTGTCATTGCCCGGCATATACGACTCGTCTGGATGACTGCCAGCTACTTTTGATTTTTTTGACTTAGGCATAATGGTAATTATTCTTTAGTATTATATTTATCTCTCACTTTGTCAGAAACAGGAATTGCTTCACCATCGCCATCGATTCTAACAAACGTCATCTCTGTAGTCAGGACTGTCTTTTGAGAGCCATTATAAACGCTATGTCTCCTCGCCTCTAATTTAATCGTAATAGACCTTGTTCCTACGCGGTCGACTTCACCGTAGATTTTGATGATCTGACCTGGTCTTACGGGCTTATTAAAGACAACCTCTGATATCTTTTTTGTTACCATTCTGGGTGTGTCACAAGCCTGGCATGCGAATGCTGCTCCAGCTTCATCAAGCCAAGCGAGCATCGTCCCGCCGAATAGATTACCGTGATAACCTACATTAGCAGCTTTGCAAAAATGTGTAGAAATTAATTCCATTTCTAAGAGCACCCTTTTCCAAGATACGTATAAAAGTTATGCGCGTAAATCACAAACTTAAGGAAGGTGACTTAGTCAAGTTGAAAATATATAGAAAGTCATTTACAAGTGATGGATTTTCTACGCTAGGTTATCACCCCAACCCGATGTACGGTGCTCTTTACGAGTATATCAATATTCAAACCTACCCTAGTTGTAGAGACTTCTTAGGCAGAAGCGTTGCAGTCAAGCATAATCAAGAAGCGATGGTTCTAAAATATATTGGAAGACCCTTAACGCTACAGAACCCTGCATATTCAGACTACGACATTTACGAGGTGTTAGTCAATGGCTATACTTGCTATGTTTTTAATTACAACATTGAGCCAGTATGCATCAAATCGGAATAAGCGACAAACTAGAAATCAAGACATCTTCAATACAGGGTGCGGGTTTAGGTGTATTTGCAAAAGCCGATATTCCGGCGGGGACTATTATTGAGACTTGCCCTGTAAAGCTTCTAAGCACCTTCATTCTTGATGACGATGATATGCACAAGACATGGTTGATAGATTACACGTTTTCATGGAATGAAAAATTTGCAGCCGTTTGCTTTGGATGGGGTAGTTTTTACAACCACAGCGAAGAATACAACACGCACTATTCATGTCAGGAAGAGCCCATGGGAATTAGTTTTAAAACTGTCAAGCGTGTAAAGAAGGGTGAAGAACTATTTATTCGCTATCGTCACCCAAGCAGGTATCATGAGCTTGATTTTATCGAAATACAAGAGCATCAAAGCTCACCTGACAAATCGTATACAGATCGTACCAAAAGCAACATACAAAGAAGGCGTCTAAATAGAGATGGTTCTCTCAAAGACTACCTCAAGCGCTAGCTTTTCGACAAACAGCGCTTAAAATCTTTAGGGAAGAAGCTGGAATTCATTCTGTAGAACCTGTCAAAATCTGCATCTAGTATGTATGAAACTGCGTGGTCATCAGATGATCTCACGCTTCTGCCTACAGACTGAACTATTGATTTAGCTGTTTGAAGCGGGTACCACTTCTTCCACTTGTTCATTCGCTTCTTGACTAATTTGTCTCCCAAGTAAGGATAGGGCACCTTGCATATTATTTGAAATCTGCTTGCATCACCTTTAAGATCCACCCCTTCAGTCATCGAAGGTGAAAGCAAAACAGTGTCCTTGTCACCATGTATATGCTTATAAAGAATTTCGTCTCGATTCTCACTATTGTGAGTTAAAATTCTCGAACTTCTAATATTGCGTTTGAGATGGTTTACCACCTTGTAAGAGTGGCAGTGAATAATTCCCTTTTCATTCTTGTGAGCAGCCATTATCATCTTGACTGCTTGAACAATGTTCGGCAAAGATTTGTCAATCACTTTCGATGACATACTCCCGATAGGATTAAAAAGGATGGGTCGATTTTCTACAGGGAAAGGTGACGGTATACTGATGAAAGCTGTCTCTTCTTTCGGGATGCCCAAAGACTGGCAAAAGACTTCGTGATCAAGTATTGTTGCTGACATCAGCAAAACACGCTCGCCCAACCGAAACAAATACTCGGTCGCGTATCCTGAAACGTCGATTGATTTAAAGACAAACTTTCTAGACTTCCGTTCCCAGCTCACCTCTTCATCAAACACCCAGTTATCTTTGTTATAATATCTCAAAAAGTTTTCAAGCTTTGTGACATGACCTCGGAGCATGTCGTAATGTCGAGCAATAGTTTTTAATTCTTTCATTTTTTGAGTAAGATCAATCTTCTCTATTTGCTTTTCCATGTGTGAAAGCTGCGCTTTTGCTTTTGGAAAGTATACATCTTTCACCCAACGGAAAGCCTGAAATTGAGTTTGGTGCTTTGGCAAAGAAGTCTTCAAGACTGACTTGACAAACCTGTCAGTAATTGTCACTTCAACGAATCTACTTAATTCCGTTTCGACGTTGTGAGCCTCGTCGATTACTAAAAAACGTCGAGGAGAAATCTTTCCTGAGTATGCTGCTTCCGTCATGAAATATGGGAAATTACTCACGCTTTCACTAGATTCAAGGTACTTCTTTTTCTCTTCTTTGTAATTGCAGTTGAACGTGCATGCTTTAAAAAACCTTGAATCTCTTTCAGCAGTCTTTAGTAGCTGCTGACTCTGATTGCATGTATTGCGCTTATGAAAGCCACACGTGTAATTGGTTGAAGACTTGATGGATCTCATCTTTCCGGAAGGTGCCCCGAAATCAGAAACATACTGATGTTGCAGGATCTTTTGGGTAGTTACGAACCACGATCCCAAATCATAATCATCAGACTTTTTTAGGCCACTATTTATCTGTCGCCCTAGCGTCAAACCTATTGCAGACTTGCCAACGCCCGTTCCTGCCTCGAGGACCACAAATCTCTTACCAGAATTATAAGCTTCAATCGCCAAGTCAATTGCTTGAACTTGTTCATCTCTTATCTTTTCGTAAGGAAAGAACTGCAAATAGTTATCACCACTGATCATCTTGTCCCACCCAGTCCTTAAATTTTTCGTCACCGCCCCGGATAGTCCAGTCAGAATCTATCGTTAACTTAGACGATATTCCGCCGCGAGGGTTGAACAACATTGTCAATCTAAGTCTGTTTGGTTCATAAGCCTTCATAATATCATCGTAAACAACATTAATCAAGCGCTCATAAGAAATAATTGAATTTCGAAACTGATAAAAATATTGTTTTAAAGATTTTAGCTCGATCACTTTTTCATTGGGATAGAACGTCATATAAACTTGTGCATAGTCTGGTTGATTTTTCACACCTAAAAAAGTCAACTCAGGATTTTTTATTTTTATTTCGTACCCTTGCCTTGTTGGATTTACTATTGTTGTTAGGATCGACGGATCGCTCCACCTTCTTTTTCCTGAGTCTTGTTGTTTTGCCACCGTGAGTTTTCCTCCTAGATTCTTTCTTAATAATACAGCTGTCATATACAAATGTACTATCTCCTGGGCCTTTAAAGGGGATTGACCATTTCTTTCTCAGCAGGTCTGCTTCATGCTGATACACAACTTCTGACTCCCAACCAGAATATCCTGGCCAGCCCATTGACATTTTAAACCCCACACGCTTCGGAGGTGTTGGTTTGACAACGACTCTCTTTACAAGCCTTACGTGAATATGAGGAATTGCGTCTCCAGCGATGGACTTTACTAAGACTATATCGCCTTCTTTGTATCTACGTGTTTTCTTATCTTTCATCTGGTTTGCCACAAAACAAACAATTTTCGTATTGGTCTTGTGCTATCTCAAATTATTTTATTTGTCTATTATAAACACAATTAGAAGAATTTACAATGTATTTTGCTGATTCGCCAAAGGAATGATCGAATCATGATTCTTTCTAAAGGGCTTTGCGTTATGAATGCTCGTTACTTTTCCATCAGCAAAAACTCGATAAGTAACAGTGTCTGGGTCGGGTGTTGATCTCACTTCACATATCAAGTACAGTGTTTCGGACTTGTCGGGATTTATTACTTTTATGATATCACCAGGCTCTGCACAGGGGTGACTCTTGATTTGAGAATTCATTGGCAAACAACTCTTGGGGGACAGAGATAAGTATCCCTCCAGGAGACAATGCTACCCAAACTATATTTCTACCTTCTTCAAAGGGGCCGTCAATTAGAGTCAAGACAGCACCTCGAGAAACTTTTAT
>CETM01028954.1_pt1 | contig 15290 bp, 13 predicted proteins | sample 361451 | NCBI WGS metagenome assembly CETM01 (sample SAMEA2622690, study PRJEB7988) | marine metagenome | isolation source: saline water (ENVO:00002010), including
CAATTAACTGGTGAACAAAATTCAGACGAACTATATCAAAATAAAAAAAAAACTAGATTTAAGTCAAATAATGCAGGTGGTATTCTTGGTGGTATATCATCTGGGCAAGAAATAGTAGTTTCATTTGCTGTGAAACCAACTTCGTCTATTCTTACTTCAAGAAAAACTATTGACAAGTTTGGCAAGAATACATCAATTTCTGTTAAAGGTAGACATGATCCTTGTGTTGGAATAAGAGCGGTCCCAATAGGCGAAGCTATGATGCATTGCGTATTGTTAGATCATTTTCTTATGAATAGCGCTCAATGTAACAGTTAATTTGTTTTTTTTATTATAACTTTTGAATTAAGAGCGTCTAATATTTTATTTTCGATACTTTCGGCATCTAAACCCGCATATTTATACATTAAGCTTGGTTTGTCATGATCAATGAATCTGTCAGGTAAAATCATAGATCTATATTTTAGATTATTATCTAATAAATTTTTATCTGATAAAAATTGACCAACATGAGAGCCAAATCCTCCTATTGAACCCTCTTCAATTGAAATTAATACTTCATGGTCAATTGCAATTTGCCAAATTAAGTTTTGATCAAGAGGTTTTACAAATCTTGCATCAATAATTGTTGGTTTTATTCCTTTTTTAGAAAGATTTTCTTCTGCAATTAAACATTCATTTAATCTAGCTCCAAAGTTTATTAAAGCAACTTTCTTTCCCTCTTTGATAATCCTACCTTTTCCTAACTCTAATTTCTCATCAATAGAAGGTAAACTTATACCAACTCCGTTTCCTCTTGGATATCTAAAGGCAGATGGTTTGTCGTTTATATCTACAGATGTATTGATCATTCTAACAAGCTCTGCTTCATCACTGGCAGCCATAACAATAAAATTTGGTAGTGTTGCCAAATATGTAATATCGAATGATCCCGCGTGTGTCGGTCCATCTGCACCAACTAATCCTGCTCTATCTATTGCAAATCTCACTGGCAAGCTTTGAATAGCGACATCATGAACAACTTGATCATAAGCTCTCTGTAGAAAGGTTGAATAAATTGCTGCAAAAGGTTTAAAACCCTCAGTCGCTAAACCGGCAGCAAAAGTAACGGCATGCTGTTCAGCAATTCCAACATCAAATGTTCTTTTCGGGAATTTTTTTCCAAAAATGTCCATGCCAGTACCAGATGGCATTGCTGCTGTTATACCAATAATTTTACTATCTTTTTCTGCATGCTTGACCAATGTGTTTGCAAAAACTTTAGTATAAGCTGGTATATTTGATTTAGATTTTTCTTGTACTCCAGTTGTTACATTAAATTTCGTCACACCATGATATTTATCTTCCGATACCTCTGCAAATTTATAACCTTTTCCTTTCTTTGTTTTAATATGAATTAATATTGGTCCATCATAATTTATATCTTTTGCATTTTTTAATACTGAAACCAAAGAGTCCATGTCATGACCATCGATCGGACCAATATAATAAAAGCCAAGTGAATTAAATAATGTTCCCCCAGTAAAAGCTGATCTTAAAAAATCTTCTGCTTGACCTGCTTTTTTACTAAACCTTTTTGAAAAAGCAGATATAATTAACTTTACTGTTTCCCTAAAACTAAAATACATTCTACCAGATAAAAGTTTTGCCAAATATGATCTCATAGCTCCAACTGGTTTAGCTATGGACATGTCGTTATCGTTTAAAATAACAATTATTTTTGTTTTACTTGTTCCTGCGTTGTTCATAGCTTCATAAGCCATTCCAGCGCTCATTGCACCATCGCCTATAACAGCAATAACATTATCTGATTTATTTGATAATTTATTAGCAACCGCAATACCTAAAGCAGAGGAGATTGATGTAGAGCTGTGTGCGGCTCCAAAGGGATCGTATTCACTTTCATTCCTCTTTGTAAAACCTGACAAACCTTTTCCTTTTCTTAAGGTTCTTATTCTTTCTTTTCTACCTGTTAATAATTTATGAGGATAAGTTTGATGTCCAACATCCCATATTAATTTGTCATTTGGTGTATTAAAGATATAATGTAATGCTACAGTTAGTTCTACAACACCTAAACCAGCACCTAAATGACCACCAGTTTCTGAAACCGCATCAATAATTTCCTCTCTTACTTCATCTACTAATAATTTCAATTCAGATTGCGAAAGTTTTTTAATATCAGATGGAAAATTAATGGTATCTAAATATTTATATTTTTTTTTCATTTACTTCTCTCTAAAATAAAATTTATTGTACTTTTTAAATCTTCCGATTTCTTTCCAAAATTTTTAAGTTTTTTAAATATATTAAATTTTAATCTATTACCATACTTAATAGTATTTTTATGACCCAGTAAACTAATTAAAGTGGCTTTACCTTTTTTAAAGTCTTTTTTTGTTTTTTTTCCAACTTTTCTTGAATTGCCACTATAATCAATTAGATCATCAGCAATTTGAAATAATAGTCCTATATCCGAACCAATTGAATCGAATTTTTTTAAGTAACTATCCTTGTTTTTTATGATTGCAGGTGCCATACAACAAAAACTAAAAAGCTTACCTGTCTTTTTTATTTGCATTTCAATAATTCTATTTAAAGGAATTTTTTTTCGCTCAAAATTTAAATCAGAAAATTGGCCTCCTGCTATTCCTGTATGCCCAGAGGATTCTGAAATTAATTTTACAAGTTTTATTTTGATTCTATTATCAATCTTAAAATTTTTATCACTCAAAATTTCAAATGCTATTGTCAAAAGGGAATTGCCAGCAAGAATTGCAGTAGATTCTCCAAATTTTTTATGGGTTGACAATTTTCCTCTTCTTAATAAATCGTTGTCCATGCAAGGAAGATCGTCGTGTATTAAAGAATAAGCATGTATACATTCTACCGCTGCTCCTACCCTAATAAGATTTTGATATCTAATATTAAAAATTTTTCCGACATCTACAACTAATTTTGATCTAATTTTTTTTCCACCTGGCAACAATCCATATCTCATGGGTTTAATTAAGTCTGTTTTTTTTTGTTTGGAAAAAAATTTTAATAAAAATAAATTTGTATCTTTTGCAATTTTATTTAATTTTTTTTTCATTTGTTATATTTATTTTTTTGCTTATTTTTTCTTTGGTTTTCTGGGTTATTTGTTTAGAAACAATATTAAATTTTTTTTCAATTAAACTATTCAACTTAATTAAATCTTTATACTCCTCTATCGATTTCTCCAAATCTTTTTGTTTCTCAAGATTTTTGATTATATTATCAGCTAATTCAGTGAGTTCATTTAAGGATTTATTTTCAATATCATTTGGCAAATTTTTATCTTTCATATAATAGTTGTAATATTACATGAAAAACAATCTTTCAAATATTAAAAAAAGTAAATACTATTTAGACAAAAATGAATGTATAGCAATCCCTACTGAAACTGTATATGGATTGGCAGCTAATGCGTACTCTGATACTGCAACCGCAAAAGTCTTTAAATTAAAAAAGAGGCCAAAAAGAAATCCACTTATAGTACATTATAATAGTTTAAAAATGCTAAAGCAGGATTGTGAAATAAACGATCTCTTTAATAAACTATATAAAAAATTTTGCCCAGGGCCTTTAACGTTTGTCTTAAAATTAAAAAAAAATAGTAAAATTTCCAAAAATGTAACAAATGGTAAAAAAACACTTGCTGTAAGGTTTCCAAAAAAAAAAATAACAAAAAAACTTCTTAAAAAACTTGATTATCCACTAGCTGCTCCAAGTGCTAATATTTCATCTAAAATAAGCCCAGTATCAAAAAAAGATGTAATTGATGAATTTGGAAAAAAAATTAAATTTATTCTTGATGGTGGTAACTCTGAAATAGGTCTTGAGTCAACTATAGTAAGTCTAATAAATAAACCTGAAATATTAAGATTGGGTGGGACTGAAATAATAAAAATTAAAAAAATACTTAGATTTAACATTAATTATAGCTCAAAAAAGAAAAATTCGTTTCCAGGACAACAAAGGGTTCACTATTCTCCTGGAATACCAATAAGATTAAACGCAAAAAAAGCAAAAAAAGATGAGGCATTTATATTAATTAAAAAAAGAAAATTTTCTGATAAGAATTTTTTTTATTTAAGTAAAAATAAAAACCTTAAATATGCTGCAAAAAACTTATATAAAACTTTACGAATGATAAAGAAAAAAAAATTTAATAGTATTGCAATTGAAAAAATACCCAATAAAGGTTTTGGCGAAGCCATTAACGATAGATTGCTCAGGGCTTCAAAATTTTAATGGAAAACTCAGTAGAAGTTATTAATCTCTCTAAATCATATGACTCTAAAGATGCTGTAAAAAACATCAGCTTTAGTATTAAAGGAAACGAAATAATCGGACTTTTAGGACCGAATGGATGTGGTAAAACTACGACAATAGGAATGCTTCTTGGTCTTTTAAAACCATCAAGCGGACAAATATTTATTAATGGTCTTAAAACTGAAAAAAATAGAATTGATATTCTTCAAAAAATAAATTTCATATCTCCCTACATCGAGCTTCCAAAAAAACTTACTGTAAAACAAAATTTAATCGTATATGGTAAATTATATAGTGTATTAAATTTAGAGAAAAGAATTGAATATCTAGCAGAGAAATTAAGATTAGAAGATCTTTTAAATAAAATTACGGGAGAATTATCATCAGGACAGAAAAATAGAGCAAGCTTAGCAAAAGCATTAATCAATGAGCCTGGTGTTTTATTCTTAGATGAACCGACAGCATCCTTGGATCCAGAGACAGGAGATTTTGTGAGAACCTTTTTGGAAAATTATAAAAAAGAAAAAAAAATATCTATTTTGCTAGCATCACATAATATGGATGAGGTTACTAGATTATGTTCGTCCATATTAATGATGAAAGATGGAATTATTATTGACCAAGGAAAACCAATAGAATTAATTGCTAAACATGGAAGAAAAAATTTAGAAGAAGTATTTCTAAAACTTACAAGAAATAAAAATGAAATTTAATAGAATATACGGTCTTTTTTTAAGACATTTTTTTTTAATTACCAGATCTTTTCCAAGGATTTTAGATCTAATTTATTGGCCGTCAATCCAAATAACGTTATGGGGTTTTATTTCTAATTTTTTTGCATCTCATAGCACTTATTACAACAATGCTGTTGGTGTAATACTTACTTGTGCAATCCTGTATGATTTTTTATTTAGAACAAGCATTGGTTTTAATATGTTATTTTTAGAGGAAATATGGAGTAGAAATTTCACAAATTTATTTATTGCTCCAATAAAAATTGGAGAAATAATAATATCTTTAGTTTTTACTGCTTTGATTAGGGCCCTTATTGGATTAATACCAGCTATTCTTCTAACATCGCCTCTCTTTGGAATATCCTTATTAGATCTAGGTATATACCTATTCTTTTTATTTTTAAATTTATATATGTTTGGAATTACTTTGGGAATACTGGTTTCTTCGGGGTTATTAAGATTTGGACCATCATTTGAAAACATTGCATGGTCAACAATGTTTTTATTAGCTCCTTTTGGATGTATTTATTATCCTGTAGAAATTTTGCCAGATTTTTTTCAGAAGATAGCTTATTCTCTTCCACTTGTTTATGTTTTTGAAGAAGCGAGGAATATACTTATAAACTCAAGTGTTAATTTTGAAAATATAATGAATGCCTTTTACTTAAATAGTATTTATTTGGTTATTAGTATATCATTGTTTTATTACTCTTTTGCAAAAGCAAGAAAAAAGGGAACTTTGATAAATATTGGTGAATAATGGTGCGCCCGGAAGGACTTGAACCCTCAACCTCCTGATCCGAAGTCAGGCGCTCTATCCAATTGAGCTACAAGCGCATATAGTATTACTATTATAATTTATGAAAAATATCATTAACATAATTGTAAAAGATGTTGAAAATGGCAAACGAATTGACTCCTTTATTTCAAAAAAGGAAAAGATGTTAAGTAGAACGAGAATTAAAAATTTAATACTTCAAAAAAATCTAAAATTAAATAATTCAATTATTACTAGCCCATCACAAAAAGTGGTATCAGGTGACAAAATTGATCTAATTATACCTGAGCCAAAAAAAGGATCATTAAAACCTTATAAATTTAAAATTGATATTAAATACGAGGATGAGGATCTTTTGGTTTTAAATAAACCAGCTAATATTATTATGCATCCTGGAGCAGGAAATTATGACAATACAATAGTAAACGCTTTAGTTGATCATTGTGGAAAAAGTCTTTCTAATATTGGTGGAGAGTTAAGACCTGGAATTGTACATAGAATAGATAAAGATACATCTGGATTGGTAGTTATTGCAAAAAATAATTATACTCATGAAAGTTTATCAAATCAATTTAGCAAACATTCAATTGAAAGAGTCTATGAGTTATTAATCTGGGGAAAATTAAGACCACAAACAGGAAGAATCGAAACATTAATTACTAGAAGCTCAAAAAATAGGCAGCTAATGGAAGTTGGTGTAGCTAAGGGAAAAAAAGCTATTACAAATTATAAAACCTTAGAATTATTTGAAAATAATAAAATGCCAACTTTAAGTTTGGTAGAATGTAAACTTGAAACAGGAAGAACACATCAAATAAGAGTTCATATGAGTTACAAAGGAAATTGTATTTTAGGAGATAAAAAATATAAAAAAAAATTTAAGAAATTTAAAAATATTGATCAAAATCTTGAAAAACTAATACTAAATCTAAATAGACAGTTTTTACATGCAAAGATGCTTGGGTTTATTCACCCTAAAACTGGAAAAAAACTCAGATTTTCATCTGTTTTACCAAATGAGTTAATGATGATATTAAAAACCTTGAAAACACTGAAAAATAAACAGTTGTAAAATTAAAAAACTTTATTAAATAAATACATCTATGAATACAACTTCTAAATATAACCTGCCTGTATTATCAAGTGAAGGTGGACTATCTGCTTACCTGGCACAAATAAAAAAATTTCCAATGCTTGATGCAGAAGAAGAGTATATGCTTGCAAAAAATTGGAAAGCAACAGGTAATCTTAAATCTGCTGAAAAACTAGTAACTAGTCACCTAAGATTGGTAGCTAAAATTGCAATGGGATATAAAGGTTATGGTTTGCCAGTCAATGAAATGATATCAGAAGGGAATATTGGACTTATGCAGGCTGTAAAAAAATTTGAACCTGAGAAAGGATTTAGACTTGCAACTTACGCAATGTGGTGGATTAAGGCATCTATACAAGAGTACATTTTAAGGTCGTGGAGTTTGGTAAAAATTGGAACAACAACAGCACAAAAAAAATTATTTTTTAATTTAAAAAAACTAAAGAACCAAATCGCACCTAGAGCAGAAGGAGATTTGAAACAAGAACATGTTTCAGAAATCGCAAATAAATTAGATGTAAGTGAAGATGAAGTGATTTCAATGAATAGAAGATTATCTGGAAAAGAACATTCTTTAAATGCAAAAGTTGGTGAAGATGGAGATGAATTTCAAGACTGGATAGTGGACAAAGATATGGATCATGAGCTTAAAATAGCTCAGAAAGAAGAATTAGATCAAAGGAAAGATTTGCTTAAAGACTCTATTAAAATATTGAATGAAAGAGAGAAAGAAATCTTATATTCTAGAAGATTAACTGATGAACCAACAACGTTAGAGGATTTAAGTAAAAAGTTTAAAATTAGTAGAGAAAGAATTAGACAAATAGAAAATAAAGCTTTTGAAAAGCTCCAAAAACATATGTTAAACTCCGCTAGGTCAAAAAATCTTTTACCTGCAAATTAAAAATTAAATGGATCAACTATCAATATAGTATCATTTCTTTCGGGACTTGTTGAAATACTAGAAATCTTAGTCTCAATAAATTTTTCTAATTCATTCACATAATTTTTTGCATTAGCTGGCAAATCATCAAATTTTTTTATTCCCTTTGTTGAACTTTTCCAACCCTTAAAAGTTTTATATATTGGTTTAGCTTTTAACTGATCGTCAACAGCAGCAGGTAGATAATCCATTTTTTCCCCGTCAACACTGTAAGCAATACACATTTTAATCTCTTCTAATTCATCAAGAACGTCTAGTTTTGTTAACGCTATTCCATCTATACCTGAAATTTTAATTGTTTGTCTGACTAAAACTCCATCAAACCATCCGCATCTTCTTTTTCTACTTGTAACTGTTCCAAATTCATTTCCTCTTTTTCCAAGCATTTCACCTACATGGTCTTTTAATTCTGTTGGGAATGGACCTTCTCCAACTCTAGTAGTATATGCTTTTGTAATTCCTAAAACATAATTAATAGAATTAGGACCACAGCCTGATCCTGTTGAAGCAGCTGAAGCTACAGTATTTGATGATGTAACAAATGGATAAGTACCATGATCTACATCAAGCAAAATCCCTTGAGCACCTTCAAAGAGTATTTTTTTTTTTTGTGATTTAAATTCATCTATCTTTTTCCAAACTGGTTGTGAGTATTTTAAAATTTCTGGAGCAATAGTTAATAATTCTTTTTTAAGTTTGTCTTTTTTATAAATTTCTTTCCCAAGCCCTTTTCTAATTGCATTATGATGCATTAAAACTGTTTCTAACCTATGATCTAGATTTTTTTCAGATATTAAATCCATTACTCTTATTGATCTTCTCCCAACTTTGTCTTCATAAGCTGGTCCAATACCTCTCCTCGTTGTTCCAATTTTAGCCTTGCCAGCAGCATCCTCTCTTATTTCATCCATTTCTCTATGAAACGGTAAAATTAAATTTGCTGCTTCGGAAATAATAAGATTTTTTTCATCTACTTTTACTCCTTTTTCACCAATTTCTTTTATCTCATCTAGCAATGCCCATGGATCAATTACTACTCCATTTCCAATAATTGAAACTTTTTCCTTTCTTACAATTCCAGACGGCAATAATCTTAACTTATATGTTGTGCCATCGATAACTAAAGTGTGACCAGCGTTATGTCCTCCTTGAAATCTTATAACAACATCAGCCTCGCTCGAAAGCCAATCAACGATTTTTCCTTTACCTTCATCGCCCCATTGAGATCCAACAACAACTACATTTTTCATTTAAACTTTTTATTTATATTTAACGTACTTAAATGATTTATTGGTCCATGACCTTTTCCATATTTTGGCCCTGTCCCAATCGAATGGTTAACATACTTGATTGCCATCTCACAAGATTTCTTTAATGTTTTTCCACATGAATAATAAGTGGCTATAGCACTTGATAAAGTGCATCCAGTACCGTGAGTATTTTTTGTATTAATTTTATTATTTTTAAAAATTTTCAATTCTTTTTTATTTATAAAAACATCCTGCATGACATTTGATTTAAGATGTCCTCCTTTAATTAATACATTGCTAGCTCCTAATTTAAGTAAAAGTTTACCAGCGTATAACATATCATTAACAGAGTAGATTTTAGTTCTTGTCAAAATTTCTGCCTCAGGAATATTAGGAGTTATCAAACTTACTTTTTTAATTAGTTTTGATTTTAAAATTTTGATTGAGTGTTTATTTATTAGTTCAGTTCCACCTTTAGCAACCATAACTGGATCTAAAATGATTTTTTTAACATTAATTTTTTTTAAAGAATTTAAAACAGTTTGAATTACTTCGACTGAATGGAGCATGCCAATTTTAATTGCATCAGGTTTAATGTCTCTAGATGTAAACTCTATTTGTTTTGATATTTCTTTTGGTGGTATAGACAAGATAGAAATTACACCAGTGGTATTTTGAGAAGTTACAGCCGTAATTGCTGTCATGGCGTAGGAGCCAAGAGCAGTAATAGTTTTTATATCAGCTTGAATACCTGCGCCACCAGAAGAATCTGATCCAGCTATAACCAATATTTTAGAATTAGGTTTCAATTTAAATAATAGATTTTTTAACTATATTAACGCATTTTATTAATAAAGCTTTATTTTCTGACTCTCCCATAATCCTTATTTTTGACTCTGTTCCAGATTTTCTAACAAGCATTCTACCGTGTTTTTTAATAAGTTTTGATGCAGCTCTTATTGCTTTTTTACATTTAATTGAATTAATAATTGACTTGTCTTTAACGTCAATGTTTTCCAATATCTGAGGTGTAGGGTTAAAAGTTTTGAATAACTCACTTGCTCTTTTGCCTTTTCTCATGGCGAATAAAACTTCAATAGCAACTAATAAACCATCACCTGTTGTAGCAAACTTTCCAAGTATTATATGCCCAGATTGCTCACCGCCTAAATTAAATCTTTTTTTTTGCATTTTTTCTTTGACGTGCCTATCTCCTACATTTGCTCTAAAAAATTTAATTTTTTTTTCTTTAAAGTACTTTTGTAAACCATAGTTTGACATAAGAGTTCCAATAACTCCCCCCTTTAAAATCTTTTTTCTTTTCCAGCGAGATGCGAGCATGGCTAAAATTTGATCTCCATCAATTATATTTGCTTTTTCATCACACATTATAATTCTGTCTGCATCTCCATCTAATGAGAGTCCTAGATGCACTTTATACTTTTTAGTTAATTTCTTAATTTTATTTGGAAAGGTTGAGCCACAATTATTATTAATATTATAACCATTTGGAGAAGTGCCAATACTATAAACTCTTGCGCCAAGAGATTTTAAAAGCTTTGGACCAGCTTTATATCCAGCGCCGTTAGCACAATCTAATGCAATTTTTATACCATTTAGACTAAATTTTTTTGGAAAATTACTTTTAAGAATTTTAATATATCTTTCATTTGCATCTTCTAATCTTTTTACTCTACCTAATATTTCTGGTTTTGATAAATTTTTGGTAACTTTTGAGTCTATTAATTTTTCAATTTTTTTTTCAATTTTATCAGATAACTTTAAGCCATCAGGGCCAAATAATTTTAATCCATTATCAAAATAAGGGTTATGTGATGCGGTTATCATAATACCCATATTTGCTTTCATTTTTTTTGTTAACATAGCCAGACCGTTTGTTGGTAATGGTCCTAAGGTATAAACATGCATACCAGCTGAAGCTAAGCCTGAAACAAGTGCTGGTTCTAGGGTATATCCTGACAATCTCGTATCTTTAGCAATAATTGCTGTTTGTTTATTTTTTTTTAAATTTTTAAAGTAAGTGCCTGCAGCTAAACCAAATTTAAAAAACATTTCACCATTGATCTTTTCTTTGTTTACTCTACCTCTAATTCCATCAGTACCAAAATATTTTTTAGACATTATTTAAATATTTAAAAACTTTTAAAGCTTGATTAACTTCATTTACATCATGAACTCTTAATATTTGAACTCCTTGACTCATTGCATATAAACCTGATGATATTGTTCCACCCAACCTCTCACTACTATCATTAATTCCCGAAATATCTTTAATAAATCTTTTTCTTGAAACGCCTAACATTACAGGAAATCCGAGCGAGTGAAAAATAGAAATGTTGCTCATAATAGTCATATTATGTTTCAAGTTTTTACCGAAACCAATACCTGGATCTAAAACTATATTATTATGTTTTATCCCGTAAGATCTTATTTGCTTAATTTTTTTTTCAAAAAAATCATATATATCCAAAAGAACATTTTCATAATTGGGATTTTTTTGCATATTTTCTGGAGTTCCAAGTGAATGATGAATTATAAATGGAACATTATACTTTTTCAAAATTTCAATGGTATTTTTATCATAACTTAAACCTGAGACATCATTAATTATATTTACACGATTTTTAATTCCTTTTTCCATAACCCAACTCTTTCTGGTATCCAGTGAAACAAGTTTTTTAAGTTTTTTAACTTTTTTTAAAGTATTACTAATTCTTCTCCATTCTATTATTTTATTTATATCTTTTGCGCCTGGGCGAGTAGACTCTCCACCAATATCTAATATTTCGCACCCTTGTTTTGCTAGTAATTTTGCATGAAGAAATCCTAAATTTTTTTTATTATACTTTCCTCCATCAGAAAAACTATCTGGTGTTAAATTTACAACACCCATTAAAATTGGAATATTTGAAAAATTTAAACCTTTAAAAAATTTTTTTTTGGTGACAATTTTAATATCTTTTTTTATTTTTTGTAAAATTTTAGAATTTTGATTTTTAACTTCTTTAATATGAATTTTTCTTTTAGTTTTTTTAGTTATAATCTCTATAGTATCAAAGGATATTGATTTGTTGTTATTTAAAGCGAGAGCTGTCTTTTTTTTTACTTTTTCTTTGGATATTTTGCCTAGATAAAAATTACACACTCTTGTGTAATATTTAACCATTATTCTCTAGTGGACTATCTTTGGTTTTAACCCCATAGAACCTAAAGCAGAATCTTGTTTTTCCTCTTCATGTTTTAGATCATCTTTATTAGCAGGATATAAGTTTTTATTAACTATATCTTCTATTTCAGTTCCAGTAAGAGTTTCATAGGTCAACAAAGCCTTTGCAAGTTTATGTAAATCGTCAATTTTTTCTGTCAAAACCTTCTTTGCTCTATCATAGCCCTTATCAACGAACTTTCTTATTTCAGCATCAACTTTTTTTGCAGTTTCTTCAGACATATTTTGTTGTCTTGCAACTGAACGTCCTAAAAAAACTTCTTCTTCATTTTCTCCATAAGCGACTGGGCCTAATTCTTTACTCAGACCAGCTCTCATAACCATTGCTCTAGCTCTTTTTGTTGCTTGTTCTATATCACTTACTGCTCCAGTTGTTACTTTATCATCACCAAAAATTAATTCCTCAGCAACTCTACCACCCATAGCGATTGCCATTTGAGCATGTAGCTGTTCTCTCGTTTGTGAAACTTCATCTTTTTCAGGAAGTTGCATAACCATACCTAAAGCTCTACCCCTTGGGATTATTGTGGCTTTGTGAATTGGATAAGCAGCTTTTTCATTTATTGTAACTATGGCATGGCCAGCTTCATGGTAAGCAGTCAGCTTTTTTTCTTCTTCTGTCATTACCATTGATCTTCTTTCAGCACCCATCATCACTTTATCTTTTGCATCTTCAAATTCGTTATAGGTTACAATTCTTTTATTTTTTCTAGCGGCTAATAGAGCGGCTTCGTTTACTAGATTTGCTAAATCCGCACCTGAAAATCCAGGAGTACCTCTTGCAACCGTTCTAAGATTTACATCAGGAGCCATAGATATTTTCTTTGCATGTACTTTTAAAATTTTTTCTCTACCAATTATATCTGGAAGCGAAACTACAACCTGTCTATCAAATCTACCTGGTCTTAATAATGCTGGGTCTAAAACGTCAGGTCTATTAGTTGCGGCTATAATTATTACTCCTTCATTGGTATCAAAACCATCCATTTCAACGAGCAGTTGGTTTAAAGTTTGCTCTCTTTCATCGTTTCCTCCTCCCAGTCCTGCTCCTCTACTTCTTCCCACTGCATCAATTTCATCAATAAAAATTATACAAGGAGAATGTTTTTTACCTTGTTCAAACATATCTCTTACTCTTGAAGCACCAACTCCTACAAACATCTCAACAAAATCAGAACCTGAAATTGTAAAAAAAGGAACGCCAGCCTCTCCTGCTATAGCTCTAGCTAATAATGTTTTTCCTGTACCTGGCGGCCCAACTAATAAACATCCTCTAGGAATTTTGCCTCCCAATCTACTAAATTTTTTAGGATCCTTTAAAAATTCTACAACTTCTTCAACTTCCTCTTTTGCTTCCTCAACTCCAGCTACATCATTAAAGGTCACTTTACCTTTTAATTCATTCATCATTTTTGCTTTTGAACGACCAAATCCCATAGCACCACCTTTGCCACCTTGCATTTGTCTCATAAAGAAAATCCAAACTGCAATAAGCAATAGCATTGGAAACCAGGATAATAAAACACCTAAAAGCGATGGCATTTTTTCATCTACAGGTGAAGCTGATATGCTAACACCTCTCTCTGTAAGTCTCTCGATTAAATTAGGGTAATTAGGTGAGTAAGTAGTAAACATTTCACCATTTGACATTACTCCCTTAATATTATTTTCTTTTATCTCAACCTTAACAACTCTTCCATTATCTACCTCGGTTAGAAATTCTGAAAATATAATATTATTAGATTTATTTATAGAGCCTTGGGGGTTTTTAAACATATTGTATAAACCTATGGTTAAAAACACTATAACCGCCCACATAGCTAAATTTTTTAAATTCATAGGTATAAAATAAGAATTATTGTCAATTAAACAAGTGGCATTTTGGTGCAAAATTTGTCTTTTTCAAGACCTTTCAGGAAAAACTACTACTGTTTTACTAATTTTTTTAATTATACATCCTCCTAAGGTAGTTTTTTTCAGTTTTCCAGATTTGATGCCCATAATAACCGCAATTAAACTTTTACCTCTAGGTGGATAATGTTTTTTGGTAATCTTTTTTAAAATATCAGCAAATGACCTAAAAATAATCTCATTTGGTTGAGAAAAAAATGATTTATTTAAAATAACTGTATTTTTTTCCTTAAAATAAGAGGAATTTTTTCTTAAATTATTTTTATAATAAAAATTAATTGCATTATTTGCATATTTTAAATTGTTTATAGTAATTCTTAATTTATTTTTATCTAAACCCTCATCTTCTAAAGTATTTATTAATTTTCTTATTCTAATTCTTTTAAAATTTTCATCTAGATTTGAAGGATCCTCTACAAAAAAATTGAAAACTTTCTTTGATATTTTTTTCAAATCAGTTTTTTTTATATCTATTAAAGGTCTAATAATTCCGATATTATTGTAATCAGTTTGCGATATTTTATCCATAGACACCAAACCTTTTAATCCACTGCCTCTTAATAATCTAAGCAAAAAATTTTCATATAAATCATCTATGTGATGCCCCAGTAATAAGAATTGAATATTAGATTTTTTACACTCGTTTGTTATCAAATTATATCTATTTTTTCTTGCAATTGATTGAATATTCGAACTTGGTTTTTTTCCTTTCCATGTCAAAATTTTGCATTTTATTCTAATTCTATTAAGAATTTTTAAAACATTTTTTGCCTCTCGCGTTGAGTGAGTTCGCAATTTATGATCAACTAAAAAATATTTAATTTTTGTTTTATGAATTATTGAAATACACTTGCAAAAATAAGCAAGTGCTAAACTGTCGGACCCACCTGAGATGGCAGCTGCATATTTACTTTTTACATCAATTGATTTTTCAAACTCTTTAAAAACTTTTAAAATTTTTTTATCGTTTAAATGCTTAAGGATTAAGTTATGATTTTTCTTTTTTACACTCAAACTTTTTTTCTTCATATTTTG
>CETM01100389.1_pt1 | contig 15281 bp, 12 predicted proteins | sample 361451 | NCBI WGS metagenome assembly CETM01 (sample SAMEA2622690, study PRJEB7988) | marine metagenome | isolation source: saline water (ENVO:00002010), including
TTTTTTTGTGATTAGCAAATCAGTTTTACTTTTAGTGAACAACAGTAGAATAATTTTTATATAACTGTGATGACAAAGAACCAATATCGCCTGCGCCAAGTGTCAAAAGCAAATCATTGTCTTCAACAACATCAGGAAGGACCTCAAAAATTGATTCCTTATTTTCTAAAAATATAGGATCAACTTTTCCTCTTGATCTAATTGCTCGGCATAATGATCGACCGTCAGCGCCGGGAATAAAATCTTCTCCTGCTGGATATACATCTAAAACTATTAATCTATCTGTACATGAAAGAATCTCGCTGAAGTCCTCGAATAAATCACGCATACGTGTATAACGGTGTGGTTGATATATAACGATCAAACGTCGTGCGGGCCAGCCAGATCTTATAGCCTCAAAAGTCGAACTTATTTCCGTAGGATGATGCGCATAATCGTCAATTAGTGTCAAATTGAGACTACTTATCTTAATCTCACCTCTCACATGAAAACGACGCGATATACCTTGGAAATTACGCAGCGCACTAATAATATTTTCATCGGATACTCCTAGTTCATGGGCAATTGCAATTGATGCTAGAGCATTTAAGACGTTATGTTTTCCTGGAAGATTTAATTCTATATTTAACCAATCTTTTCTTTCTCTAGAAGATACTTTGAACCACGTTTTTGTAGCTTCCTGACTTATAATTTGCGCATTATAATCAGATTCAAAATCAATTCCGTATGTAACTATTGGTTTAGTAACCGAATTTAATACCTTTCTAACTCCCTCATCATCGATACACAAAACAGCTAGACCATAAAATGGTAATTGATGTAAAAATTCAACGAAGTTTCGTCTTAAGAATGAAAAATCTCCAGCGTAATTTTCAAGATGATCAGCATCAATATTTGTTATAACGGCAATAATCGGGTGTAAATGTAAAAAAGATGCATCGCTTTCATCAGCTTCAGCAACAATATATTTTCCTTTGCCAAGGTGTGCATGTGATCCAGAACTATTTAATAAACCACCGATTATGTAAGTAGGGTCGTACCCTGCTTCCTCTAATACACTTGTGACTAGGCTAGTGGTTGTAGTTTTGCCATGCGTGCCCGCTATAGCAATACCCTGACTAAAACGCATAAGCTCTGCTAACATTTCAGCACGACGAACAATCGGTATTCTGCTTTTTTTTGCAGCCACTAATTCTTCGTTATCATCGTTGATTGCACTTGTACGTACAACAACATCAGTATTTATTATGTTCCTAATATTATGTCCAATTGATACTTTTATGCCTAATGATTCTAACCTTTTTGTTATAGAAGTTTTTTTAATATCCGAACCGCTAACTTCATAACCCAAAGTTTTTAAAACTTCTGCTATCCCTCCCATACCAGCACCACCAATACCAATAAAGTGTATATGCTTAACTCGTCCCATAATATGATGAGAAAGATGTGACTTCATTTCACGCATAGGACGTCTCTACACATAATTTTGCAACATTATTACTCGCATTTGGTTTTGATAATTTCCTTGCCTTTATTGCCATTTCTATTAGTAATTCTGGTGTATTAAAAAAATCTAATAAAATTTGTTTCAGTTTTTTTGTACTTAATTCGCTTTCTTCGACAAGGATAGCTGCATCATTATTTGCCAAATACTCAGCATTTCTTACTTGGTGATCATCGACTGCAAAAGGAAAAGGAATCAGTATGGAAGCAATGCCGCAAGCTGCTAATTCAAAAATAGTTGAAGCACCGGCTCGACAAATTACAATATCAGCCCACATATAAGCACCAACCATATCTTCGATAAAGGGAATGATTTCTGCGGCAACATTGTATTTTGCATATATTTCATGAGTGCCTGATAAATTTCTTTCACCGCATTGATGTTTTATTTTTATAATATATTTTCTATCGAAATTATGTAGTGTCTCGGGTATTATTTTATTAAGTTTTTCCGCTCCTTGACTTCCGCCGAGTACAAGTACTTTTAATAATTTAGATTCACGATTCTTATACCGCTGCTCAGGTTTTGATATATTCTTAATATCTTCTCTTGTAGGATTTCCTGTCACGATAATTTTATTTGATTTTTTAAACACCCTTGGGAAAGATGTCATAATTGAAGAAGCGAATGGTGCTAGTAGTTTATTGGTTAGACCTGCTATTGCATTTTGTTCGTGTATTAGAAGAGGTATACGCATTATCCACGCAGCAATCCCGCCCGGTCCACTTGCAAAACCCCCCATACCCAAAACAACTACTGGACGAACCTTAATCATAATGATCAATGCTTGAAATAATGAAATTATAAGAAAAAAGGGCACTAATAATAAACGTAAAAAGCCTTTACCTCGAATTGAGACAATACTGATTTTATGAAGCGGGTAGCCATAGTTTGGAACGATTTTCTTCTCTAGACCATGACTTGTACCTAACCAAAATAATTTAAACCCTTTTAGTCTTAAATTTTCGGCAACAGCCAATGCTGGATAGACATGACCTCCTGTTCCACCTGCCATAATGAGAATATTTTTATGTTGCATAGGCAGATACCAGCTCTTTATTAACAGTTCTCATATTCTGTCTATTTTCATACTCAATACGTAAGAGAACTCCAAATATTATGCAGTAAACAATCATGCTATTACCGCCATAACTAATGAACGGAAGTGTTAATCCTTTAGTTGGCAGCACACCCATGTTTACACCAATGTTTATGTATGCCTGAAGACCAATAATAAATCCGACACCGTAGGCTAGGTAAGCAGAAAAATATTTTTCAAGACTTTCGGATAACCTACCAATCACAAATGCACGCCAAACAATAAATAAGTACAATAGAATAATTGAGATAGTTCCTATAAGCCCAAGCTCCTCAGCTATAACGGAAAAAATAAAATCTGTATGCCGCTCGGGCAGATAAAAAAGTTTTTGTACCCCTCCTCCTAAACCAACACCAGTCCAATCACCACGGCCAAAAGCTATTAGCGCTTGCATCAATTGATAGCCAGTATCATAAGGATCTTGCCACGGGTCGCGAAAACTCATCAAACGTTGCATACGATATGGCGAAAGAATAATAAGTGAAACTAATGTGCCAATAAAAAGCGGTAACCAAAGAATAAATCTACCCAATGGTGCGCCTGCTAAAAATAACATGCCAATTCCTGTAGCACATAAAACAACACATGATCCGTAATCTGGTTGTTTCAATAACAATATAGAAATAAGCGCTAGGATAAATACTGGTTTAAGAAACCCCAGCAGATCTGTCTGGACCGATTCACGATGATCAACAAGATAACCTGCCAAATACGTGATAATAAAGAATTTCACTAATTCTGCTGCCTGAAAAGATTTAGGGCCCAACTGTATCCAACGCATACTGCCATTCACTTCTTTGCCAACACCGGGAAGCACTGTTAGTACTAATAAAGTGATTGCTACTAGTAACAATACTCTACTTAAAGTTCGTAAATATAAAATGGGCATTTTTAAAAAAAGTAGCACGAGAAATAGACCTATAATGACTGACTGACCCTGATTCCAAAAATAATATAATGGTTCAGAAAAATATTTATCGGCGGCCGATATTGATGCCGAAGCAACCATAATTAAACCAATCGTAATTATTAAAAATAGACAGCATACCAACCAAAAATCATAACCAGCTATCAAGAAAGATCTCCGGCCTTCTGATGTTAAGGTTGCTTGTTGCTTACGTTGCTCAAACATTATTTGACAATGCATTTACTGCTGATATAAACGCATCTCCACGTTGCTGGTAATTCGTATACATATCAAGACTAGAGCATGCGGGAGAAAGTAGGACTATATCGCCAGAACTTGCAATTTTGCCTGCTTCTGCAACTGCTTCATTCATGTTTTTAACAAATTTCTTTTCAATATCAGGGCCAATAAAGCTGGCTAATTTGCTTGCGTCAATACCAAGTAAAAATACCTTTTTTACATATTTCTCAATAATTGCACGAAGACAAGATAAATCAGCCTCTTTACTATCACCGCCAGCGATAAGAATTATATCTCCGAGTTCGGACAGGCCTTTTATCGAGGCAATACATGACTCAACATTTGTTGCTTTTGAATCGTTATACCAAGTAACATCATTAATTACTTTTATTAATTGGCAACGATGCGCGAGACCAACGAATTCTTTTAATACACCAGTCATTACATCTTTTGGAACATCGACTGTTTCTGCCAGTGCCATAGCTGCTAATGCATTACTAACGTTATGCTCACCTCTTATTTTCAACTGATTTTTATTAATAATCTTATTACTTCCGTGGCTCAACCAAACTTCCTTATCGTTTATTATTAATCCATAATTTCCTTCTTCCGGTGTAGTTAGTGTGAAGTAAATAATTTCTCGATTATCATCAATAACCGAATGAAAATATTCTTCATCTTTATTAACAACCATAAAACCTTGTCCCAAATAAATTCTTTTTTTAGCATCTGCGTATTCATGAAAACTTGAGTAACGATCCATATGATCTGGTGATATATTTAATACGACACTTGCATGAGCATTTAATGAAAAAGTCGTCTCTAATTGAAAACTTGATAATTCGAGGACATATAAGTCAGGAATAGTATCGTCCAATAAATCAAGAGCCGGAGTACCAATATTTCCACCTACATATGTTTTCAGTCCTGCTGAACGTGTCATTTCTGCAACCATAGTCGTAACTGTGCTTTTACCATTGGATCCAGATATCGCAATTATTGGAGCCTTTGCTTCTTGGCAAAATAATTCGATATCACCAAACACGGGTATATTATTTTCAATAGATAATTTAATACTTTTGTGATCTAGAGAAATTCCAGGACTTAAGATTATCTGATCCGATGCGAGTAAAGCTTTCTCATTGATCTGCCCAAGATAAGTTGGTGCTGACTCAAATTCTTCTTGCAACTTTGAAAGTTCGGGTGGAGTCTCACGGCTATCTGTTATAGCAACACTTAGGCCTTGGTTTGATAGATAACGAAAACAAGATAATCCTGTTTTGCCGAGACCCACGACAATTGCATCATAATGTAAATCGACACTGTTCACTGTTGACATTTTTTCCTCAGCACAAAGCAACTGTTATCCTCATCGTATTTTCAGACTGGCAAGACCAATCAAAATTAGAATTACTGTAATAATCCAGAATCGAACTATTACCCTGGGTTCCGGCCAACCCTTTAGCTCATAGTGATGATGCAAAGGTGCCATTTTAAAAATTCTTTTGCCTGTTAATTTATATGAAGTAACTTGCAAAATTACTGAAAGTGTCTCTATAACAAAAACACCGCCCATAATAAATAATACAAGCTCTTGGCGAGTTACAACTGCTACAATTCCTAATGCAGCGCCTAAAGATAACGCACCTATATCACCCATAAAAACCTGAGCTGGATATGTATTAAACCAAAGAAAACCTATCCCTGAACCAACCATTGCTCCGCAAAATACAGCAACTTCTCCAACACCGGGAACATAAGGGATGCCGAGATAGTCAGAAAAAGTTATATGGCCCGTTAGGTAAGCAAAAATTGCTAACGCACCAGCCACCATTACTGTTGGCAGAATCGCTAAGCCATCAAGTCCATCCGTTAAATTAACGGCATTACTAGAGCCAACAATTACGAAATAAACAAGTACTATATATAACCAACCCATATCGAAAATATAATCTTTGAAAAACGGAATTAATAATTGTGTTTCAACAGGTAAAGCGGCAGATTGATATAAGTAAATTGCTGCTGCTAAGGCTACGATTGATTGCGCAGCATATTTGTATGAAGCAGGTAAACCTTTTGGATTGTTGTGTATTACTTTTTTGTAGTCATCAATTAGACCAATAATGCCGAACAAAAATGTAACCGTCAGAACAACTAATATATAACGATTACTTATATCCCCCCAACAAAGTGTGCTAAAAATAATGGATAACAAAATTAATAAACCGCCCATTGTTGGCGTACCAATCTTTTTCAAATGAGCTTCTGGTCCATCATCTCGTACACTCTGTGTAATTTGTTTGCTTGTTAAATGATTTATCAAATAGTGTCCTAAAATGAAAGAAATAAACAAAGAAGTTAAGACACTCAAAATTGTCCTTAATGTTAGATATTTGAAAACACCGAATCCGCTATCAAATTGCGTAAGATATTCGGTTAGCCAAATTAACATTTGTTTTCATCCGCCATTAATGTATTAACAATACGTTCCATTTTCATTGAACGCGAACCCTTAACTAAAACGGTACTATGTTTGTCCAAAATCTTTACCAATGATTTTTCAAGATCATCATAATTATCAAAATGGAAAGCGCCTTTACCGAATGCATTTGAAGCATTATTACTAAGCTTGCCAATTGTAAATAAGCCATCTATACCACTTTTTTGTGAGAGTGTGCCGACTTCTTCATGGAACTTTTTTGCATCATTTCCCAACTCATACATATCACCCAAAACCATATACCGTCTTCCAGTAAAGTTGCATAAAGTTTTTATAGCGACATCAAGTGACGTTGGGTTAGCATTGTATGTATCATCAATAATTCTTACCTGTTTGATTCCTATTTTTATTTCTAATCGCCCCTTAATAGACTGCATATTCTCAAGACCATTTTTTATTGATAACAAAGGCACGTCCAGACTTAAACAACATGCTGCAGCTGCTATTGCATTCATTACATTGTGCTCACCAAGCATTGGTAAACAAATTTCGATAGAATCTTCTAAATCATTGGAACTAACTAATGTAAATTTAATTGATAAATCATTTACTGATGATTTAATTCTTTCTGCGCGAACGTTTGCGTTTTTCGATTTGATACCAAATGTAATCTGGTTAATTTCTTTACAACTATTTATCCAAAAATCAGCATACGCATCATCTGCATTTATTATTGCAGTGCCAGAAGATTGTAATCCTGAATATATTTCTGCTTTAGCTTTTGCAACACTCTGAATATTCTTAAAACCTTCAAGATGAGCTGGGGCGCATTGAGTAATTACTGCAATATTAGGAGATGCTATTTTACTCAACCATTCAATCTCTCCTAGGTGATTGGCTCCCATTTCGATAACTGCATAACTATGACTTTCATTAAGCCCAAACAATGTTTTTGGAACGCCAATATCATTGTTTAGATTGCCTGAAGTCGCATGGACATTCGAAACTGTAGATAAAATACTTGTCACCATCTCTTTTACAGTCGTTTTACCGTTACTACCAGTTATTGCTACTAAAGGTATCGTTATTTTTTCACGCCATGATTTTGCCAACAGCCCCATTGCCTTACGCGTATTTTTTACTTTAATAAAAGGTTTTGTATTAGAAACATCACTATCAACTATTAATGAAGATGCTCCATTTTTTTCAGCGATAGAAACATACTCATGTCCGTCAAAATATTCCCCCTTTAATGCAATGAACAAGTTTCCTTTTTCAATAGTTCGGCTATCAGTACTACATCCAGAGAAGACAATATCTTCTCCGCTTAAAGTTGAGCCAACTGATTTGGCTGCTTCAGAAAGTAACATGCTGATCATGTATGCTCCTCTGTTAAGCGTTTAGCCAATTCACGATCGGAAAATGGAATCGTGCTCGAACCTATCTTTTGGGTAATTTCATGGCCTTTGCCAGCAAGCAAAATCACATCGTCTTTTTTTGCTTCAAGAAAAGTACTAATAAGTGCGTCTGAACGATCTTCTTTAATAATCACTTTTGATTTGTTTTCAATTCCTTTGAGAATATTTTCAAAAATTTTTTCAGGTAGCTCATCTCGTGGATTATCATTTGTTAGAATGATTTTATCTGACAGTGATTCAACGATTGAACCCATTTGAGCACGTTTTCCAGAATCTCTTCCACCGCCACAACCGAATACACAAAATAGTTCCCCCTTACAATAAGGCTTCAAACTAGTTAATGCTTTTTCAAGTGCGTCTGGTGTATGGGCATAATCAACAACGATTAAAGGTTTATCCTCTGAAGAAAAAACCTCCATCCTGCCAGGAAGGCCATTAAAGTCAGACAATTTAGCTGCGACTGCTTCAGTAGAAGCCCCACTAAGACATAAGACTGTGAAAGCTGCAAGAACATTTTCTATATTGAATTCCCCGAGCAGGTTGATCTTAATCGTTGCTTTTCCCCAAGGACTTTGAACTTCTATTATTCTTTTTCTAAATGATTCAGTCTCTATTTTCTCGCAATAAATAAAAGAAATATTTTGTCTTTTATAAAATTCAAGATTAGTTTTTTTAGTTGAATAGGCAAAAACATTCAAATCTTCTGATAATTTTTCAACAAGTTTAACTCCATATGGATCACCAATATTAACAACAGCATTTTGAAGACCTGTTTTTTCAAATAATGAAAATTTAGCATTAATATAATCATCGACAGTTTTATGATAATCCAGATGGTCTCTGCTAAAATTTGTAAAAACGGCAGTATTAAATTCGGTGCCTTCCGTTCTTCCTTGATCTAGAGCATGAGATGAAACTTCCATTGCAACAGAATCAACCTGATTTTCCCATAATGAAAAAAGTGATTGCAATTTAACTGGGTCTGGGGTGGTTGTTCTGCCAGTTTCTATCTGGCCAAATAATCCATATCCTAGTGTTCCAATAAATGCACTATTATTTTCAAGTTCATGCATAACATATGCAATAAGATATGAAACGGTTGTTTTACCATTTGTTCCAGTAACGCCTGTGACTTTAATATTTTTTGACGGGTTGCCATAGAATCTACTGATAATAAAGCCAGCATTTTTACGCAACATAGCAACCTTGAATACTTCGATAGAAATTGCTGTTGAATCAAATAGCTCAGCCTTATCTACGAGAATAGCTGTTGCCCCAGATTTAATTGCATCGTCTATATAATCAAGACCATTATGATTTTCACCGCGATATGCTATGAATAAATTACCTGGCTTGACTTTCCTACTATCAATTGCAATTCCAGTCACTTCAGTTTTAGAAACAACTTCAGTAAAACCCATCAAAATATGCTTTAAAGATTTTACATAATTTAGTTTCTCAACTGACATCATTATTTATACCCCTGAAATACTTTGTGTTCCTTGTTAGAAGCAATTATCGGTTTGTTAAAATTATTTAAGTTATCGGGCGGAATATTTAGTATGCGTAAAGTACTTTCCATGACTCTAGCAAAGACTGGTGCTGCTACTGCTCCACCAAAATGCCCTAAGTCTTTATTGGGTTCGTCTATTGTTACAACTGTTACAAACCTAGGATTGCTAGCAGGTACGATACCAACAAATAATGAACGATAACGATCATCAGAATAACCGCCTTTAGGATCAGTTTTTTTTGCCGTCCCAGTTTTACCAATAACTCTATAACCTTTTACTGCAGCTTTTCTAGCAGTACCTTTTGAAGAAACTACTGTTTCTAACATATCTCTAATTTGTTTTGCTATTTTCTCGTCTATAACTCTTTCACCCTCACCTATATTATCTGTCTTAATAAATGATATAGGTAACTTAATGCCGTTATTAGCTATTATTGAATAAACATGTGCTAGCTTTAAAGATGTGACCTCAAGACCATAACCATAAGATAGGCTTGCTATATTTCGTTCAGTCCATGTGTCGAATGATCTAAGTGACCCAGTCCTTTCGCCAGGAAAAACACTCCCTGTGGTTTGACCAAACTCGAATTTACTAAGAAAATCATAAAAAACTTTTGGCTTTAATGCTAATGCAATTTTTGTCGCGCCTATATTGCTTGATTTTGTAATTACAGTTGTAACGTCTATTTGACCAAAATCATGATGATCAGAAATTGTATACTTGCCTACCTTAAAAACACCAGGGGATGTATCTATTTCAGTTTGTGGTGAAAAAATACCGGATTCCAATCCAGCTGCAATAGTAAAAACTTTCATTGTCGAACCTGGCTCAAAAACATCGGTGATACTGCGGTTACGAGCTGTATTTTTTAACCAACTACGATTATTTGGATTAAATGAAGGCTGTCCAACCATTGCTATTACTTCGCCAGTTTTTACATCGAGCATAACTAAGGTACCACCAATTGCCTGGTGATTTTTAACGGCGTGAGCTAGTTCCCGGTATGCCAAAAATTGAATACGTTTGTCGATACTGAGTTTAAGCTCAAGACCTGGCACAGATGATTTGACATTTTCTACATCACGTACAATTCTACCAAGACGATCCTTAAGCACCCGTTTTTTACCTGACTTGCCTCTTAGTGCTTTATTGTAAGCTAGTTCAATTCCTTCCTGGCCCTCATCATCAACATTAGTAACGCCTATTACATGTGCAGCCACCTCAGCAGCAGGGTAATAACGTTTATATTCAGATTGTGTTGATACACCTTTTAGATCCATCCTTTTTATTTCTTTTACTAGGTTTTGGTGTGCATGTCGTTTCAACCAAACAAAATCACGTTTAATACGAACACTTAGGAACTTTCTAAATTCTTTTTCTGATCTTCCAAGAAGGCTTGCTAATATCTGTAAATCCTTTTCTTTTAACAACTTTCTTGGCTCTGCCCAAATTGAATCTACCGGTGTACTTACAGCTAATTGCTCGCCATTTCTGTCTACAATCGCGCCACGATGTGCTGATACATCGACTACACGAATAGCTATATCATCACCTCTCTCTCTTAAAGATTCACCTTCTAAAAGTTGCAGATAAACTGCTCGTGAGGAAAGACTAAATACACAAACTAAAAATAAAAGAATAACAAACCAACAACGTAATGAACTTTTGGTAGTTTTTTTCTGTGATTTCATTTAATTAATACCACTAAACCATATATTGGCTCTTTCATATTTAGTTTTGTTCGTGCGTATTCATCAATTCTATCGTTAACTGACCAAGCACCATACTCAAGCTGTAATCGTCCCCATTGTTCATTTAGTTCATCTTGAATTTGAGATAAAGATTGTAGCTCCACAAATAGATATCTAGCATCATGACGAGAAATGACAACTTGTAATGCAGATAAAACTATTGCTGTATAGAGTCCAAAATATAATAACATCTTCATTTTTAACAACGTTCAGCCACGCGTAAAAGAGCGCTGCGTGATCTTGGATTGTTTGACACTTCTTTTTCACTTGGTCGTACCTTTTTGCCAATCAACTTTAATTTGATGCCAAGATTTTCTTTTTGAAGCGGAATTTCGAGTGGTTGTTCTATGGGTTTAGATTGATCTCGTAAAAAACGTTTTACAATCCTGTCTTCCAATGAGTGAAAGCTTATTATTGCCAAACGACCCCCGACACATAAGACGTCTGTTGCCTGAGGCAATACTTCTTTGATTTCATCAAGCTCATGGTTAATATAAATTCGAAAGGCTTGAAAAGTTTTAGTTGCTGGATGTATTTGAGATTTTTTATTAGGTATTGTTTTGCAAACTATATCGGCAAGCTGCTTTGTACTATCAATTGGTGTTTTTTCTCTGAAAGCAACTATTGCTTTCGCAATTCTTCTTGAAGCTCTTTCTTCCCCGTATTTATAAATAATATCGGCTATTTCTTTTTCATTTGCTTTATTTAGCCAACTAGCAATACTTTCACCTTCACCAGGATTCATGCGCATATCTAATGGACTATCATATTTGAAACTAAAACCTCGCTTATCATCATCAAGCTGCGGTGAAGAAACACCGAAATCAAATAATACTCCAGAAACTTTTTCTTCGACTTCATGTTTCTTTACATATTTCATTAGCATTGTGAAGGAACCTTTGATAATTTCAAAACGATCATCTTCGATCAAATCCATGCCAACAGACATAACGGCATCCGGATCTTTATCAAAAGCAAGCAATCGTCCCTTACGACCAAGCCTTTTGATAATTTCACGGCTATGACCACCCCTACCAAAAGTACCATCTATATAAAAACCGTCCGAATGAATATTGAGCGCCTTAATAACCTCATCTAGTAAAACTGGTTTATGATTGCTATTCAATTTACTAGTTCGCCTTATCTTCTATTTGATAATTAAATTCATAATGATAGCGAGCCCAATGAATCAGAGGAGGAGGTTGATTCATTGCCAATTGACTCTAGCCAATCGTCTCGCTGTTTTTCCCAAGATGTTTCATTCCAAATTTCAAATTTATTACCTTGCCCTAAAATAACTGCTTGGCGTTTGATTTCGGCATAACCACGCAATTCTTTTGGTATAAGAATTCTCCCTTGGTTGTCTAGTTGACAATCATTAGCATAACCTCGCATCATTTGCTTCGTTCTTCTGCTTTGCTTATCAAAGTCCGAAAGGGCCGCCAATTTTTCTTCAATTAATTCCCACTCAGGTAAAGGATATAACCAGAGAGATCGATCTAGTGGGTTCAATGTTATGACTAAATTATTTAGTGCTTGATCTGATATAAGTGCACGATAACGACTTGGTATCGCTAACCTACCCTTACTATCAATACTAATTTTACTAAAGCCTCTAAACATAGAAATAATCCTCTTCATGTTGGTAAATTCCACTTTTACCCACATTACCCCACTTGTTATGTAACTATAGGGATTACGAGCCTTCTATGTCAAGAAATCATTGTATTTTTGTCCTAAAAATATACTTTATTTTACAATAGTTTAGCTTAGATAATTTGATTTTTTGGGGCTAATTTGACAAATAATATAATAATAACATTATTTATTTCATGATGTTCCGGTGTCTTTATAATAAATCACTTTAAGTTAATATATTTTTTTATAAAAACTAACCATTTATAAAATTAAAGAGTCGGCCGATAAGCCGGGTTCTGTCATGGGCAACCATTCATCTTGAGTGTGTGTCGCCACACACTTCTAGCAACCTACCCAGAAACAGTGCGGGCCGCACCATCGTTTCTCTATTTGGTCTTGCTCCCGGCGGGGTTTACCCTGCCACTGCTATTACTAACAGTGCGGTGTGCTCTTACCACACCATTTCACCCTTACCCAAACTAAGTTGGGCGGTATAATTTCTGTGGCACTTTCCATCGACTTGCGCCGCCCAGATGTTATCTGGCACCTAGCCCTTTGGAGCCCGGACTTTCCTCTGCTAATTCAATGATTAACAGCGATTGCCTAGCCAACTCTGCTCGTTAGTGTATTGTGATAATCATTAGTTGCAAGTAAATTTAGAAATTAGGCTATCGCATTGTTTTCGTGCACTAATTTATAAACCTCGTTTTTTTTCTTCCCAGTAATTTTTGATGTTAGAGAAACAGCATCTTTAGAAGATATTTTGTCTCTTAAAATGCTATTTATTCTCAATATTTCAGAGTCTTTAATTAAATCATCTCGGTTTCCTTCTAGGACAATAACAAATTCACCTTTATTTTTTATTTCACTTGTTTCAATTTTAGATTTGATATTAGACAGATTATCTCGCGTTATCTGTTCATGTTTTTTAGTTAATTCACGGGCAATCGTCACGTGTCTCTGCCCCCCGAAGATAGTATGCATATCTTCTATTGAAGCCAAAATACGATGTGGTGTTTCGTAAAAAATTAATGTCCTCTGCTCTAAAATTAACGTTTTTAGATATTTACGACGTGCTATTTCCTTTGGCGGTAAATAGCCTTCGAAAACAAATTTTATACAAGGTAAACCTGAGGTCGATAACGCTGCGATTACTGAGGAAGGGCCTGGAATCGGTATAACAGATATATCAGCGTTATAAGCAGCAGACACTAATTTATGCCCAGGATCACTTATAAGCGGAGTACCGGCATCTGATATTAGCGCAATTGACATTCCACCAATTAATTTTTCAATCAGGTTAGACGTTAGTTTTTCTTCATTATGCTCAAAATAAGCAATAATATTATTATTGATGCCAAGATGGTTTAATAATTTTCTACTGTGCCTTGTATCCTCAGCCGCTATTAGGTCTACCTGCTCAAGTATGCTAATTGCACGCTTCGTAATATCGTCTAAATTCCCTATAGGGGTAGCTACGATGTATAGGCTTCCTGACAAACGAACTCTCCTAAATTTTATCAAAAATGATTCTCGAAATTCTAAGCTTTATGTTACACAATATACGCATGAGAATTTTGATAATTTTACCCCTTTTGTTGCTCTTTTTATCAGCCTGTATACCAACGACTACAAAAGATGAAGACATACAGACCAGTGCTGAAATAAAGCAAAAAGAAGAAAATGCTCTTTCATTATTTCAATCCGGCATGTATTCAGAAGCTGCTTATGAATATTTAAGCCTTTCACAGAAAAATGAAGAACGATTTACTTTTTATATAACAAAAGCAATCGATGCCTATGTTATAGATAAACGCTACAGCAAGGCTTATGAAATAGTAGAAAATAATGCCCTCGGCGATCAAGATATTGATCTAAATAAAAGAATCATAATTTTAAATGCCTATGTAGAACTCGAGTCCGGAAGACCTGGAGCAACAATTAATTTATTAAGTGAATTATCTGAAAAAGATATACCAATGAACTTCAAAATTCCCTTCTATGAAATATTTGCTAAGGCTAATTTTGCATACGGGAATTACTTAAAAGCTGCAATTGAACAATTGAAGTTAGCAAAGTATCTGAACTCGCCAAAAATGATAGATGACAATACCCGAATAATTTGGAAAATTTTTGAATCAATACCTAAGCCAGAGCTAGAAGATTTTCGTTTTGCTGCTCCTGATGAGCTAACAAGTTGGTTTGAATTAGCAATAATAAATAAATCATATAAATATCAACCAAAAAAACTCGAAAATGCAATTAATGGATGGGCGCAACGGTATCAAAATCATTATGCTCATACATTAATAACAAATGAACTAATTGATAACAGTACACAGTTGGCTCAACGACCATCTAAAATTGGCTTACTACTACCCATAAAAGGGGAATATAAAAAAGGGAAATATAAAAAATCTGCTATAGCAATACGTGATGGTTTTTTAGCTGCTTGGTATTTAGATAAAAACAAGAAAAAAGCAAATATACAAATATATGATGCAAATAGTTTAAACATTATCGATGCTTACCAACAAGCAATAAAAGATGGTGTTGAATATATTGTCGGGCCACTTGAGAAAGAAGCTGTAGATCAATTACATGACAATATTAATGCGTCCGTAAAAATACTTGCTCTTAGTCGTCCAGACCAAAAAAAAGAAATGAACAACAATGCAAATTTAATTCAATTTGGGTTATCTGCTGAAGATGAGGCCATGCAAATAGCAGAAATAGCTATGTCTGATGGCCACAAACGTGCCTTAGTACT
>CETM01204304.1_pt1 | contig 15277 bp, 5 predicted proteins | sample 361451 | NCBI WGS metagenome assembly CETM01 (sample SAMEA2622690, study PRJEB7988) | marine metagenome | isolation source: saline water (ENVO:00002010), including
CGCATGCTATTCATGAAAGCCTACATTATGATAATCCGATTGTAGATCAGTTTGAAGTTGAGTCAAGGCAGATATTTCACAGATCATATCTTGACAACTATGTTACCGGAACAATAATTGGAGCACCTGGCGGAGTCGGATGGCTAGAGCGAGGAATAATCGGAAGCTTTGTATCAGGAACAGCAGGAAACGCAAGTGGCTCTTTTGAAAGATTTGTAAAGCTTAGCAGTAAAACAGAAAGGTTTTTTGATACACTTTTGCCAGACTTTGTTGAATATGCTAAAAGATCAGGTGCCTCCGTTGCACCTCCAAGAAAGAGGTTTGCAAAATCTACAGTTAAAAATCCATCTAGCAAAGTAGGCCTTGCCTGGTTTATAGGTACCAGCGCCAATCCTCACTTTTTTCTCGAGAGGGGCACCAACAGGCTGGCATTTCCCTACGCGGAGGGAGAGAAGAGATTTGAAAGTCAGAAAAATGTAGCTGTTGTAACTAAGCCCGGAGGATCAGGTAGCAATGCGCTCCCTGTTTCTCAGAACCCTAATCAGACTGTAGATTATCTGTTTAGAGTAGGTTATAGCCTGCCTGGCCTGGGAGGAGAGGGTCAACTAATATACGCCTCGGGAACCAGACCTGGAGCTACAGGGTTTAGATACGGTATAAAAAATATACGCGCAGAATATAGCTCAGCTCACTTTAGAATGTCTAGATACGGACAGTTTAGAGATATGCTTGAGCAAAGAAGGACATCTAGATTTTTTAGCAGGGATGGCCCTTCCGAGCCCATTGTCACAGTTAAATTTATGAAGGCAATGAGTGATAAAGAGGTTGCACCAATCGTAACAGAGTGTGCAAATCTTAGTGTAGCTGCCACATCCTCACTACCGTTTTTTGACGGGCGATTCGTAGACAGACCTGACAATCCTATAGAAACTGATCTTATTAAAATAGTGTAAAACATCAGGTGAAGAATGCCATTTAAATCAAAAGACTCTTTGTTAAAATCTGAATTTTTCTCACTGATGACAAGCTCCACTGGGGAAATAGATCGAATAATATTTCCAAACGGGGCTCAGGTTGGCTTGACTCACCCAGATTTTAGATCTAACCTAGATGTCTACGGCAGTATCACATCAAGAAAGTCCGGGCCTGATACTATCAGAGGTTCTCTTACAAAGCTTTTAGACGGTACTCCTTTTCTAGTAGGCGGAAACAACGCATCACTTGTGACCGGCTCGGGTGGAGAAATTACCATATCAATTTCACCCGGAGGCGCCAACACACAAGTCCAATTTAATGATGCAGGAATACTAGGCGGTGATTCTAACTTTGTCTTTAATAAAACTACAAATACACTTTCTGTCACTGCTATATCTGGGTCTCATACAAAGCTTGCAGACGGCACATCTCTCATAGCTGCAGGAACAAATGTAACTATTACAACTGGCTCGACTGGTCAAATAACAATATCTGCTGCAGGTGGCAGCGGGTCACCAGGCGGTGCTAACGGCCTTGTTCAATATAATAATGCTGGAAGTTTTGGTGGCGGTACTAATTTTCACTGGGATAATTCAAATCAAAGGCTTGGAATTGGGACAACTTCTCCAGATTATACTCTAGATGTGGCAGGAAACATAGGTGTCAACGAATACATCTATCATAATACAGATAATGATACCTATCTACTATTTCAAGATAACCTGGTAGATCTGGTCGCCGGTGGCAAATCAGCTATTAAATTACAAACAAGTGCCAACAAGATTGCATTAAATAATAACAATGAAGATCTTGATGTCCAGATCATGGCCGATGACGGGAATGTAATAGTTCACACAGATGCAGGAACCAATAGAGTTGGAATAGGAAATACAAGCCCGTCAAGAAATATTGACGTTCGAGACGCACAAAATCCACAGCTTAGGCTTACACACACAGCCGGTTCAAAATACGTAGACTTTCAGGCAACAGAAGCAGGTGATCTTTGTATTACAGGCTCCAATACAAATGCTACATATAATTTTACCTCAGCTGGTCACACTACACTTATAGTTCAGTCAGATGCAGCAGACGGAGACTCACAGATTGGCTTTAGTGTTGATGGAGGTGCATCTATTGGTTTTTCTATAGGCATTGACGACGGTGACTTAGATAAGTTTAAGATAGGTACATCGACTATCGACACTAGTACACGTCTTGTAATAGACTCATCTGGAAATACTGGAATCGGTGTAATAGATCCTGATCAAAAATTAGAAGTTGCGGGAGCCATCCACGTATCGGGTGAGATATCTTCGCCTAGCGCACCTTCAAACGGAGACGGAGGAATACTTTATGTTAAGTCTGACGGCAAGCCGTACTGGATATCAAATGAAGTATCAGAGACTGATTTAACAGCCGCCGGAGGTGGCGGAGGTGGTGGTTCTGGAGATTATCAAACAAAGTCTTCTAACTTTACTGTAGGTGTTAGCGAATATATGCTTGGGATAACCACATCAAGTGGAAATCTAACAGGGACACTACCAGCAGCTGCCTCAGCCGGAGCAGGAAAGCAATATATATTTAAAGATACGGGAGGTTTTGCAGGAAACGCAGGAAAGGGTATTCATATAGCTACAAACGGTTCAGAAACAATTGATAACGCCTCTGCGGCAAATATCTTAGTTAACTCAGGCTCAATTACTGTGATGACAGATGGTAGCAACTGGTTTGTAATAGGGGTGTCTTAATGTCAGCTAACGGAAGACAGCTATTTTTAGAAAGTGATCAGTTTAACCTAAGAGATGCTGGAGAGTGGCGTCCCATATTACTAACAGAAGCCACAGGTAGCAGAACAACGAGACAGACAGATGGCACTCCAGTTATAGAATCAATGTCAGTGTCAGGAGATGTTAACACTGTAAGAATACACTCTGGTTCTGCAAAGCTTGGTGGAGGGACAAATCAGACAGCTAATAGTGCTGCCTGCTATACATTTCCACTTAAAAAGGCAGATGGAACTTCCTACAAGCTAAATGAACAGTTTAGTGTTGATATTTTTATGGAGTGGACACAGACTCCGGGTGCTACAAATAACAACACATGTTTTTTTGCAGTTTGTCTTACTGACGGTAACGTTAATTTTGCTGTTGACGGAGAGCAAGGTCTGTTTGGGCCAATGGTAATTTGGAATCATGGTACAGGACCACGGGTCGGCACTGCTAGCAGGGGAGGAAGTTTTAGCACGTCTTCACCTGATGCTAGCCTGTCTTATTTTAGAGGTTCACTATCAACAACAGGAAACGGAACTGATTACCCGGTATATAGAGTCTGGACAGATGGTTATGATAGCAGCGGTGAAATTCAGAAAACAAGAGACACTAATGGCACTAGCCAGTGGGGCGGCTCAATGTCTTCCAGGCCGATAGTCGATGCAGCACTCTCTGTTGGAATAGGCAGGGTCACTACTAAGACAGTTGACTCTAACTTTTCTGTCAGAATATACTACAGAGTTTCACCTGTTCTTACTTTTCAAGGAGTTTCTACATTAAGGCCGGGTACATAAACTTAAATTTCACGTTCTAAAAAATGTAGTGTACCATATTTAATTAGTGTAGAGAGTTAAAAGTTTATGGCAGGGATCCTAGATAATAAATCAAGAGTAATGGATTTTATCATAACTCCGGAAGGTAGGCGACAGCTTCATGACGGTTTTATGAGAGTCGATTACGTCTCATACACAGACAAAGAAACTTTCTACGAAGCCTCTCTTGAGAAAGGGGTGTCAGATGCCTCAGAGAGAATATTTCTAGAAGCAACCTCTACTGCCATCGACCAGATAGCATTAGAGACTGATGACACCGGCCAGCTTTTAACTTATAAAGGCTCTACTTTTGACAGGTTTATAGAGCTGCGGTCAGACGGAACCATATATCAGGGTGACACTAAGGTTAGGCTTGATGCAGTAACAGGATCATCTACATTTGCATCTTTAGCACCAAAGATGATAGATAACGTTACGCAAAACTTCAAAAATCAAAAAATTTTAGCAACAACAGGCTTTAAAACAGGCTCATTTGTTCTAAATTCAGAAAGAGCAGATTTCTCCATAACAGATCAAAACCCTCTACATAATGGTTTTGCAAAAGAGTTTCTTATTCCGACTATAGAGCCTCTCTTTTGTCAATCTAGGCTTGCTCAGGTTTATAACTTTAAATTTCTTAAGCCCAGATGGTACAGCCCAGGAACTGTTCCCAGTCTAGGTCTCGTTGGAAGGTATGAAAAAATACAAAACAACGATTTTCAAGATCCTGAGGATCCACTTCAGGTGTTGCTACGTTTCAACACAACGGAATACGATCAAGATCATCGGCTTGCCATGTGGGAAGATCTCATGGATGGAAACTATGACGATGACTACGTTGTTGAATATGACTATTACGATTCAAGCACGGGAGAGACCTACAGGGCACAAGCAGAAGCCTACTGGCCCGGAGACTGGGGAGAGATACCCACAAAGCCAAATAAAAAGATCACCTTCGAACAGACTTCAGACGATAACAACATATTGTGCCAGTTCTTTGAAGTAGACGCAGATAATAAAAAAGTTCAAAAGCTTGATGTCGTAGATGGAGGCTTTGTGGTCTCACCTAACATAGGTGAGGGTGCATATCAGATTTTTTATGTTGGAAAAGTATATACTGACAATCTAGGTTACCCTTCTTTTGTAAATCTTTTTACGCTGGTGTTTACATGATAATAACAAGTCTTGAGAAAACAAACGCTTTAGGTCCACCTACAAATATAAGGGTTATAAGGTCGTATGAAACCGGTAATGGCGAAATGTTTTATGAATATGAGATTAGTTTTTCCATATCTACTGATGCCTTAATATCCGAAAATCTCTCGTTTGTGACCATGGATGCATACGACGTTATGCCAAGAGGTGCTCTTGATAAAAAGTTATTAACGCAGAGAAAAATAGACTTTGGAAAAGCTAACAAGAGAATGTTATCGTCTGTTGGCAAGGGCGTAGAAGAAAATTTATCAAACAACGCTGTAAATTACAGACAACCCTCAGGTTTCGTTACACGTGAAATCACCGACACTCTTGGAGCCGGAAGAATAACTACAGGAGGGCCAGTTCAGCTTGGTCGACGCAATGTTATAATTAAGGATGCAATATTAAATTTTCCCTCTGCGATCCAGGCCGGGCCTGTTAGAAAGCGGCTCATAAAGCCGATTGCATCAGACAATATTTCTCTTTTCTCCAATATAAACTCTCAGCTTAGGGAGACAATAAGATCAGCAACTGCAGGTATGACTTACAACAGCAGGTTGGCTGATTTAGAATCAGGAGGAAATAACACCAACACCAGAAGAAGAAGGGGTTCGAGAAATTCAAGTATTCCAAGTTCCCTAAGTAAAAATGTTAACACTTCTTACATCTTGGAATCTTTTGACCTAGTCATGCAACCTCTTGTACACAGAGACCTAAAGGTCGGTGAAGATTATGCTAATTTAACAACCGTAATAGACTATAGAACTTCAGTATCTCTGGAATCCGCTTACGACTCATCAATTGTAGACTACGAAAAAGACCCGATAAGTCAGAACTTAGCGCCTACACCCCTTGCAAGTTCTGTAGCGCCTAGTAATTTTAGAAAATATAATAATGAAAGGCCTGAAGGCGTCTCTGGGCCAGACACACAAAAAGGTGATACTTTTTTTACCAGAGGCTTTAGAGAGGCATGTCTCAGAGCTATCTTTGAATACGGCATTCCACCAACGTCTCTCTATGGTGTCAGAACTGATTCTTCTATAGTCTCGCCTATGCAAAATTATCAAGGTACTTCTAGGATAAAGTCAAACGGATATTAAAATGGCAAAAAAACGCGGACAAGAAAGAATAACGAATATACCCATTGTATACCAGGAAAGAATAGGAATGCTTTCAGAGCATCCAGCTCACCTGGAGATGACAGATCAAAACTCTTTTGAAAAAGGAGAGCCTGTTATTACAAATCCTGACCTGATAGAAATTGCACAAAAAATTAGAGCTAGTGAAGTAATAATGTCACCACCTAGTTTGAAAGGTTTAAAGAATAAATCACCGCATGCTTATTACGCAAGAAGGCTGTATAAGACTTCTGATAAAGTAGATTTAAAAGGAAAGCTTCTAATTAGAGAAAGAGATGTCAGTGGAAAATCTATAAATGTAAAATTAAAAGTTTTTAATATTGACAACTTTAACACTGAGACAAAGAATTTTAAAATTAACCATGGAACTAGCACAGAGATTTTTCACGCTAAGACAAAACCGCCAGTAGTTTCAGCAGAATATATCGATGGTCAATTAAAAATCAGATATAGACAAATTGATAAGTTTGCTCATAAGATAGGCATTTATTTAAAAGAAGTAACAGGCAAGAAGTCTGCTAAATATGTAAAAATCACAACTCTTGCAGCATCTCACCTTGATCAAGATGACATGGTGTATGAGGTGCCTATCAACTTATCTAGGCCTGCAATAGTTAGAGCAATAAGTATAAAAAACAAAACAGTGACTGAAGCTTTTGTAGACAGTGTGGTTTATCCTGACTTTAGCTACTCTGGTGATTCTCACGCAACAATATCACTCTCTGATCAAATTCCTAACTTTGCCACAATTTCTGCATTTAGTAGTGCTGACGGTATCACCATAATGATTGATAATATCCAGACACATGCAGTCTCAATGAAGGTCGTGAGAAGAAATATCACCCTAGGGGAGAGAAAATTTACAGCCATTAGAACTCCTATTATTAACCTATTAAGATCTAATGAGACAAGCTATCAGTTTAAAGATCGAGATGTTCAAGACGGAGAATTTTTTGAATATAGGTGTGATTTTACAATGCCTAGCGGAATATGCGTTATTTCTCAATTTTCTGCAATACAAAATTTTATTAGACCGCAAAATGACGTTAATTTTGCAATAACTAATGTTAGTCAGCTTCCACCTGCTGCAGACACACTAGAATACGCTGTCGGGTTTTCTTTGGTGCCTGTAACTAGCTCAAATCAAGTTCAAAGCGTAAGAGATATCCTGAGCGTAGTTGCTCCTGGTCTCTATTCCTCTAATTTTAGTGATATGAAAAATTTTCTAAACTATTTTGTTGCTTTTACATGTAAAAGAATAAACACAGCAAGCGGAAATGTTGAAGATTTAGGTGTATACCCACCTGGCACGTTTTTGGATCAAGGTAATCGAAGACTTGGGATAAAACCTCCAGTGGCCGGTGTCAAATATTATTATGTCGTTGAGATGGTTCTGAGAGACATCGAGCAAATGATAGAAGAGACAAAAAACCTTGCGTCTGAGCAAGCAAAGAGAAAGGGCGGAGAATCCCCCATACCAGAAGCAAAAAGATCTGAAGATACTAAAGAAATATCAACTCAGTCAAAGCACTTATCACCTACTGCACTATCGCAAGGAGTAATTGCGTATGGAGCTTCGCTGTTAAATTATTCACCTGGCAGCTCTATTGACGGAGTACCCTCAGGAATTCAGAAAATAGTAACTATTACATCTGACTTGCCAGTGTCTTCAATTTTCAATGCTAGCGTTGATGTTGTTGGAGGATATCCTATAATATCATGGAGTATAAAGGGTTCAGCCCAAACTATTGATCACTTTGTAATAAGATGTACACAGTCAGGATACTCTCATCCCTGCGGATCAGCACACCATATTTCAACTGCAGGAACAACATACAAGTTTATTGATACAACACAAACTATACCTGGGGTAGTTTCATACTCAGTTACACCTGTGTATACTAGCTACACTACCGGTCGTAGCGTACAAGCTGGCAATGTATTAATAAAATAGGGATATTAAATGGGATATACATCAGATAACCTTGGAACAGTCCATACACAATCCAAACAGCTAACAGAAGATCAGTTAAAGATACTCGAGCAGGCAAATACGCTAGGTAAAAAAGCGGTAGGGGCTGTAGCCTTAGCAGCAGTTCAAAATGCTCAACTTGCTCAAACGCTTAACTTTGATCAACTTTCTGTTGAAGGTCAGCTCACTGTTGTCGGCACGGGTCTCGGCGGAGACGGTGGTACCGCGGTCTTTGCTATTCCACCTCCTGACGGGAACGGCAACAACAACACCGGCGACGGCACCTCTGGCACTGTTGTCGTCGGCTCACTTGAGTGGACCGGAGACGATCACGGCCAGTGGACCTTTGACATCGACCCCGAAGGCAGTGGCGTTAACCTTCCGCCGGCCAATAATAACAACGATTGTTTTGTTGCTGGGACAAAGGTTACGATTGTATCTGAATTAGGACATTTAGAAAAAAATATAGAAGAAATAGTTGAAGGTGATGTAGTTCTATCTTACAATTTAGCCCGAAATGCTTTTGAACCTTCGCGTGTCATAGCAACGATGTCACCGTTGCATAGTGATATTGTTGAGTTTATATTTGACAACGGAACCAGTACAAAACACACATACGATCACCCATACTATGTTATTGATAAAGGGTGGGCCTCTTATTCACCGGAACTAACAGTTCTTCGATACTCTCACAATGCTAGAGACCTTCTTGATACAAAGAGTATGGAAATAGGGGACCAGGTCTTACTAAGCAACGGAGAGCATTCTAGGTTAGTAGATATCAAGGTAGTTGAATCCGAGCCAGTTACAACATATAATATACACGTCGACACTAATTCAAACTACTTTGCTGATGGTGTCCTTGTTCATAACAAGGTAATCGGTGAGCCAGCCCCGGTTTGTGTCGTTGCTGGGACAATAATAAAAACTAAAAGAGGCGATGTACCCGTAGAGGAGATAGTTACGGGAGATTATGTTTGGACGTGCAATTTTGAAACTTTAGGTCTAGACTATTTTGAGGTAATGTGGATAAAAGATCCCAACCCGGTAGATGTAACGTATCAAATATTCACTAAAAATGGCTACGGGATAAGATGCTCTGAGTCTCATCCGATCTTTGTTGATATTAATACAGGAAAGTGTGAAAAAGCAGGCAATTTAGAAAAAAATAGTGAAATAATTTCATTACACCAGGGAGAGCTTTCCAAGGATGTGATAGTAGAGATTATTAAAATAGAAGAGACAGTCGCAGTGTATAACTTTGAAGTCGATAGCTCACACTCTTACATCAGTAATAACTTTCTATCTCACAACATGTCCATGATGGAAGGGAAACCAGAAACCACGCCGCCGGTCACTGATCCGCCTGATGATAACGAATACGTACCACCTCCAGATTTTCCTACGGTTGACAAACCACCTGGAGAAGACTCTGAAGGAGGGAGTCCTGACCCGAGCACCACAATCGGGTCCGGGCCAAACTACAATATTTCAACACCCAGGGCTTCTTTCTACTCCTCCGATCCATATACAAGAAGAGGTATGGCTGTTTCTCAGCCTGTAATTATTTCTTCTACAGAGCTTGAACCTGTATTTTTGACAAAATCAATGAGCTCAGAGTCAGATGATGTAGATGCAGGTCTCAGGACTCCGGGCTATAAATTTATGCTCATTCAAATATTGTCTAAGATTTACACTCAGTCAGGAGTAAGCTCTCTTATGGCAATGCTACGCAGTGACACAAAAATGATGTCTACTGATATGGGAACAGATAGTTATGTTTTTCTTAACTGGCGCAGGTTGCTGTGTAATGCGATTAATGTTCAGATTGAAACTGAAAAACTTATCAAGGGACATACTGGACTAACATGGACAGTTCAGCATTTAGCTCGTATTTTAAATTTTTCAACTTTGGTAAATGATAGAACCATACTACCAAACTTGACATTTAAAGGCCATCAGTCTAGAAGTTTGATCGGAGGTAATTTCGTACCACCTGATACAGCATCACCTGAAAAAATGACCCTAAATGGAAAGGGCTGGTATCTTACAACAGACACAGGATCAGATAGAGATGATGAGTGGTGGTATTTCTTCTTGGATGATCACTACTATGATTATGATTATGTAGATGATTTTGAAAAACTAGAAGAAGGAACTGAGACGCACACAGACAGACTTGCTGAGGTGTATTCTAGGCTAATACCTACAAATTATAATGAACTCGCTTCTCTTCTTGGTATAGCAGGCTGCCCAGCCACCCCGACAACAAGTGCGATTCAACTACTGGAAGAGGTTAGAAGGTGTATCCTACTAGGTTCAGCGGCAGGAAGTTATTGCTCAGCTAGAGTAAATCACATAAACCCTTCTCTCTTTGATGAAGGTGAGACTTCATATTTTACGGAGCTTGCGAGAAGATACTCCACAGGAACACCTGGCGGGACGTCAGCAACAGCTTCGGACACAGATGAGCTAAGCCCGTATAGAGTCTGGACTGACTTTCGACTTATAGGTGAGCACGGAGCTACAACTTATGGTCAGCTTCAAGGAGCTTATGGTGCCCTAGGGCCATCAACAAGAGCCGCCTACAGGAGAGTGCGTGACTATAGGGGAGGCAAAGGATGTATATACACAGCTGGCTTAGCAGCTATCTCACATTGGGAAAAAACATACGAAACACTTGACGATACCGGGTTCGGCAGCGACGATGAGGCGGACCTTGTAGAATCATTTTCCAGATACACAGACTGGATTTACGGATTGCAGGACCTTGAATACATTGACGCCTACTCTCCAAGTGTGGGTGGTTATGGTCGGCTTCGAACCGGACTTGAGCATGCCAAGGCGCTATCGTTTATTTTAAATAGAGATTTTATAATATCAAATAGGACACAGGTCGATACAGGAAGAAATACACTTGGCCCCTTCCTTAGAGCTTTTTTTCAGCAAATTGATCTGATTGACGGCGGCGGCTTTAAATTTGAAAGAGATGCAATGGGCGGCGGCATGGGAGGAGCAGGTTCTGACGTTGATATTAGTGGCGTCTTTACTGACGCAGCATCATATACTAACGAACTCGGTGTGACTGGGGTATCTGTTCCGACCATTATTAACAAGATAATAGGTGAAAACAGCGGTGACATTACACTAAACGAACCCGACAGGGATTCGATATCTTATATGTTTAACACACACACTGACCCGTTTATGCACGGTTCCAAAATAGGCGTAGAAGGTGACCCTGTGGTCGCCACCGACTACGAGTCTGGACACGGTTACTCCATTCGAGATGGTGCAGAACAAAGAATCTTACTGTGTGAGATAGCAAAGCTAGAAACAGGGTATGGCGGAGAATTCATACCCGGCCTCGATATCTATCTGAGAGCGCTTGGCTCAAATATAACCACTGTGGCTTCTTCGATGGGAGGGGAAATTGATGCCTCTACAGCATTATCCTGGGGCTCAACAATAAGAACTAGCACATCTGACGCTACTCCTGGACCTTTAGACAGGCTTCTCAGACACCTCATTGTCCTTGACATGAAAATAAGAAATCTATATGCGTATATCTCAGAAATGCTAGCTATCTTGTCAGGGTCAGCTAATGATGGACTCACAATGGGCGCTTCGACAGGACCTCATGCTAGAGAGTCTAGCCCACAATGGGCCATATATTCTTCTGCAGGTTTGATGTTCCATTCAGTTTGTAAATCTACAGCCATGGCAATTGCGTTCGGAGCAGCGGGAAATGATGATCCGGTAGTCTTGCCCGGCACATCCAGCTCTGGATACATGACCGGTATCGACGACGGTGTGCTTGACACTGCTACTACACCCGGTAGATTCACACCGTTAGCTCTCACGGAGAAAACAGACGACGGTAACTTCTTTAAAGTATTTCAGGCTAAGAATACTCCTGCTGCAATTCAGCTTGGCATACTACAGCACATTGCCAGAGAGGAAGACACGAACGAAAAAGCAAAATGGTTATCCCTGATGGATAACTTTCTCACAGCGAGAAGAGAGGCAGCTAATTTTGTCCTCAACCCGACAGAGTATGGATCAACTACTGGTGAAGTTTCCGAGCTCGAGCTAGGCCTTGAGAGAAATTACGATGAACGTAGATTCACTACAGGCACAGGCAGCGGTGGCAACAGTGGTGCCCTGAGGGCAGCCCTTGATTCCAGTTACAATTCAGCAATTGCTATCACTAGACAAGGCACACTTGAGGATTATGACGTCGCTTATGGTAAATATAAGGCGTTTAAAGAATCATTTGCAACTCTATATAGGGCAGCTACAGCCCTAGCAGATAAATTTCTTCGAACATTTGGACCCACGGGCTATACAGCTGTTGGGAAGACTCCCTGGTGGGTAACGCCATTTTCTCAGCGAGAATACCTGGGTGAGGTCGCTGGCATAGCTGCTGAGGTGGGCGTTCCACGAGACATTTACGGCCGGATTGAACAGTTTCGAATGATTAAAAGTGGCTACTTAGGAGAATTTACTGATGTCGCCAATCCTTACGTATATACTGATTCAACACCTCTCATTTCTGAGACGACAGCAAGAGGAATAATATCAGAAGTTGACCCCTGGATAGGCTGGCTTGGAGAAACATTTCTTACTCTTCCAGTTGGAGAAAGGTGGTCTCACACAATGCCTTTTGATGTCTTGACCTATGCGTTTGAAGAGTATTTAAACGTATATAGCGGATACGTTGACGGTCCGTCACTAAAGGTCCTTGATTCCGGAAGTCCCATGTATGCTCCTTCTCCGGGTGCATATAAGAATGTCTCTGCTGGAATCAATACCGGCATGGGTGCCATAAGCGAAGTGCCACTACCTAATATGAGAAGCTTCTACCGAAATGCAAAGCCTAGGTCATATAGACAAGCACTTATGTACATGATAGTAAATCAATTTGGATATCTATCATCGTTTAATATAAGAACAACACATGGACCAAATGTTTTCGGATACACCTCAGCAGATATTAGTGCTGGTCTTGATGCAATGTACGGCGACGAAGGTTCCGACGGTTGGGGTTACGGCATCAAGGCAGCAGAGTTTGGAGTTATAGTCACATACGACGCTAAGGAGCCAGGTGAACTATACATTGCAAATGCTGCATCTCTTATCACTAATCAAAATCATCAACTTCACTGGACGAACCGAAGTGATCTTCACATGCCGTCAAATTTTGATTGCATAGGCGAAGGATCCCATGACCCCGGCGCTTCTTCAGCAGGAACTGCGATACCGCCAAATAAAGTTGGCGGCGGCGGTTGGCGACTTATGCAAAGATATGTTAAGGCTATTAATACTTGGAAAGAAACCTACGATGATGACGGCGATTGGGCTTATGCAAACCTTGGAGAGCTTAATTACGGTCTCAGTGACATCCACATGAGCAGAGTAGGTAATTTCTATGACAGCTCCGCAGAAGGTCCTAGAAAAACACTCCAGATGTACAATGACGTTAGAGATGCCCTCATTAGAGAGGATACGGTCCTACTAACATCCATAGAGGTGCTTTTTGATTATGTTAGAACTCTAGTACAAGAGTTTAGCTTAGAAATTTACACACACTACAGGACTGATTCTTTTTCCACGCCTCCTGAGTTACTTAGCACAAATGCTGGTGCATTACTAGAGTACATGGTTCAAGTAGTACTGGGTGTTGAGTCCACTGATGAATCTTCTCGACTTCTCCCTAAGCCTAGGTGGGATATCCTAGACGCATCAGACGTAGCCCAGGAAGACCAAATTAGAGAAAAAGTTAATTTCTTCCTTAGGAGCTTTTCATCTCCTGAAGCAGTTTTTTCGAAATACGTTGCTAGTCGATGTGTAAGACTGCTCTCAAACTCATTTAATACAGCGTCGCGAGGTCTTCCAGATCCGTTCGATCCACCAAATGGTGAGCGTGCAGAACAAACTTCTCCCCTTCTAGCGCCTGTACATTCCTCACTAACTACCACTGCAATTCAAAGCTTAATAAAAATGCTTTCAACACCTGCGTTCACTGGTCTTTCCGGCAGGTCGCCAGATCCCTTCAGACCTGGTGATGAAATAGAGCTCCAGAAGAAAAAGATATTTACTTTTGGACTACCTACTGGGTTTATGACAGAGCTAAGAAATAGAGCGGTTACAGAAGCGCTAACAACAATTGAAAACGCAGACTTCGATACCACTGTTGGAGTTTCAGAAGGTAGTGACAGCTCACTCAACGAATATAGGGTAAACGCAACAGACTTAGCAGAGAGATTTTTAACTTCAAATCTTATTAAGATCACACTTCATAAGAAAGATCTTCTAGATCCTTATCTAATTTATGAGCCACTTAACTTTGTCTTTGATACATCAGCATTCTACGTGCCAGATTTAACATTTGAGGAAATCAGCACTACGGAAGACTCTTCTGCATCTACAATTATAAGCGAGTCTTCCCTAGCCATTCCTGCTCTGGTAGGAAATCCTGCAGATGGTGAATATATTGACGGAACTTACGCTAAAAGTGAGTTACAGGAAAAGGTCGGACTCAAACTCAAGGTTCAAAGATCACAAGATATTGATCACCTCGAGGGATTCAGTGACGATGTCACAATCGACTCTTACGCAGCAGATCACTATACAATTGGTGACCTTATTGGAGCTTCTGATGATTCTTCTAACAGGCGAGGCACGCTTTTTAAAATGGACCTCGCACACCCAGATGCCACAAGTGGAAAACAAATATTCACTTTTTACCCTTATGATGACGCCACTTCGCTAGGCAGATTCCTCACGACATACCAGCAGTCAGTTCACAGTACCATGTACGGCGAATCACATGGTCGAAGCTTAACCGCCTCAGAGACCGGAGTCGAAACGGCCTCGTTCGGCATTAAAAAGGACATCGGCGTCCTCGGTGGCGATTCAGATGGTGATATCGCGCACACTTTGGGGAGTCTTTGTGCCTCCAACCACGTAATAAGCGATCTCCTGGTACTTTATCTAAGATTATTGCCAGGAATGGATCCCAGGCCGGGTACATTTAGTTGCTGGATGCCCAGAGTTGCAACCCTTAGCACAGCGACGGACAAACCTTACACTTCAGCATATCTCGCTGCCGCGGGCGCCGAATATGGCGGCAGCTCACCCTCAGAAATATTAAAAATTGACAAACCTGGCCAGAGAGTTGAATACAGAGGGGTGAGATATTCAAATCGCGTTGCTGTGGCTAAGAAGATAGTAAAGGATAGAATGTTAGAGATAATAGGTAGCGCTAACCCGTCGATAACAGAAAAATCTCTCCAAAAAATAGGCCTAGAAGGTTTAAACACAGTTATTTTGAGCCCAGAAAACTATAGAGACATGATAATGACACCTTCTATGTTTGAAAGAGTATTTTGTGTGCTAGTAGATCCCGAG
>CETM01031588.1_pt1 | contig 15272 bp, 18 predicted proteins | sample 361451 | NCBI WGS metagenome assembly CETM01 (sample SAMEA2622690, study PRJEB7988) | marine metagenome | isolation source: saline water (ENVO:00002010), including
ATGCTTTCACACAAAAAATCTTTAAATATTTTAAAAAAAACTAATGCTTTAATTGATGGCCATTTTGTTTTATCATCAGGACTTCATTCACCTCAATATATTCAATGTGCAAAACTTCTAAGCTTTCCACATATCGCAAATAAAATTTGTATTTCATTAGCTAACAAAATTAAAAAAAATTTTAAGAGAATTGATTTAATATTATCACCAGCAATGGGTGGCATTATCATTGGTTATGAAATAGGAAAGCTTTTAAAAAAGGAAACAATTTTTTGTGAACGTGTTAATGGAAAGTTCACCTTAAGAAGAGGTTTTAATATAAAAAAAAACATGAGAGTTCTAATTGTTGAGGATGTTATAACTACAGGAAAGTCTAGTCTAGAATGTTCTAAATTGCTTGTAAAATCTAAGGCAAAGCTAATAGGGTTTGCTTCAATAATTGATAGGTCTAATAAAAAAAGTCTTTTAATTAAAAAAAAAATAATCTCTCATATTAAAATTGATGTCCCGACTTTTAATAAAAAAAATTTACCTAAATATTTAAAAAAAAAACCTATTTCTAAACCCGGTAGTAGGTTTATTAGATGAAAAAATTAGGTATTAATGTAGATCATGTAGCAACTATTAGAAATGCAAGAGGTGGAATTCACCCAGATCCCCTTGCAGCAGCGATAGTGGCAACAAAGTATGGAGCTGACTCTATCACGATACATCTTCGAGAGGATAGACGTCACATTAAAGACTTTGATGTTAAAAAAATTTGTAAAAATAATAAAATCACCGTTAATTTAGAAATGGCAGCTAATTTACAAATGCTAAAAATTGCATTAAAAAATAAACCTAATTATGTATGTATTGTACCTGAAAAAAGAAAAGAGGTTACCACCGAGGGAGGTCTTAATATTTTAAAAAATAAATTTAAGTTAAAAAAAATTTTAAAATATTTAAACAAAGCTAATATTAGAACAAGTCTTTTTATAAATCCTTCTTTAAAAGATATAAAACTATCAAAAGAAATAAATTCAGAATGTATCGAAATACATACAGGCAAGATATCTGAGTTAATTAAAGCAAATCAAGATTATTCTAAGGAATTAAAAAAGATTAAGAAATGTGCAAAATATGCAATTAGCTTAGGACTAGAAGTGCATGCAGGTCATGGGATGGACTATAAAACTACTAAAATTCTAAATAGCATAAAAGAAATCAAAGAATTTAATATTGGTCATTTTATTATTGGAGAGTCTTTTTTTTATGGAATTAAAAATGTCATTAAAAAGTTTAAGGGTATACTAAAAAAGTAATTATGAAAATAATTGGAATCGGTGTTGATATTACAAAAAATTCAAGAATTAAAAATATGTTAAAAAATAGACAATTCGTAAATAGAATTTTTTCAAAAGATGAAATTAACAGTGCAAGAAAAAAGTTTGATAAAACTTCTTTTTTTGCAAAGAGATTTGCTGCAAAAGAGGCTTTTTCAAAATCCTTAGGTACAGGCATAAGCTGTAATTTAAACTTCAAAGATATAATAGTTAAAAATGATAAATCAGGAAAACCTTTTTTTAAAATAAATAAAAAAGTTAAAGCAATTATTTATAAAAAACATAAAACAAAAAAATTTAATTTCTTTCTATCTATAACTGATGAAAAAAATTATTCTATAGCATTCGTAATTTTTCAAAAATAATGAAAATAAATAAAGATTATATTATAGATAATTTAAAAACATTATTTTATGCATTAGTAATTGCTTTGCTTATAAGATCGCTGTTAATTCAACCTTTTTACATACCATCATCATCAATGGAGCCAAATCTTTTAGTGGGTGATAGATTATTTGTTACTAAATACTCATATGGTTATAGCAAACACTCATTTCCATTTAGCCCTCCACTTTTTAAAGGTAGAATTTTAAGTTACAAGCCAGAAAGAGGAGATGTTGTAGTTTTTAAAACACCTTCAGATAATAGAACAGATTATATTAAAAGACTTATTGGGTTACCAGGTGATAGCATTCAATTTATTGACGGTGATGTCTATTTAAATGATAACCAGGTTTTAAAAAGTATAATATCAAAAAATGATCAAATTTATTGTGGTGATAAAAAAATGACTGTCAACACATTTGAAGAAAAACTTCCTAATAAAAAAAAATACGTAGCATCTTATAGGACATCTTTCAGCTTCAAAAATTCAGACAAGTTTATTGTACCGTCAAATCACTATTTCTTTTTAGGTGATAATAGAGATTGTTCAAAAGATAGTAGATTCTTATCAAGCGTTGGATATGTGCATGAAAACAATCTTGTTGGTAAAGCGCAATTTATATTTTTTTCATCAAATTATAAAATCGGTAGAGTTTTTGAATTTTGGAAATGGCACAAATCTTTTAGGTTTAAACGTATATTTAAAAAAATATTATGATAAATGTTGAATTGAACAAATTAGAGAAAATAATAAACATTAAGTTTAAAAATCAAAAATTGTTAAAAAAATCATTAACACATAAAAGTTTTAATTCAGTTGATAGTAATGAAAAACTAGAATTTTTAGGTGATAGAGTTTTAGGATTGATAATTTCAAAAAAGTTACTTGAAAAATATCCAAAAGATACAGAAGGATCTCTTGATAAGAAATTAGCTGCATTAGTTAATAAAAAAAAATGTTTGGAGGTTGCTAAATCTATACATTTAGAAAAATTCATATTTGTTGGAAATTCAAAACAAAAGATTAATAAAATAGAAGATAAAATAATTTCTGATACATGTGAGTCTTTAATTGGAGCCGTCTATCTAGATAAGGGCATAGATTTTGCAGAAAAATTTATACTTGGACTTTGGAAAAAACATATAAGTTTAAGTCAACAAACTTATGTAGACCCCAAAACAAAATTACAAGAATATTCTTTAAAAAAATTTAAAGTTTTACCTATTTATAAATTAATTAGTACTTCAGGACCTAATCATAAACCTATTTTTAAAATTGGAGTAAAACTAAAAAACCAAACCTTTGTTAAAGGTAGTGGGTCATCAAAAAAAGATGCCGAACAAAATGCAGCATTAAATTTATTAAAAAGTATTAAAAAAAATGAACTGGATAGATGAGGGTTTTTTAATCCATAAGAATATTTATAATGAAAATTCAGTTATTGCTGAATTTTATACAAAAAATCATGGAAAATGTTCAGGTATTATATTTGGTGGAACATCAAAAAAAGTAAAAAATTATTTACAAATAGGTAATAAATTTCATATTAACTTTAATTTCAAAAAAGAGGGAACAACAGGATATTTTAAAGTTGAAATTTTAAATGCAAACTCACCTTTTTTTTTTGATAACAAAAATAAATTAATGTGTATATCCTCAGCTATGAGTTTAATAAAATTATTAACAGTAGAGTCTGAGGAAAATTCTAAAATTTTTAACCTCATTGAAATTTTTTTTCAAAATCTTAGAGATGATCAATGGCTTAAAAACTATATACTCTGGGAGTTAAGTTTGTTTAGATTTTTAGGATATGACTTAAATTTAAAAAATTTGGTTTCAATGGAAATTATTAATGATCAGAAAAAGTATTTTGTTAAATCAAATAGTTCAACAAAAAATGTTCCAAATTTTCTCGTTGAAACTAATGAAAGTGATGTTGATTTTGAAAATCTCTTATTAGGGTTAAAATTAGTGACTGATTATCTAGATAAAAGTATATTGTTACCAAACAATATCAGCCATCCTTATCAAAGATTAAATTTTATAAATATTATTAAATGATATTTATTTTAATATATTTGCAATTTTATCAGCAAAATAAGTTACTATTGCAGAAGCACCTGCTCTTTTAAATGACATCAAAGATTCTATTATGCTATTTTCATTAATAATTTTTTTATTAATACCATTTTTAATTAAGCTATATTCTCCAGAAACTTGGTAAGCAAAAACAGGTATTTTAAAATTTTCTTTTACGGATTTGATAATATCTAGATAGGGCATTCCAGGTTTTACCATGACCATGTCTGCTCCCTCTTTTATATCCAATGCTATTTCTCTCAAAGCTTCTTGATTATTAGAAAAATCCATTTGATAAGTTTTTTTATCACCTTTAAGTAAATTTTTTGATCCTACGGCATCTCTAAATGGACCATAAAAACTTGACGCATACTTTGCGGCATACGAAAGTATCTGAACATCTTGAAATTTTTTTTTATCTAATGCTTTTCTAATCTTCCCAATTCTTCCATCCATCATATCTGAAGGTGCAATCACATCACATCCCATCTCAGCTTGTAACAATGATTGTTTAATTAATATATTTACAGTTTCATCATTTAAAATTTTTCCTTTTGATAATAGACCATCATGACCATGTGATGTATAAGGGTCTAAAGCAACATCACACATAATTCCAATTCTATTTTTATATTTTTTCTTAATTAACCTTATAGCTCTACAAACTAAATTGTTTTCATTTAAAGCTTCATGTCCAAAATTATTTTTTAAATTTGAATTTGTATATGGAAATATTGCAACCAAAGGTATCTTAGAGTTTACAGCTTTATCAATTATTATCGGTAGTTTATCAACACTGTATCTATAAACATCTGGCATTGTTTTAATTGATTCTTTTTTGTTTTTTCCATCAATAACAAATATTGGGAGTATTAGGTCATTCACTGACAAATTGTTTTCTTGCACTAATCTTCTTGTCCAATCGCTTTTTCGATTTCTTCTAAGCCTTAAATTTGGATATTTTCCAGTGATAATCATTCTCAATTATTTTTTTATATGCGACAAAAGTTATATGTATTATATTTATAAATAAAGTATTTATTTAAGCACATGAACAACGTTACATCTATTAATAAAATAAAAGCTAATAAACTTTTGGGCGATTTTCAAAAACAAGATATTCATTTTGATATAGATAAGCTTAAAAACGCATGTAATGAAGTTTTAAAAATTAAAGGTTTCGATACAAGTTTAGGCATTCCTCACTTTGCAGGTATATCACTGAACCAAATACCTGGAGACCCAGATTCAATAAAAGGAAGTAAAGTTAGAGGCGTATATTGGACAAAGCCTGACTCGACTGGTGTTGAAGTTTCTAGAGACGTTGAGATCGACGAAAGTAAATATACTGAGTTTGTAAAAGATTTTGAACATACATACTTTAAAGAAGTTTATGATGAGTTATCAAAAAAATATAAATTAGGAAGAGTGAGATTACTTTTAAAAGAGCCGAGATCAACTTTAAGTTGGCACAGAGATCCAGAACCAAGATTACATATTCCCATCTATACAAATCCTGGAGCAATAATGGTAATAGATAAAGCTGCTCATCATATGCCTGCAGACGGATCAGTTTGGGTAACTAATAATTTAAAATATCATAATGCTTTTAATGGTGGTGAAGAAAATAGAGTTCATTTAGTAGCATGTGTTTTAGACTACAAATTCAACTAAAATTAGTTTATATTATTTGGTGTTGAAGAAAATTTTTATTGCATCAGATCATGCTGGTTACAGCTTAAAAAAGTACTTGTTTGGTAAATTTTCAAAAAAACTAAAAATCGTTGATTTAGGACCTAACAATGATAATTCAGTTGATTATCCAGACTTTGCAAAAAAATTATCGAAAGCAGTATCTCTTAAAAAAGGAAGTTTTGGTATTCTTGTGTGTGGTTCAGGCATGGGAATGGCCATAACAGCAAATAAAATCAAAAATATAAGAGCCGCTTTATGTTTTAGTGTCAAAAATACCCAATTATCCCGATTGCATAATAATGCAAATATCATTACATTAGGAAGTAGGTTGATAAGTAAAAAAAAAGCTTTCAATCTAACTAAAATTTTCTTGAATACAAAGTTTGAGGGAGGAAGACATTTAAGGAGAATTAAAAAAATATAATTAAGGAAAGAATTAAAAAACTATGTCAAGTGAAAGTAAATATTTAAACGATCAGTACAAAGGTTTCTTTGAAGACAGTTTATCAAAAACTGACCCAGAACTTTATAAAGCTATAAGCGATGAATTAAAAAGACAACAAGAACATATTGAACTAATAGCATCTGAAAATATTGTTTCACAAGCAGTATTAGAGGCACAAGGTTCAGTTTTGACAAATAAATACGCAGAAGGTTATCCAGGTAAAAGATACTATAATGGATGTGAACATGTTGATGTTGCAGAAAATTTAGCAATCGAAAGATTAAAAAAATTGTTTGATTGCAAATATGCAAATGCTCAACCACACTCTGGAGCTCAAGCTAATGGGGCTGTTTTTTTAGCTTTACTTAAACCAGGTGATACTTTTATGGGGATGAGTTTAAATTCCGGAGGCCATATAACTCATGGATTAAAAATTTCAATGTCTGGAAAGTGGTTTAATGCAGTAGGGTATGATGTAGATAAAGAGTCTGAATTAATTGATTATGATAATGTAGAAAAAATTGCTTTAGAACATAAACCAAAACTTATTATTGCTGGTGGAAGTGCATATTCAAGAGTTATAGATTTTAAAAGATTTAGAGAAATAGCTGATAAAGTAAACGCTTACTTGATGGTCGACATGGCTCACTTCTCAGGTTTGGTTGCTGGAAAAGGTTATCCTAATCCATGTGATCATGCTCATGTTGTTACTTCAACAACACATAAAGTTTTTAGAAGTGCCAGAGGAGGAATTATATTAACAAACCACGAAGATCTTGCAAAAAAGTTTAATACTGCAGTTTTTCCTGGATATCAAGGTGGTCCCTTAATGCATATAATTGCAGCAAAAGCCGCAGGATTTTTAGAGGCACTAAGACCAGAATTTAAAGACTATATTAAATCTGTACTTGCTAATGCTAAAATATTGTCTGAGACATTGAAAAACAATGGATTTAAGATTTATTCAGGTGGTACAGACTCTCATTTAATGCTTGTAGACTTAAGACCTTTTGGAGTTAAGGGTAATGTAGCTTCAGAAAGTTTATCGCGTGCTAATATTACATGTAATAAAAATGGAATACCGTTTGACACTGAAAGCCCGATGGTTACGTCTGGTATTAGGCTAGGAACTCAAGCAGCCACAACAAGAGGTTTTGGTTTAAAAGAATTTGAAAAAGTTGGTGAATTAATTACTAAAACTATCAAAGGTTTATCAGATAATCCAGAGGACAATAAAAAGACGGAAGATGAGGTAAGAAATGAAGTTATTAACTTATGTTCAAATTTTCCAATTTATAAACACTTAGGATAAACATGATTTGTCCGTTCTGCAAAAAAGGTGAGACCTCCGTTGTTGATTCTCGTCCTACAGAGGATGGAACAGCGATTAGACGAAGAAGGTTATGTGTTTGCGGTGAGAGATTTACCACATTTGAAAGAGTCCAATATAGAGAACTAGTAGTAATTAAAAAAAATGGAAGAAAATCTACTCTAGATAGAGATAAATTATCAAAATCTATATACATAGCTATGAAAAAAAGACCAATAGACACAGAAACTATAGAAAAATTTATAAGTTCGATAATGAGATCTCTTGAAGAATTAGGGCAAGCAGAAATTTCTACAACTACAATCGGCACAATGGTTATGGAAAGACTTAAGGAATTAGACCCTGTCGCTTATGTAAGATTTGCATCAGTTTATAGAAATTTTAGAGAAGAAAAAGACTTTGTGCAATTTGTGGACAAAATCGATGTCTACAAAAAAAGATAAATTTAATAAAAAAGATCATTATTATATGAGTCTTGCTATTAATCTAGCAAAGAATAAAAAACATTTAACTGGAACAAATCCCTCAGTAGGATGCGTAATAGTAAAACAAAATAGAGTAGTTACTTTTGGATCAACTAATATTAATGGCAGACCACATGCTGAAACAATAGCTTTGAATAGAAATAAGAATAATAATAATGGTTCAACATTGTATGTTTCTCTTGAACCATGCTCTCATTATGGAAAAACACCACCATGTACTAAAGCAATAATAAAATCAAAAATAAAAAAGGTTATATATTCAATAGAAGATAATGATATTAGAAGTCATAAAAAATCAAAAAAAATTTTAAAATCCAAAAAAATATCTGTTCAATCTGGTTTATTAAGCAAAGAGACAAAAAAATTTTATAAAATTTATAATTATGTTAAAAAAAATAATAAACCCTATATTATTGGTAAATTAGCATGCTTTTCAGATTTAAGTATTTTAAAAAATAAAACACATATAACCAATGAATATTCAAGAAAAGTATCTCATTTATTAAGATATGAAAATCAAGGCATCTTAACAACATATAAAACAATAAATAATGATAATCCAAAACTAACTTGTAGAATAGATGGTCTGGAAAATTTTTCACCAACTAAAATAATTATAGATCGAGATTTAAAGATTAAACAAAATTCTTATGTTTTGAATAAATCAAAATTTCAAAAAACTATCATCTTCCATAACTCTAAAAATTTAAAAAAAATTAATTTTTTAAAAAAAAGAGGAACTAAATTAATAAAAATTAACACTGAAAATGATAATTATTTTGATTTAAAAAAAATTTTCAAAATAATTTATGATATTGGAATCCATTCGATTTTGATAGAGTCAGGAAAAATTTTTATTAATAAAATTTTATCAAAAAATTTATTTAATGAGTTTTATCTATTTATGAGCAATAGATCTTTAAGAAACACAAATAAAGTAAATATTTCAGATGTGAAAAGGTCTTTAAATATAAAGTTTAAAAGTAGAAATTTAGTCAATACTTACCTAGATAAAGATAAACTTTTACATTATTACTAGACAATGTTTAATGGAATTATATTTAACCGAGGTGTAATAAAAAAGGTAATTAAAAGACCAAAAGGCGTTAATCTTTTTATAAAATCTAAAATTAAGTTAAAAAAAGGGGATATTGGTATGTCAATCTCTTGCGATGGTGTTTGTTTAACTCTTATTTCCTTAAAAAGTAATTATCTTGAATTTTATTTATCTAATGAGACTTTAAATAGATCAAAATTTAAAAATATAAAAATTAATGATAAAATAAACCTTGAAACACCACTTAAATATGGTCAAAAAATTTCTGGACATATTTGTCAAGGACATGTCGATACAGTTGGAAAATTAGCTTCTATTAAAAAAATTGATAAATCCTTTTTATTTGAATTTCATGTTTCCAGAAAAGATAAAAAACAATTAGTTGAAAAAGCATCAATAAGTATAAATGGAATATCTCTCACAATTTCAAAAATAACAAAAAAAGGTTTTCAAATTTGGGTAATTCCACACACATATAAGATGACTAATTTATCGATTTTAAAAAAAAATAATCTTGTAAATATTGAGATAGATATCTTATCAAAATACGTTAAAAATTATTTTAATGAAAAAAAATAAATACACATCAATAGAGAAAATTATTCAACTTACCAAAAAAGGTAAAATGTTTATTCTTGTAGATGATGAAAGAAGGGAAAATGAAGGTGATTTAGTTATTTCTACATCTTATTCTAATTCTAAAAATATAAATTTCATGGCTAAAAATGGAAGAGGATTAATCTGTATGGCTTTGGATACCGCTCAAGCTAAAAAGTTAAATCTTACATTGATGTCATCTGTTAATATATCAAGAAATCCAAAAACTGCTTTTACAGTATCAATAGAAGCTAAAAAGGGTGTTACCACAGGTATTTCTGCAAAAGATAGAGCCCAAACAATTAAAGTTGCCTCAAAAAAAAATGTAAATAAAAATGATATAATTTCACCAGGTCACGTTTTTCCAATTATTGCAAAAGATGGTGGTGTACTAGTTAGAGCAGGACATACAGAGGCTTCTGTGGATATATCTAAACTAGCAAAAAAAAATAATTCAGCAGTTATTTGTGAAATTATGAACGAGGATGGATCTATGGCTAAAGGTAAAGATCTTTTTAATTTTGCAAAAAAACATGCATTAAAAATTGCAAAAATAGAGGATTTGATTGCTTATAGATTAAAAAAAGAGAAACTTGTGAAGTTAAAAAAACAATCTGAAATTTATTTTAAAAAAAGTAAGTATAAAATAAAAATATATGAAAATCTATTAGATGGATCTGAGCATTTTGCTTTAATAAAAGGAAATATTAGTAAAAGCACAATTCCTAGAGTGAGAGTTATATCATCAAATGTAGTTCAAAATTATCTTGTAAATCAAAAAATACCAAATTCATTTGATAAAACATTAAAACATTTTAAAAGATATAGTAACTGTGTTTTAGTGTTTATTAGAGATACAAATTTAAAATCTGTCACTCAAACACTCAAAGATTATAAAAATAAAGAATTTTATAAAAAAGGAAACGATAAATTAATAAGAAATTATGGTATAGGTGCTCAAATAATAAAAGATCTCAAAATTAAAAAAATGATTTTAATTTCTAGATCTCCAAAAAAAGTAGTTGGTTTAGATGGTTATGATATAAAAATTGTAAAACAAGAAATTATAAAATGAAAAAAATATTAATAGTTGCTGGAGATTACTACAAAGATATAACCAAAGGACTTTTGAACAGTGCTTTAAAAAAGCTTCCAAAGAATTTTAAGGTAAAAATTATAAAAGTACCTGGTGTTTTTGAAATACCTGTTACTATATCTAAAAATATAAAAAAATTTGATGCTTTTATAGCTTTGGGTTGTGTTATTAAAGGACAAACTCCTCATTTTGATTTTATTTCATCAGCTACAACAAATGCAATTATTGAGATTTCAATAAATAGTAAAAAACCTGTAGGCAATGGAATTATTACTTGTTTAAATTTTAACCAAGCTGTCAAACGTAAACTTAAAGGCAAAGAGGCAGCAGAGGCCGTTTTATCAATTTTATCTCAATAATTAATGAGAATTCCATATAATCCAAAAAACAATCCAAGAGTTATTATTATACAAAAATTGTATGGAAAAATATTTAATCAGGAAGAAAAAATTTTATTTCCAAAACATAGATTTAAAAAATTTATAAAAGATATAGTAGAAGGTTCTATAGAGAGAAAGGAAGTAATTGATGATGAAATAAAAAAGCATTTAAGCAAAGATTTAAATTTAAGAAATTTAGATAAAGTTTTCCAAGTAATAATTCAATCAGCTATATTCGAAATGCTATATAAACAAAGAATTCCAAGAAAGGTAATTATTAAAGAATATTTAGTTGCATCTAATTTTTTTTTGTCTGAGTCACAAACAAAGTATTTAAATGCAATTTTAGATAAAATTTCTAAAGAAATAAGAACCTCCAATGCATGAATTTCAATTAATTAATAAATATTTAAAGCCTTTAACTTTTAAAAACTCACCATCCTTGAATTTAAGTGATGATGTTTTTTTTGATAAAAAAAATAATTTAATTATTTCAGTTGATACTTATAATGAGGGAGTCCATTTTTTAAATTTTAAAAAACCAGAATTAGTTATAAAGAAAATATTAAGATCTTCTATTTCAGATTTAATTTGTAAAGGTGTTTATCCCAAGTATTATTTTGTCTCTGTGTCTGGAAATAAAAAAAGCATAAGTAGTATAAATCTTAAAAAAATAAGAAAGTCATTAAAAGAGGAGCAAAAAAAATATAAATTAATTATTGGAGGCGGTGATACCACTTTTTCGAATAAATTAAGTTTTTCAATTTCATCTGTAGGTTTTTCAAATAATATAATCTCAAGAAATAACGCTAAATTAAATGATGATATATATGTTACTGGCAATATTGGTGATAGTTACATTGGATTATTAGTTTTAAAAAATAAAATTAAGTTAAATAAACATTTATCTGACTATTTTAAAAATAAATATTATTTACCTGATATAAAATACTCACTAACCAATTATCTCAAAAAAATTGCTAATACGTCTATTGATCTCTCCGACGGTCTCATTGCTGATTTAAACAAATTACTAAATAATCAAAAATTATCATACAATATTTTCTTAAATGATATACCTATTTCAAAGAAATTATCTCTACTAATTAAAAATAAAAAAATAATAAAAAAAAATGTTATTTCGAAAGGCGATGATTATGAAGTTTTATTTACAGCTTCTAAATATAAAAGAAACATAATAAAAAAAATTTCAAAGTTAAAAAAAATAAAAATTACTAGAATCGGTTATATTAAAAAAAATAGCAGTAAATCTAACGTCTTATGTACCAACGAAACAAAGATTTCCTTTAAAAATAAAGGTTATTTACATAGTTTTGATTAAGTTATTTATTGCCTTTTACATCTTTTTTTGTATTGTGCGGATTTTAAAATAATTAAAACAATAATAACAACAATATACTTATGAACATTTCAATTGATACAATTTTACTTTACACAATAGGGGCAGGTTTCATTTCAATAATTTACGGTTTTTTAACTGGAAAACATATTTTAAGTTCTAGCGCGGGTAATGCAAAAATGCAGGATATTGCCTCTGCTATTCAGATTGGAGCCAAGGCATATTTAAACAGACAATATAAAACAATTGGCATAGTTGGAATTGTTGTTTTAATTATAATTAGTTATGCTTTTAGTATATTGGTTGGCCTTGGTTATTTAATAGGAGCTACACTATCGGGAATTGCTGGTTATGTTGGTATGTTAGTTTCTGTACAGGCAAATGTTAGAACTGCTGAAGCATCAAGAAAAGGACTTTCGCATGGCCTTTCAGTAGCATTTAAATCCGGTGCTGTAACAGGTATGTTAGTTGCTGGTTTAGCTTTATTAGCAATTGCCGTATATTATTATATTTTAATAAAAAACAATGTTAACGAACGAGAAATTGTTAATGCATTAGTAGCTTTAGGTTTTGGAGCATCTTTAATTTCGATTTTTGCTCGATTGGGCGGAGGTATATTCACCAAAGGTGCTGATGTTGGAGCTGATTTAGTTGGTAAAGTAGAGGCTGGCATTCCAGAGGATGATCCAAGGAATCCTGCGGTGATAGCTGATAATGTCGGTGATAATGTTGGAGATTGTGCTGGTATGGCTGCTGATTTATTTGAAACATATGCTGTAACAATTGTAGCAACAATGGTTTTATCATCAATATTTTTTGTTGGTGACATGAACATGATGATATATCCTTTAACTATTGGTGGCGCATGTATTTTAACTTCTATTCTAGGTACCTTTTTTGTAAAATTGGGCAGTAGTAAAAATATTATGGCTGCTTTATATAAAGGTTTTGTAGCTACTGCTATATCTTCCTTAATAGTATTATACCCCTTAACAGATTACGTAATAGGCTTTTCAACACAATATAATGTGAATGATATAACTTTTAACGGTAAAAGTTTATATTATTGTGGTGTTATTGGTTTAGTTATAACAGGATTAATAATTTGGGTAACTGAATATTATACAGGTACAAGTTATAGACCAGTTAAAAGTGTAGCTAGTTCATCTACAACAGGACATGGAACTAACGTTATTCAAGGATTAGCTGTTTCTTTGGAAGCAACAGCTATACCTGCTTTGATAATTGTTGCGGGTATATTGTTAACAAATTATATAGCTGGACTTTTTGGTATAGCAATTGCAGTGACAACAATGTTGGCTTTAGCTGGCATGGTTGTTGCTCTTGATGCTTATGGACCTGTAACAGATAATGCTGGCGGTATAGCAGAAATGTCAAAATTACCTAACAACGTTAGAAAAACGACAGATGCTCTTGATGCGGTAGGAAATACAACAAAGGCTGTAACTAAAGGTTATGCCATAGGTTCTGCAGGATTAGGTGCTTTAGTACTTTTCGCAGCTTATACTGAGGATATTAAACATTTTTCAAAAGTAACAGGCTCAAAATTAGAGGGAATTGTTGTAACATTTGATTTATCAAATCCATATGTTGTTGTTGGTTTATTAATTGGAGGAATGCTTCCTTATTTATTTGGTTCAATGGGCATGCAAGCTGTTGGTCGAGCTGGCGGTGCAGTTGTTATTGAGGTACGTAGACAGTTTAAAAAATTTCCAGGAATTATGAAAAAAAAACAAAAACCTGATTACGCAAAATTGGTAGATTTACTGACAGTTGCTGCTATTAAAGAAATGATTATTCCTTCTCTATTGCCTGTATTGTCGCCTATAGTTTTATATTTTATAATCTTTGCAATTGGTGGACAAGTTGCAGCACTTGCATCAGTCGGTGCAATGTTACTCGGAGTAATTATCACAGGACTATTTGTTGCCGTCTCAATGACAGCTGGTGGTGGTGCTTGGGATAATGCAAAAAAATACATTGAAGACGGTAATTATGGTGGAAAAGGTTCGGAAGCCCACAAAGCAGCAGTAACAGGTGATACAGTCGGAGATCCCTACAAAGATACAGCGGGACCAGCAGTAAACCCAATGATCAAGATTACGAATATTGTAGCTTTATTGTTATTAGCTGTTGTAGCAGGATAATTTATTTTATTTTTTTTTGACCTAATGGGTCATTGATTTTTTGTCTTAGACCCATTAAAAAATCTTGAATAAAACTGTCCTTTGAAGTGATCACATCAGTTGTATTTTTTGAAAATGTTAATTTATTCATATCATCTTTATTTAGGAATTTTTTCTTAACTAGTACTCCCATTTCGTCCATTTCGAGTATTAAAATATTATTTACAATAAGTTTTTTTCTTCCAAGAGTTACAAGTGAGCTCTTACTTTCTTTTCTTTCTAAGTATATCCAAAGATCGTTATCAAAAGTGCTCTTTGTTGATGGAGGCCCTAAACGATTTAGAATATCATTTTTATTAGTCCTATTTAAAACGAGTTTTTCTTGTTTTTTATCAAGAAAATGTACACCGTGGTGATTTACAACTTCATTTAAACTACAATTTGGAATAAGTATAAATAATATAAAAAAAAATTTTTTATTCATGAATAATAAATATATTAATATTTACAATAGTTTAGTCAATTTATCTAGAAATAAAGAATTATATAAGAATTTTACCTCTCAAGATACCTTCTCAGATAGGCTAATATATTTTCTTATTCACTTTGCCTTTTTTTTAAAAATATTCAAAAAAAATGATAAGAAAATTCTGCAAGATATTTATGATTATATTTTTAAGCAATTAGAGTTAAGTATTAGAGAAATAGGATATGGTGATGCATCAATTAATAAAAAAATGAAAGACTATGTTAACCTTTTTCATTCCATAATAATTAAAATCGAAAAATGGAAATCATTAAATCCTAAAGATAAAAATCAAATAATAAAATCACTGATTAGTGCAGATAATAATGATGATTTAGGTATATATTTTGATAAATTTTGTGTAG
>CETM01081019.1_pt1 | contig 15140 bp, 20 predicted proteins | sample 361451 | NCBI WGS metagenome assembly CETM01 (sample SAMEA2622690, study PRJEB7988) | marine metagenome | isolation source: saline water (ENVO:00002010), including
TTTTCCAGCGGAAATGAGGGGTTGCGAGCATGGTTTCCACTGCTTCCATTGGAATAATAATGCGAGAAATAACATTATTTCCGCAAAGATCTGAGTCTCGCAGCAAGTGCAGATTTACGACTATCGTTTTCTACAACTTCCTCGGTTGAACGTCTCATGAACAATTCTTTTTCCCAAACTAGGATTTGGCCATCTTCAAATCCAAATCCAATCCGATTTTTAGATGCGTCTGAAACTCTAGGGCGCGTAGTATTTGCAGAAACGAGCAATTCTCCCTTAGAATTTCTAACCTCGACTAATCCTTCTGTTGAGGTACAGCGCCCGCACCAGTGCAAGTCATCAAAACCTGCCGCATGAGTCATAATTTGGACGCCTTCGGCCCTCCATAACTCGTCTGATTGAGGAGTCATAGCTACTAACATACCAGATTCAAGTGCAGCAACAAATCCTTGTTCGATACAAGAAAGTGATTCAACTGAAGAGGGCTCTTTGCACATTTGTTTCCCACCAAAAGAAGAAATTGTCCCGTCTGCATGTCCAAATAAAATGTGCTTACGGCCCGATATTCCACAAGTAACTGGTGCATCGCTAGACAGTGATTGGTGTTCGCCATCGACTAGAATTCCGCATCTAGGGCGGCCTAGGCCTAAAATTAGGTTCTTGTCTGCGTTGATAAACCAAGGCCTTTCATCCAATCTAGTAACTTGAACTTGTTCGCCTTCCAAGGTGAATTTCCATACCGCACTCTCCATAAAATCTCCATGCTCAATATCATAAACACTAGATGTTGCAATAACTTCTCCATTGTGAAATGCTAACAAATCGGCCGACCCTTCCAAGGCATTACTCCAGAGTATCTCGCCTTCTTTTACACAAGTAATGTGCAACCCAGAAGTTACAATAACATAATCATCACTTCTCAAAATCGCTTCGATTCTGTCATCACATTGAGCTGCCCATAGCAAATCTCCATCGCCATTCCATTTCTTCAAAGAGCCATCCCAGCCACCAGCAATAATGGAGTCTTCTTCAACATCTATGGCGCTAACAGGCTGGCCCAAATCTCGAATCATCCAAGCCGCCTGAATCAAATCCATGATTCGGCTAAAACGGATTGAGTCAATAGAGTGTCGGCCTCAAGCATCGAGAATTATCGACTTGCGCGGTACTGTGAAAGTGAGGGCGAAGGCCATCACAGAAAACAAACAAGCACTGTAGTAATGCCCGGCGGTAAAGAATACCAAAACACAGGAAGTCTGAATCATACCTCTAGACCCTTTTTTGATTCCATAAAACGCAAAGCCTGCAGAAATTATTGCTAAGCCAATCATTGCCCATCCAATCATTATGTATAGTGCGGCGGCTGATTGATCAATCAGTGGGAAATCCATTTCTTCATCAAAATAACTGATTAATCTAACACATGAACCGTTTGCATAATTACCAGCGCATTCAACGTCGGAAAATTCGCTACTAGGCGGAATATCAAAATCTATTGTAGTAAATCCTGTTTTCTCAAAAAACGATGGTGGATTCAAGATTATACGGTGGCGAACAGCATCGTGCTCTCCATCTTCATTGTATCGAGTGATTTCAACAGAAGTTAGGCCTGGAGTGGCGCCCGAAAATGCGAACTTTCCATTTTCATCAGTTTGAGCCTCGAAAGGCACATCGATTATCCCATCAGCATTTCGATGTTCTAGAAGTATTGTTGCATTAACTAATGGCTCTCCTTGCGATGTTATTGTTCCGGAAAATTCTGCAGAATCGTATGGTGCGCCTTGAGCCATACCATTGATCCATTCATGGGGGCGAACTAAGCCAGATTCGGGATTTATGAAATCCAATCCATTAGCAAAACCAAGTCCACATATCACGAAAACAAAAATTCCAATCATTTGAAGAACGGGATGGCCATCTTCGCTTTTTACTTCAAATGCTACACCACTAGATTGGAAAACCGGCTCCTCCTCTGGAAGCGTTGGAGCATCCTCGAGAAGTTCGGACATATTGACTCCTAAGAGACAGTCCTACTTGATAGAGATGCGTCCATCAGATTTTGCAATCAATTTCTGAAGTTCGGCTTGACCACACCACAAAGTCATCTCCAGCCCTTGTTTTTCAGTTACAATTCCTAAATCATAGATTTGGCTAACATATGCTTCTGCACTACGCTGATGGCTGTCTCCTTCAGATACCACGAGGGTTGTTTTTGGACCATATAATGAATACATAATCGCTTCACGGAGTTCCTCAATTCCTTGGCCGCTATGTGAAGATATTACTAACGGGTTAGACATTCCCATCGAAGATACTACTTGCTTAGCAGCATCAATATCTCCTCCTAAGTCACTCTTTGTGAGTACCACTTTGAGATTCGTGGCGCCCTCATCGCTTCTATCGAGTACCTCTCTTCGAGTTGTAGATATTTTGCGAGTAAATTCGCTAATATCATCACTACAATCTACAACTAATAGCAATAAATCGCACTGAAGAGATTCGTCTAAAGTTGCGTGGAATGCATCCAGCAGATCCGAAGGTAATTCATCGATGAATCCTATTGTATCGGCTAACAATATTCGTGGGCTCATTTCCATTCTACCAACTATAGTCTCTAAAGTTGAAAACAACTTATCCTCAACCAATACTTCCTTTCCAGATAAGGCAAGGAAAAGGGAGGATTTGCCAGCATTGGTATATCCTGCAAGGCCGACTGTTCTCGCTCCACCACGTGCTCTTTGCCGTCTTCTTTCTTTACGAGCCAAAGCATGTTTGCGTTGCTTTTTCCGCAATTGAGCAAGTTCTCTTGAAACCGTAGTTAATACTCCTTGAATTGCTTGACGCCCCCCTGCACCGAATCCTGCTCTCTCACCTGTAGTTTGCTGATTTACAAGTTCTCTCAAAACACTCCTATCTGCTTGTAATTGTGCAATTCTGACCTGTGTTCTTGCCTCTACACTTCCTGCATGTGAGATGAATAAGGAAAGTAGGAGGCGGACTCTATCCCACACTTCGACTTGAACCGAATCGTGGATGTTTACCAATTGTCTAGGAGATGCATTTGAATGAATTATTACCAAATCGATACCGTGCCAAGGATGGCCTTCAATTGCACTAGAAATTTCATCTGCAATATCTTGCAGGCGCCCTTTTCCAAAATATGTTCTAGGGTCGTCATCTCCCTTTTGATGTTGAACATCGATAAGTTCTATCCCCATTGTCTCTGCTAATGCAATTAATTCCGATGGATCCCCGTCTCTATGAAGAAGTACAGCCTTGCGACCTTCATGATTGGTTCGGGCTTCGCCCAAAGCTACGCCACCCGTTCCCGCAAGAACTTGGATTGGCTCATCCATGGCACTCTGAAGAGATATTATTCAAAGAGTCATTCCAATAAACGCAACTATCATTGAGGTGATGCTTTAGTTTAGTTCATGGCCGAAGAGTATAGGACCACACTAAAGTGGCATGGCTCAAAAGAAATCGGTCAAAGGCTTGCCAATCTAGTTCCACAAGGAATTGATTACGAATTGGTTGAAGAGGATGGAATGGTAACTTTAGTCATTAATGTTGTAGCGACTAGTTTAGAAAATCTCAGAGAAAATGTTGATGATTTACTGACATTGTTTTCAGACCACGATCAATGAATATCCAGTATTACAGGAGCATGGTCACTGACTTCTAGGCCGCCCTGCCTGTCGATTTCTACCGATTTTGTCATCTCTTTTGCCGCCTTATTTCCTAGAATGTAGTCGATTCTCCAACCTCTATCCTTAGCACGTGCCTGTCCTCGATTTGACCACCATGAGTAAATCTTGGCGTCTGGGCCTACATGCTCTCTAAACAAATCGTGCCACCCATCGCCTAGCAAATCGGTGAACCACTCTCTTTCATGTGGCAGGAATCCACTTGATTTTGCGTTACCTTTTGCATTCCAGATGTCGTTTTCAGTATGTGCAATGTTGAGGTCTCCCGCTACGATTACTGGTTTGTCTGAATCAAACATCGGCTTAATGAAATCTCTCCACTGTGCCATCCAGTCTTCCTTGTATCTCTGCCTTTCTTCCTTGGAAGAGCCGCTAGGAAGGTAGGTGTTGACTAGGGTAATATCACCATGCTGTGTCACCAATACTCTCCCTTCAGAGTCGTTTGGATCTAGTTTCCCATTCATGCCCCTTCCAATTTCTTTCATATCTACTCGAGAAATTGTAGATACTCCAGAGTAACCTTTCTTTTCTGCGGGATGTAGAATCATCTCGCTACCCTTTGGAGGCGCCCATTTTGGTGGCAATTGTTCAGGCAGGCACCTTACCTCTTGTAACATCCAAATGTCTGCATCTATCTTTTCGACGAATTTGTCAAAACCCTTGCGAATTGCCGCTCTTATTCCATTCACATTCCAAGTAACGATTCGCATATTACCCCTCCAGCCTAGACGGTGCTTCAAATGACCCCATCGGATAGGTGCCCTCTTGAATCGGTTAATGTAATGGATTTGTTTTCTCGTTTTGTAATAATGTGTGAGCGCCAGCCAGATACTCTTTCATCCAACAAATCCTCGATTGCAGAAAGCCCTCCAGAAATTGCGATACAAGAAAGGTGGCTCATCCCTGGTGCTTTTTTCGAATGTATTGCAGCTAAATCTAGGATTGCTACATCGTCTTTAACCAAACCGTGTAACCCTTTGAGTGGCCTATTGTCTAATACAACGTCGAGTGTTGAAACTATTATCGGTTCTCCGACAGGAGAGCCGTCGCACATTTTGACTTCGTCCGCCTCTATTTTGAGTCCTTTAGATGTTACAACTCCCCCCTCGTATCTATCGACGATATTTACGCCGGTTTGAATCGGGACACCTACTTCCTCTAGTGTAGAAGCCAAACGGCCAATCAGTCCTGACCATCCTTCGCCTACTACACACAAACGCCCTTTGGTTAGGGCTTGGCGCCTCTCAGGAATATCTTGGCCCCATCCTGAGATTAAGCGCATTGCTTTCTCCCTAACTGGGTCTTTTCCTAATTTCAGATTTAGCATCTCTTTGGGGCTATTCAATGGTAATAGCATCCCATGTCCAACGATTCGTACCTTGTTGGGGCGTAATGGTCTAAGTGAAGGTTTGACCTTGCTGACTTTTTTGACCATCTTATGTAATTCTCCACCTTTGAGTAATAGATGAGGGCCGTGTTCTAATTGATGTCCGAAGGATTCCTCACTTGTCCCTCTGCCTCCAATTCTCTTTCGTTTTTCTAAGATGAAAACTTGGTTTTTAGCCAAGTGCTCGCGAGCCGCAGTAACAAGTCCTTGAATCCCCGCCCCCACAATTAAGACTCGCTTCATGGTCACCCCACGAGGTGCATAACCATCAAATCCTCGCACCTTTAGCCGCATATATGCCCGACAATACACCACCGCCTCATGATAGGGGCTCAAAATTGTGGGGCGCGTCATCTGGACCAAGCAGATTGTTAATTTCCAGCATGGACCGGTGGACCAGTGCTTTACTTGCTGACGATGGCATAGATATGCCATTCATGGGCGGTAGCGAAAATATCGATGCTAAAATCATCGCAAAAAGTAACGGAATATTAGCAGGTTGTGCTGCTGTAGAACACATGATTCAAATTTGGGCAGGAAGTTTGCAAATTTCTTGGAGCCATGGAGAAGGAAGAAGTGTTGCAGCGGGAGATGAAATCGCTACGATTAGTGGAGATAAAGATGCGATACTATCCCTTGAGCGAACAATATTGAATATTTTAGGTCAGTTATCGGGAATTGCAACTGAAGCAAAGAAATGGTCCTCTAAGGCGCCTGGTCAAATTGCATGTACTCGCAAAACAATATGGGGACTTCTTGACAAGTGGGCAGTTCATCTTGGAGGAGGCTTAACGCACCGGTTATCAAAGAAAGATGCGATGATGATCAAAGAAAATGATCTTGCGGTAATGTTCCCTGATGTGGAGAATTATGGTGCAAGGATTTCAAAATTCCTTGCTGAAGTCGACCCTGCTGAATGTGGGGCATTTTTGGAAGTTGAAGTGCGCGAAGAAAAGGAAGCGGTTATGGCTGCATTCACTTGGTCCGAAAGAAGGATGGTAGATGGCCATGAAAGATTAGTGATTATGCTGGACAATTTCAATCCTGAAAGATGTAAAGCCGTCGCTGATGAATTGATTGAGATGGGGCTTAGAGAGCATGTTGTTCTCGAAGCCAGTGGTGGAATTTTACTTGAAGACCTAGAAGATTGGAGAGAGTGTGGACTCGATGTGCTTTCTACGAGTACTATCAATCGCGGAACTACTCCTCTTGACTTAACAATGTTAGTAAATGAAAATTGAGGGATAAAAATGACTAATGAAGAAGATATTGTAGACCCGGCTCATCCAAGATATGAGTCGTTAATGATTAGAAAGAAAGTTGCTGAAGCTGGGGCAAAGGGGATGCTTGCTGATTCAGCGATGATTGCCCATGGAAGAGGTGAAGCGTTCGACTATTTGCTTGGAGAACAAACCATTCCTTCAGCACTGGAAGCAACAAGAGAAGTTGCTGCAAGATTAGTTCGTGCACAACGACCAGTGCTATCACTAAATGGAAATGCAATCGCACTCGCTAGCCAAGAATTCTTGACTATTGCAAGTCAATTGGGATGTCCTATTGAAATCAATATTTTTTACCGCACGCCTGAAAGAATGGGTGCGTTGATTGGACACCTAAAGATGTTGAATACAAAACTGGGCCTAGATGTTGAAATCCTAGGTGGAATTCCAGATGCTAGAATACCTGACCTAGAAGGCCCAAGAGGGGCTTGCCATAGCGAAGGGATTTTTGCGGCCGATGCAGTGTTGGTGCCCCTTGAAGATGGAGACCGATGTGAAGCACTTGTTGCAATGGGCAAAGAGGTCTTGGTTATCGACCTCAACCCTCTTTCTCGTTCTTCTAGCAGAGGAACTGTTGGTGTTATCGATGAAGTAACTAGAGTTGCAAAAAATCTAATACAACTGATCCCTGAAAAACCGGAACCTACTGATTGGAATAACAACAAGGGATTGCAAGCAGCCTTAGATCACATTACTAAATCAATGGCTGATAAATTTGAATGAAATCATAAATCATTCAATTTTGCGGACAAAATGTTAGCGATTGATTCTCCAACCTCGCTACAGGATGCTGTTCCTCCAAGGTCGTAAGTCAACAACTTGCCATCCCTTAGATGGTCAGCAACACTCTCATCAATCAAGTTTGCAATTTGAACAAGTTCGTCCTCGCCCTTTTTCCTGCCCAACCAATCTAACATCATCTGAATAGAATTGATACTTGCGATTGGATTTACTTTGTTTTGACCCGCGTGCTTTGGGGCGCTACCGTGTACCGGTTCAAAGAACGCATGATTGTCTCCAACATTTCCAGATGCCGCCATACCCATTCCTCCTTGCAATACTGCTCCTAAATCAGTAGCAATATCTCCAAACATGTTTGATAGGACCGCCACATCATAATATTCCGGAGTTCTTGTCAGCCATTGCATGAATGCATCGATATATCCGTAATCGGTTTCAATTGATGGGTATGAAACTGCTACATCATCAAACACTTTACGGAATAATTGGCAGCCCCTAGTGACATTACTTTTGTCGATACAAGATACTCGCTTTACGCCGTCAACTGGAGCCCCATTGCGGCTAGATGAAATCTCGAAGCCCATTCTGACTAGTCGCTCAGTGCCTTTAGCAGAAATGGGTCTCGGGTCATATGCAACCTCTCCTTCCAAACCCGGGAATGACATTTCTGGAACTGTGTATTCTTCACGGCCTAGAGCTCTATCAGCACTTCGACGAAGTAGAGAATGATATAGTCCCTCGGTGTTTTCCCTCAATAGCGTCATATCGACCATGCCTGGTTGCCAAATTTGAGTAAATTGGCCATGGACTTTGTGAGGGACTCCTTCGTACAATTTGATCGGTCGCACATTTGCATACAAATCCAATCCAGAACGCATTCCAAGTATCACAGAGCCGCCGGCTAAATCTCCATTCGGTAATTTTGCATCGGGATAGCCGATTGCACCTAGAAAAATAGCGTCAGCTTCATCCCTACAGAATTCGAACGAGCCCTCTGCCCACTCTTCTCCAGTCTCTTTGTAGTGTTGTCCACCACATGGAATGTGTACTTGCTCAAAGCCATAGTTGGTATGTGCTTGTACAGTATCGAGTATCCGCATCGCCTCGAGTGCAACTTCTCTGCCAGTTCCGTCGCCAGGCAAAATTGCGATGCGGTGGTCGCTCATACTCTTGGCAGTAGGCGCACCTACATGAAAGCGCGCCCAAGGGATTTGGTGATTTTCAAAGGTGGGTGTCCACTGGAAGAAGAAAATCGTAACAACAACCGCGCAGTAGTGCACAACTCCAATTGAACTGTACCTGTATATTGTGTGCTGTACCTTTATGGAGCGCCACGACACCGCTTACTAGCATGGCCGAGGATAGTCGCGATAAATCCGAAGGACGCTTGCGAGTCGACCAACTGCCCCTAGCTGTCAAACGCCTAATTGATGTAATGGCAGGTGTGGATCCAAACTTTGAAATCGAAGATTGGCTAATCAAAAAAGCCAACGAAGATTTAGCATTATTGGACCTAGATATAGAGAGAGAAAGAATTCAATTGGAACAACGAATTCATCGGCTAGAATCTTTAGCTAAAAGATTCATTCCAGAGGACATTAGAGAAATTCCAAAGGGGCAAACAAACCTGTTTGATTGTTTTGATATTCCCCTTCCTCTCAAACATTTGACGGATAGGATAGAAGAAATTGTTGATGAGGAGCCGCATCCTGCGGGCACATTCATCAATCTTCTTCCAGATGATGGGTGTGACGACCCATTGCTTGCAGTAACCGCACAGATGATGTTGATTGTCGCTCAAGAAAAAGTAGGTGGCGGGTCAAGTTGGATTGAATTAGACGAGTTGTTTTCGCCATTAACTGAAAATGGAATTTCACAAGAAGAATGTGATGAGGCTCTAGACCACCTATTAATTACAGGACAAATCCACGAAATCGATGATGATTGCTTTATTCCAGATGAGTGATTTTGGTGGGGGCCCACGGACTCCCTACTGCGCGTCAATATATATTGGAGTCATACATTATTTCTGATGGGCATAATACGTTCGACAATAATTGGTGTTTCAACTTGGTGGATGATGGTTCTCCTTGAGGTTGAGCCAAAGGTGGCAATTGGTGTTGGAATCTTCTTTGCATTCTTCACCGAATCGATGGTACAAGCGAATGCGAAGAGTCATTTGCGGCACAAAGCAACTTGTCTTCAAACAGAATTGAATATTGCCATTGGGCAAATTTCGGATATGAAAAGAGCGCTTGATCTTACCACTAAAGATCTAAGAGACGCCCTAGATGAGCTTCATCGTAGAGATGCTATTGGTAGCCCAGCTGCACGCGAATTACTGGCAAGACAAGAAGAGGCGATGGAAGCGCAAAAAACAGCGCTGGAAGTTTCAACAGACCGTTCATTCGAAACACTTGAGTCGCTTGAAAGAATGATTATTTCTCAAGGCGAGCAGACTGCAAGGGTGCAGGAAGTCCTTTCAATGGTTTTAGAAAAGTTAGCCCTTGAGCCTCGACAACACATAAACATGCGAGATTCTGTACTCACACAGGAGAATAATTCAACACCTGCAATGACTGACGACATCATAGCCCAGATGGGATAAGGTGGTAATATGCACGACTCGATGCGTGATTTAACGCGCTTTAAACTGCGCTCAAAAATCTATTCTCTACTCTTAGGAGTTGGTATCATCGCAGTGGCATTTGCAATAATTATAGGGCTTGGAAAAGACGATCCATTAGTCGTCGATACTCATTTTTTCCTCTTGCTATCAGGCATTTTGAGTGTTTTTTGGGGAATGTTGTTACACCAAAATGAAGAAGAGTTCGCACAAAAATACGATATGACGCATATTCTAGATATTGATGACAAGGAAGAAAGATATCAAGCATACCTTGAACACTTATCTGATTGGATTGCTACTGACATTGAAGAAAGTAATCCAACTAGGGAGAGGGGGACAGACCCTTCTGGCCCGGATTGGGGAAAAACGGATTTCAAATTGGGTCATGAGCCGGTTAGGCGCGATGCCATTGTTGAAGGAGAGAAATATTCTGGTATGGAAGGGGATTTGACTTCTAGCGAAAAAATGGTTGCAGATGCTAATCTAAAATATGCAGATATGGCGCAAAAGAGGTGGGAGAATGCCGAAGCGAATGATCCCGATTTAATCGAATACGGTGTTGAGCGTCTCGGAGATCTCGTTCGAACTGATTACTTCGATAAAAACGCCGAAGAAGGGATATTCCACAAAACGGCTAATCAAGACTCTGAGACCCAGTGATTCAATAAGCCAACACTATGAGGCACGGTAGATGAAAGCCATCATTGTGGCAGGAGGCCATGGAAGCAGGTTGTTTCCCATGACCAAATTTACCCACAAGACAATGCTGCCGCTTTGTGGGCGGCCAATCATTGATTATGTTCTTTCAACAGTTCGTCGGGCAGGAATCGATGAAATTACAATAATTGGAAACAAATTTATCGACAAAATTCGGAACCATGTTGGCGATGGAGTGAATTATGTTCTGGAGGAGGAGCCAAGAGGAGTTGCTGCTGCATTACAATTAGCACGAGAAGGAAATGAGGGGTGCCCTCTATTGATTTGGTTCTCTGATAATATCACAAATATGGATTTGAAATCCGATATTGACAATTTCTCAACTGGTGCAATTCTGTTAACTCGAGAAGTCGAAAACCCTAGCGATTTTGGAATCGCAATATTAGACGAGGGGGAGATAGTTGATGTTGTTGAAAAGCCAACCACCTCTATTGGAAATTTAGCCATCGGCGGGATTTATATTTTTGATGAGCGGTTTTGGCAGCGGCTCGATTCTGTACAAAATTCTCCGGATTTTTCCATTTCTGATGTCACTAGACAATACCTTGTAGAAGGTGAGGCTAGGACTATTTCTGTGGGAGATAATACCTGGATAGATTGTGGGACTCCTGAAAGTCTGCAAAGAGCGGCAATGATGGTTGAAGAAGGGTTTTTCACGATTAAGGAGGGGGTTTGATGCGGATTGGAATAATCGGTGCAGGGATTGTCGGTGGAGCGATTGAGCACTGCTTTAGTGATGCTCACGATTTATTTGTTCATGATCCAGCAAGAGGAACAGAATTGTACGATGTTATCGGAAATTGCGAGATGGCATATATTGCCGTTCCAACTCCAGCAAACGAGGATGGTTCGTGCGATACGAGTATTGTAGAAGAAATTCTAGATGAGTTGCCAGACGGTTTCATTGCCGTAATCAAAAGTACGGTCATTCCTGGAACCACTGCAAGGTTACAGAGTGAATATCCAAATCTAAAATTGGCTTATTCGCCTGAATTCTTAGTCGAAAGACAACGGTTGGATGATTTTGCAAATCAAAGAATTCTAGTTGTTGGAAGTGAACATCAAGATGTTGCAAATTTGATTTTTGAACAACACAAAATGGCAGGAGTGTTAGTTGGAGAAAACACATTTCATGTAAGCAGCACAGAAGCAGAGATGGTGAAATACACGAAAAATAATTTCTATGCTTTGAAGGTAATTTTTGCAAATCAGATGCACGATATATGTAATGCAATGGATATTGATTGGTCGATTATTCGCAACATAATTACAGCCCCACAAGACCAACCAATTGGCGATTCACACCTAGAACCCATGATGGGTTTGAACAGAGGATTTGGTGGCAAATGCTTGCCTAAAGACACCTTAGCTTTGCGAGAACTTGCCCGTAGTTTAGGCGTCGATTATGATATTCTAGATGCGATTCAAAGCGATAATGCAGCATTACGAAACATCACTACTGGTAAATCTTCAGATGTGGCAACGGAGGACGATTGATGTTAGGTGAGCATGGTTCATTCCGCAGATACCTATTAACTGCAGGATTCAACACTCTTGTTTTCTTGATTTTATTCATAATTTTCCGTGAATGGATATTTCCTGGCGAGGGATATTGGGCTTCCGTTTCTTGGGCTTTTGCTTGGATTATCGGTTCACTGATAGCCCATTGGACTCATAGGATTTGGACTTTCAAATCAGAAAGAGACCCAAAATGGACCGTTCCTGCTTCGATGACCATTTACACGATTGGATGGGTTGGCTCAACTGCAACATATTACATTGGCTCTGAGGCTATGGGGTTGAATGAATATGTGGTATGGGTATTAAATTCATCATTGTGGGGTGTGTTAAATTACCTAGGCCAAAGAGAGATTGCATTCAAGGAATTATCCGAGGAATAAATCTGAATTGCTTTGAAAATGGATTTTTGTTGTAACTATTATTCTGGCCGCTTGGTTCTAGAATATAGGCGTGGGATTCAAGTCCTGCGACGCTCACGGCATCACCATGCTGCCCGACACGGTCCACAAGTTGCCTCAGGATGAAAGATTTGCATATGCGAGACTACTAGCATTTATGACGCGAGTTGACAATGAATTGACTGTTGAAGAAATGTCAATGTTTGAGCAAAGACTTGGGACCGCATTACTATCTCCAAAACAACGTAAAATGATTCGTGCAGACCTGAAAAATCCTCCTCCTCTAGAAGATTGCCTAGAAGGCCTTGGTGAGGAAGCAGGTAGACTTGCTTTGAGAGATGCTGTGTTGATGGCAGCATCTGATGGAACGGTTGATGATGACGAAAAGGAAGCTTTGGAAGAAATTGCAGATCATCTCGACCTTGCACCAGATGCAATTAAGAGATTGCTTGCTTGGACTGTAGAAGGTTATGCTTGGATGCAAGCAGGATATGATTTGTTGAATGACCTTTCAAGGTGATTTTGCTGCTACCTGATGCTGCTCTTACACTTGCTGAAGAACAGCGGAGAAAGATTGCTTGTACGCTCGTAATGGTCGCTGCGGCTGATGGTGCATTGGTAAGAGAGGAGATTTCGGCTATTGAGTCGGCAATGGGTGCAATGATGTTACACCCGGAAAGCCGAGAAGAAGTTCGACAATTGTTGACTCAGCCACCAGAACTTGATTCGATTCTTGAAGGGATGGAAACGTCTGCAATTCGGATTGCTTTGAGAGATGCGGCACTATTGGCATCTGTAGATGGCGACTATGATGATTCGGAGTTGTGGGCGCTAAGAAGAATCTCTGATGCTGCCGGTTTATCGGAAAAAGAGTTGGCTGAAATACTCGCTTGGGTATCAGATTCATGGAAGATGAGTGCTAGTGGGCGTTCAATTATCGCCCTTCCAATGCCTGGAGATGAAGACATCCTCTAATTTCCGAGATTTTATATTACTCGGGTTATAATTTACGGATGTTGGTCTGAAGTTTCCGGATTTACGAAAATCAAGGGTTTTTCCCCCACATTTTATTATCAGTACCTCCCTCGAAGCAATCAGCGCAATTCGCAATTTCGAATAATGAGTGTGAACATTAATGGGAATACATCCAAAAATTGGAATTACCGGACTGCCACGGTCTGGAAAATCAGCCGTACTTGCTAAAGTGCTTGAAATGCTTGAGGATGAAAGACGCCGTGAAATCAATGCCAGGGGTGGAGACGGAGCAAATACGGACATTATCGGAGGAATGCGTACCGAGCCCCTAATGGAAAATTCCGAAAGAGTGGGGTACAAGGTCATCAGTATCAGCACCGGAGAAGAAGCCGTAATGGCTCACAAATCAATAGATAGTCGACTTAGAGTATTGGGTTATGGAATCGATACCGAAGCACTAGACAGTGTTGCTATACCTGCAATTGAACACGCTAGAGATTATTCTGAAGTGATTGTAATCGATGAAATTGGTAAATTTGCTGTCGAGTCAGAAGGTTTTGTCAATGTGGTTAGATCTGCTCTCGAAGTAGACAAACCAACACTGTTGGCATTGCACAAAAAAAGCCGCCATCCCCTTCTTCAAGACATCAGAAGAAGAGATGATGCACGTATTCTAGAGGTTACTCCTGTCAATCGTGCTCTGTTACCATACAAAATTCACAAATTAATGCGTGAAACTTACTGATTCATCCGCTGGTTTCATGCCCTATTATGGATTGCGAGTTGTATGACCCCCGCAGATAGTGCCCGTAGGTTACTCCTTGGCACGGGCTTGGGCCTATTATTGGCGGGCGGATTTGGACTGTTATCTGGCGTGATTTCGATTGAAGAGCCGAGTATAGGATTTGTAATCCCTCTAATTGGATTAATGTTACTCGCTCTTGCCGGCCCTACTGGAAAGGGTGAAGGACCTCTTGGGAAATGGTTTCCCAACGAAGATGCTGTTGCAATGGCTGAAAGGGTTGAGAATGATTTAATTCAGGAGAGCCACGATGCTGATGTAGGGGATGCATGGGCTAAATTAGAACATTCGATGCTATCTAAAGAACTGGAGGAAGAGTGATGTCGATTCAAATTCCAGAAGATAAAGGTGCCAAAAAAAGAGCAGGGTATTGGAATGTTTCCATAGTTTTGGGAAGTATTGCGACAGTTTTGTTCCTTATTGGAGTAAATCGACCAGGACACAGTGATGCTATATGGATTTGTGGCGGTTGGGGGACGTGTTGTTTTTCGTTAGTATATGCATTTAGTGCCCTGAGTACAAAAAATGATGACAGAGTAATATTCATTCAGCAGCCGCCCAGATATAATCCAGTAGTTCAACCGCCTGTGATTCAGCAGACGGTAATTCAACAGGCTGCGCCACAGCCAATTGAGATTAAAGCACCCGATATGTTTGCCAAAACAAAAGACATGTGGGCGGAAAAGGCAAGGAATCTTGAGTTAGCAAGAAATTGGGAAGGGGCTGCAGAGGCATATGAAAAGGCTGGAATGTATGGTGAAGCTGGGAAAATTCGCCAAGATCATCTAGAAAAGAGTCAGCCTATGGTTCAAATTGGACATGTTGGAGATACTGTCCTAAACGATTCCGTAATGATTTCAGATGGCTCTAGCAAAACATGCAATAATTGTGGAAATACTGTTGAAGCGGGATGGAATATATGCCCGAGTTGTTCAGCCCCATTATGAGAAAGGTTTGATTCCCTTGTCGGTTCCCACTTGGTT
>CETM01035138.1_pt1 | contig 15129 bp, 12 predicted proteins | sample 361451 | NCBI WGS metagenome assembly CETM01 (sample SAMEA2622690, study PRJEB7988) | marine metagenome | isolation source: saline water (ENVO:00002010), including
CCCCCGCAGCGGCGCTGCGGGGGTGTTTTTCTTCCAGCCTCCAGCTTAAGGCTTCGAGCTGGGGTCAGAGGTGCTCGACGCTGCCGATCTCGTATTCGACCTCGCCGCCGGGGGTCTTGACCACGACCACATCGCTCTCTTCCTTGCCGATCAGGGCACGGGCGATCGGAGAGGTGACCGAGATCTTGCCGGACTTGATGTCGGCTTCGTCCTCGCCAACGATCCGATAGCGCACTTCCTCGTCGTTATCCAGATTGATCAGCTCGACGGTCACGCCGAAGATCACCTTGCCGGTCTTGGGCAGCTTGGTGACGTCGATCACCTGAGAGCTCGAGAGCTTGCCCTCGATCTCCTGGATACGACCTTCGATAAAGCCCTGCTGCTCACGAGCGGCATGGTATTCGGCGTTCTCCTTGAGATCGCCGTGCTCACGGGCCTCGGCGATGGCGGCGATCACCTGGGGGCGCTCCACGCTCTTGAGCTGTTCAAGCTCTTGTCGCAGGCTCTGCTCGCCGGCCACGGTCATCGGGACCTTGTTCATTGTGTCGCTCCTGCATGCAGTTCCTGAAGCCGCCGCACCGTGATCTGATTGCCGTACTCAAGCGCCAGACAAACGGCCCGCGCCCCCGCCAACGTGGTGGCGTAGGGGACCTTGCGGGCGAGGGCGGTGCGACGGATGACCGAGGAGTCGGTGATGGCTTGGCGCCCCTCGGTGGTATTGACGATGTAGGCCACCTCGTCGTTCTTGAGCATGTCGACGATATGCGGCCTGCCTTCATTGACCTTGTTCACGGACTCGACGGCAATGCCCGCGGCCTCGAGGGCGCGTGCAGTGCCGCGGGTGGCGCAAAGGGTAAAGCCTAATTCTATCAAAGAATGGGCCACCTCGATAACGCCCTCCTTGTCGGGTTCGCGGACCGACAGGAAGGCCTTGCGCTCGCCGGTCAGGCGCGGAATCGCCTCGCCAGCGCCCAGCTGCGCCTTGTAGAAGGCCTCGGCGAAGGTCTCGCCCGAGCCCATCACCTCACCGGTAGACTTCATCTCCGGCGCCAGGATCGGGTCGACGCCCGGGAACTTGTTGAAGGGGAAGACCGCCTCCTTGACGCTGTAGAAATGCGGCACGATCTCGCGGGTGAAGCCCTGAGAGGCCAGGGTCTGACCCGCCATGCAGCGCGCCGCGACCTGTGCAAGCGAGGTGCCGATGCACTTCGACACGAAGGGTACGGTACGCGAGGCGCGCGGATTGACCTCGATGACGTAGATCTCGCCGTCCTGCCAGGCGAGCTGCACGTTCATCAGACCCACCACATTGAGCTCCACCGCCATGCGCTTGATCTGGTCACGCATCTCATCCTGCACATCGGCCGGCAGCGAATACGGCGGCAGCGCACAGGCAGAGTCACCGGAGTGCACGCCGGCCTGCTCGATGTGCTGCATGATGCCGCCGATCACCACCTGCTCGCCGTCGCTGACCGCGTCCACGTCGACCTCGATGGCCGCCTTGAGGAAGTGGTCCAGCAGCACCGGCGAGTCGTTGGAGACCTTGACCGCATGGGTCATGTAGCGCTCCAGCTCGGTGGCCGAATAGACGATTTCCATGGCCCGGCCGCCCAGCACGTAGGAGGGGCGCACCACCAGCGGGTAACCGATGGCCTCGGCCTTGGCAAAGGCATCCTCGAAGCTTCTGGCGGTGGCGTTGGGCGGCTGCTTGAGGCCCAGCTTATCGATCATGTGCTGGAAGCGCTCACGGTCCTCGGCGCGGTCGATGGCATCCGGAGTCGTGCCGATGATCGGCACGCCGGCGGCCTCAAGGGCGCGCGCCAGCTTGAGCGGCGTCTGGCCGCCGAACTGCACGATCACGCCCTCCGGGCGCTCCTTGTCGGCAATTTCCAGCACGTCTTCCAGGGTCACCGGCTCGAAGTAGAGACGGTCGGAGATGTCGTAGTCGGTGGACACGGTCTCCGGGTTGCAGTTGACCATGATGGTTTCAAAGCCATCCTCGCGCATGGCGAGCGCCGCGTGCACGCAGCAATAGTCGAACTCGATACCCTGACCGATGCGGTTGGGCCCGCCGCCCAGCACCATGATCTTCTTCTTGTCGCTGACCTCGGCCTCGCACTCCTCCTCGTAGGTGGAGTACATGTAGGCGGTGTCGGAGGCGAACTCGGCGGCACAGGTGTCGACGCGCTTGTAGACCGGGCGCACGTCATGGCCGTGGCGCGCCTTGCGGAACTCGCCCTCGGACACGCCGAGCAGGGCCGCCAGGCGAGCGTCACTGAAGCCCTTGCGCTTGAGCGCGTAGATCTCGCGGCCACTCAAGTCGGACAGCGAGCGGCGCTTGAGGTCTTCCTCGTGGCGAATCAGGTCCTCGAGCTGCACCAGGTACCAGCGGTCGACGTTGGTCAGCGCGAAGATCTCGTCGACGGAAAGACCGGCGCGCATGGCGTCGGCGATATAGAAGATGCGCTCGGCGCCGGCGGCCTGCAGCTCGCCCTTCAAGTGCGCCATGCTCTCCGGCGAATAGTCGTCGACCACCGGGTCGAGACCGTCCTTGCCGGTTTCCATGCCACGCAGTGCCTTCTGCAGCGACTCCTGGAAGGTGCGGCCGATCGCCATCACCTCGCCCACCGACTTCATCTGGGTAGTCAGGCGATCGTTGGCCTGAGGGAACTTCTCGAAGGTGAAGCGCGGAATCTTGGTAACGACGTAGTCGATGGCCGGCTCGAAGGATGCCGGCGTGCGACCGCCGGTGATGTCGTTGTTGAGCTCATCGAGGGTGTAGCCCACCGCCAGCTTGGCGGCGATCTTGGCGATCGGAAAGCCGGTGGCCTTGGAGGCCAGCGCCGATGAACGCGACACCCGGGGATTCATCTCGATCACCACCATGCGGCCGGTGTTCGGGTCGACGCCGAACTGCACGTTGGAGCCACCGGTCTCGACGCCGATCTCGCGCAGCACCGCAAGCGATGCGTCGCGCATGATCTGATATTCCTTGTCGGTCAGCGTCTGGGCCGGGGCCACGGTGATCGAATCGCCGGTGTGCACGCCCATCGGGTCGAAGTTCTCGATGGCGCAGACGATGATGCAGTTATCGTTCTTGTCACGAACGACCTCCATCTCGTATTCCTTCCAGCCGAGCAGCGACTCGTCGATCAGCAGCTCATGATTGGTGGAAAGCTCGAAGCCGCGATCGCAGATCTCCTGGAACTCTTCCTTGTTGTAGGCCACGCCGCCACCGGAGCCGCCCATGGTGAAGGACGGCCGGATGATGGTCGGGAAGCCGAGCTCGGCCTGGATTTCCCAGGCTTCGTCCATGGAATGGGCGACCTTGGCCTTGGGGCACTCCAGGCCGATCTTCTTCATCGCCTGGTCGAAGCGATCACGATCCTCGGCCTTATCGATGGTATCGGCATTGGCACCGATCATCTCCACGCCGTACTTGTCGAGCACGCCGTGCTTGTCGAGCTCCAGAGCGCAGTTCAGCGCGGTCTGGCCGCCCATGGTCGGCAGCACCGCATCGGGGCGCTCGGCCTCGATGATCTTCTCCACCGCTTCCCAGGTGATCGGCTCGATGTAGGTGGCATCGGCCATCACCGGGTCGGTCATGATGGTCGCCGGGTTGGAGTTGACCAGGATGACCCGGTAGCCCTCCTCGCGCAGAGCCTTGCAGGCCTGGGCGCCGGAATAGTCGAATTCGCAGGCCTGGCCGATGACGATCGGGCCAGCGCCAATGATCAGGATGCTCTGGATATCGGTACGCTTGGGCATGACGTTTCCCGCAGAAAAAAGGTGACAGACGACGGCGCGATCGAGCAGGAGCCGCTTAGCGGCGGGCCTGCATCAGGTCAACGAACTTGTCGAACAGCGGCGCGACATCGCGCGGGCCGGGGCTCGCTTCAGGGTGGCCCTGGAAGCTGAACGCCGGGCGATCGGTGCGCTCGATGCCCTGCAGCGAGCCATCGAACAGCGAGCGATGCGTCGCGCGCAGCGTGTCCGGCAGGCTCGCTTCGTCGGCGGCAAAGCCGTGGTTCTGGCTGGTGATCATCACCTGGCCGCTCTCGAGGTCTTGGACCGGATGGTTGGCGCCGTGGTGGCCAAACTTCATCTTGGTGGTCTTGGCACCGCTGGCCAGCGCCAGCAGCTGATGACCCAGGCAGATGCCGAACACCGGCAGTTCGGTGTCGAGGATCTCGCGGATCGCCGTGATCGCGTAATCGCAGGGCTCGGGGTCGCCCGGGCCATTGGCCAGGAAGATACCGTCCGGGTTGAGCGCCAGCACCTCGGCGGCCGGGGTCTGGGCCGGCACCACGGTCAGGCGACAGCCGCGGGAGGCCAACATGCGCAGGATGTTGCGCTTGACGCCGAAATCATAAGCGACCACATGGAAGGGGCGCTCATCGGCGGCGGTATCGGCATAGCCCTGACCCAGGGTCCACTCGCCTTCGCTCCACTCATACGGGCTCTGACAGGACACCACCTTGGCCAGATCCATGCCCTTGAGGCCCGGGAAGGCCTTGGCCGCAGCCAGGGCGCGCTCGACGGCATCATCGCCTTCGGCATTCGGGCCGGCCAAGATGGCACCGTTCTGAGCACCCTTGTCGCGCAGGATGCGGGTCAGCCGGCGGGTATCGATATCGGCGATACCGAGCACGTTCTGGCTTCTCAGGTAGTCGTCGAGGCGCTGCTCGCTACGAAAGTTGCTGGCCAGCAGCGGCAGATCGCGGATCACCAGACCGGCAGCGGCAATGGCGCCGGATTCGACGTCTTCTGAATTGATGCCGGTGTTACCGATGTGGGGATAGGTGAGGGTGACGATCTGTCGGGTGTAGGAGGGGTCGGTGAGAATTTCTTGGTAACCGGTCATGGCGGTATTGAACACCACTTCACCGCTGGTTTGCCCATCGGCGCCGATCGCGGTGCCATGGAATACGCTGCCATCTTCCAAGGCCAATATCGCGGGTTTGTTCAACGCAACTTCCTCCCATGCTCAGGAGACCGTCAGGGGCAACGGCCTCATCGTCCGACGACTAGTGTGCTTTCTGGCGGCGGGTGCTGCCGGCGGCTCGTAAAAAAGCGGGACGAAACCCGAAAAACCGGTTTCATCCCGCTTGTTGTCATTCGCTCGGTGCCTGCTGGGGCGATTCGCTACAAGCGAGGTGCGATTCGCTACAAGCGTGGCAACATCGCCCTGCCAAAAAATTTGATCTATGTTACCGGAATCACCGCCCGGCGGCTAGCCCTTTGGTCCAATGGACGCCAGAGGCCGTGAGGGTTTGCGTTACTTCAGTTCAAGCACATCCTGCATGTCATAGCGGCCGGCCTCACGGCCGGACACCCAGCGCGCCGCACGCACCGCGCCCTTGGCAAAGGTCATGCGGCTCGAGGCCTTGTGGGTAATCTCGATGCGCTCGCCTTCGGTGGCAAACATCACCGTGTGCTCACCGACGATATCGCCGGCGCGCACGGTGGCGAAACCGATCTCCTTGTCGGTGCGGGGACCGCATTGGCCGACCCGCTCGAAGACGCCGTATTCCTTGAGGGGGCGCTCCAGCGCATCGGCCATCACCTCGCCCATCTTCAGTGCCGTGCCGGAAGGCGCATCGACCTTGTGGCGATGGTGAGACTCGATCACCTCGATATCGTAGCCCTCATCGCCCAAGGCCTTGGCGGCGGTCTCCAGCAGTTTGAGGGTCAGGTTGACGCCGACGCTCATGTTGGGCGCGAAGACCATCGGCACCCGGTCACGATAGCCGTCGAGCTCGGCGAGCTCATCGTCGGAAAGCCCGGTGGTGCCAATCACGATCGCCTTGCCATGCTCGGCGCACAGCGCCAGGTTGGAAAGCGTCACCTGCGGGGCGGTGAAGTCGATCAGCACATCGACGTCATCGAGCACGGCGGCAAGGGAGTCGCTTGCCACCACGCCGAGCTTGCCGAGACCCGCAAGCTCGCCGAGATCGGCACCCGCCAGCGAACTGCCGGACTCGACGATGCCCGCGGCCAGAATGGCCTCCGGATCCTGAGTGACGGCGCTGACCAGGGTGCGGCCCATGCGGCCAGCGGCACCGACGATGGCAATGCGGGTAGCGTGAGAGGACATAGGGTCTCCAAGCGGTTGGCGAAACTCGCGGGGCAAATCGCGGAGCATCACGAGGCAGGTCGTGTAAGTGGAACGACGTCGTACAAAAGTCGCGGGAGTATAGCAAGGGTCGACGCACCGCGTCTGTCATGCGCACGACTCGCGACTGGCCTAAGCTCGAAGGGATCATCACACCGGTTGCCACCATGCCTCGTCCCTATCGGCCCTACTGGCCTGTCTCGTGCCCTCACTCAGCTCATCACGCAGACCCGCGAGCAGGCGCTCGTACACAGCCCCGGCGCCTGCTGCTGCGCATTGCCGTCTGGCTGCTGCCTGTCATGATCACCCTCGCCCTGGTGCCCCTGGGCTGTGCGGGCGGCGTTAGCCCCACCCAGCTGGCCCCGCCCACCGGCGCGCCCCAGCCAGGCATCGAGGAGTGTGGCACCCTCAAACTGCCCTCCGAATGGCAGCCTGAGGGCGGGGGTAGCCCCCTGAACGGCACGGCGCTGGGCGGCCTCTCGGCACTGGGCTGGGACAGCGACGCCCAGCGGCTCTACCTGCTATCCGATCGAGGCCAGCTGTACCAGGCGCGCCTCGACTTCACGGCCGGCAGGCTAAGCGGCTTCAGCCTGCTCGCTACCCTGCCTCTCAAGAGTGCCGATGGCCAGCCGCTCGAGGACGACGCGGCGGATGCCGAATCGCTGATCGTCGAGGATGGCGCCAACGGAGTTGCTGGCGACGCTACCCTGCTGGTTGGCTTTGAGCGCCAACACCGCCTGCAACGTTTCACTCCTGACGGCCAGCCGGTGGGGCAGCCCATGCGGCCAACCGGCTTCGAGGGCGCCGACTTCAACGCCGGCGCCGAGGCACTCGCTATCGACCGTCGCGAGGGCTTGGTCGTCGGCCTGGAAGGCCCACCTGAGGGCATGCCTGCGGGCATTACTCGCCTGTTCGCCCCCGCTAGCGGCCGACAGTGGCGCTACACCTTGGCGCCGGAAGCCGGCAGCGGCCTGACGGCTCTGGAAGGAAACGGCGACACCCTGCTGGCGCTGGAGCGAGCCTTCGCGCCGCCGGCGCCATTGGTGATCAGCCTGCGTCGCGTGCGCCTCACCGACAGCGGGGAGGCCGAGGTCGAAACCCTCGCGCGCCTTTCCAGCGGCGAGGGCTGGCGGCTGGATAACTTCGAGGGGCTGACACGGCTCGATGATGGCCGCTTCCTGATGGTCAGCGACGACAACTTCATCGCCCTGCAGACGACCCTGCTCAGCTGTTTCTCGCTGCCCAGCGACTGAGGACATCGTCGCGCCACAGCAATGCCATCGCCGCCAGCACCAGCACGCTACCCGGCAACCATGCCCAGCCAAGCCGATCGGGCGCCTGAAGAAACAGCAGCAGCATCGACACGAAGGGCACAAGGTAGCCATAGGCCGTCACGGCAGCGGGGGTGAGCACGGCGGTGGCCCGCTGTTGCAACCAGAAGGTCACGGCGCTGGAGAAAAGCCCCAGGTAGACCACGACCAGGACGTCTCGGAGGCGCATCGTGGATAGCGCCGCAGCAGGCTCAACGACAAGGCCCAGGGCGCCGATCAGGCCACCACCCAGCGCTAGACTCCAGAAGGCCCGCACCGTCGCCGAAGTCGACAGCCAACCTCGAGCAAGCCCCCATTTGGACAATACCGGATAGAGCGCACTGGCCATGCAGCCAAGCAGAAACACCGCCTCACCACACCCGAACACGACCTCGGAGCCTGTACCGTCCTGACTTCCGGCCTCGGCAAGCGCCAACAGCAGCGCCCCGGCGGCGCCCATGGCAAGAATCAGGGGCAGCCGCCAGCCGCGTCGTTCGAGCCCCGCGGCGAGGCCGAATAAAAAGGCCAGCAACGGCACACTGACGAACAGCGTGGCCATCGATAGCGCCGTCGCATAGTGAGCCGCCCAGAACATGGCCGCAAAGAAGCCGGCGAGGCACGACCCCATCAACCCATAAAGCAGCCAGGCAGCGCCAAGGGGCCAGCGATCCGGCGCTCGCCTGGCCAGCCCCCAGAGCGCCATTGCCGCTACCGCAAAGCGCAGCGCCGTCAGCAACATCGGCGGCAGGTCAGCGCCGATCAGCCCCACCGCCGGAAACGACAGGCCAACCAGCAGCGCCCACAGCAGCAGGCCAAGATGGGCCTTGAGGATCACGGAGCACGTCTGCTCAGTTTTCCCAGACCATCTTGAGCGACTCATCGCCGGCCATGCGCTCCAGGTGGCTCGCCACCACGCCTTCGAGCGTATCGAGGCTCTCGACATCCAGCGCCTCGACGGCCACTCGCAAGTGCGTGGCATCGGCCTCCATCAGACAGGTGCCAGCGTCGAAATGGACACGACCATGCCCCTCTTCGTGCTCGACTTGAAACTTGTGCGCCCAGTGCTTGCACAGGCGCTTGATCAGCTTGTCCCCGGATTCAGTGGGAATTTCGGTACGTGAAATGGGCATCGTGAACTCTGCACTCCTAAGTGATGAGGCTTCAGCCTAAGACCGCGCCTCAAAGAGCGCCACCCCCAAGGGTCAACAGCACCCAAGCTCTCTGGACGCTGCTGGGGGATTGCGACATACTGCGCCCCATTTGCAAATAAGAATCAAAACCAGAAAGTAACCGAATCCATCAGCTCCTGCTGACCGATTTCGACGTGACCCCACAACGAGTACGACATCCGCACATGCATACCTCACTGCTCAAGACCGTCATTGGCACGGCCATCGCCCTCAGTTGCATGGCCGCTCAGGCCGATCCCATCACCGTCACGGACATCGCCGGCCGCGAGGTCACTGTCGAGGCTCCAGTGGAACGCGTGATCCTGGGCGAAGGCCGCCAAATCTATCTCTTGGGGGCACTGGAGCCCGAAGACCCCTTCGCGCACGTGGTCGGCTGGCGCAAGGACTTTTCCGAGGCCGATCCGGACAACTACGCGGCCTATGCCGCCGAGTTCCCAGGACTGAAGGACATCCCAACCTTCGGCGGCTTCAAGGATGGTACCTTCGACGTCGAGCAGGCCGCCACGCTGCAGCCGGACGTGGTGCTGATGAACCTGGAAGCCAAGGCGGCTACCGAGGATGCCTCCTACGACGACAAGCTGGCCCAGCTCGGCATCCCGATCGTCTATGTGGACTTCCGCGAGGATCCCATCAGGCACACCATCCCCTCCATGCGCCTGATGGGCCGCCTGCTGGGCGATGAGGCAAAGGCGCAGACCTTCATCGATTTCGCCGAAGCACAGATGGCTCGCGTCACCGACACGATCGAGGCTGCCGACCCCGAGCGCCCGACGGTCTTCGTTGACCGTGCCGGCGGCTACTCGGAAGACTGCTGCATGAGCTTCGGGCCGGCCAACTTCGGTGAGTATGTCGAGCTCGCCGGCGGCACCAACATCGCCGCCGATATCATTCCCAACACCTTCGGCACCCTCAATCCCGAGCAGATCATCGCTGCCAACCCCGACCACGTGGTCGTCACCGGCGGCAGCTGGGACGCCTATGTGCCCGACGGTAACTGGGTCGGCGTGGGGCCGGGTGCCGACCTGGACGTGGCCAGAGAAAAGCTTCAAGCGCTGACCGAGCGCACCGCCATGACCGGCATCAACGCCGTCAAGAATGACAACTTCCACGCTATCTGGCACCAGTTCTACAACAGCCCCTATTACTTCGTTGCCGTGCAGCAGCTTGCCAAATGGCTGCACCCGGAACTGTTCAGCGACCTGGATCCCGAAGCGACGCTAAAGACCCTGCATGAGCGCTTCCTGCCGGTCGATTACCAAGCCGGATATTGGGTTTCCTTGAATGAGCACTGAGACGGCCTTAAGCACCGCCGCCCCGAAAGAAGGAGGGTTCTACCGCGCCTTGGTGATCAAGCGCCAGCTGATTCTGGCCGCCCTCACCCTGGCGCTTGCCCTGAGCCTATGCTTTGACCTGGCACTTGGGCCAGCGCGCTATGGCCTGGGCCAAGTGATCACCGCCCTGCTGACACCGGACTCCGTGAGCGAGCCGGTCAGGGTCATCCTGTGGGAAATCCGCATGCCTGTCGCGCTGATGGCACTGGTGGTGGGCGCCAGCCTATCGATCGCCGGCGCCCAGATGCAGACCATCCTCAGCAACCCGCTGGCCAGCCCCTTCACGCTAGGCATCTCCGCCGGCGCCAGCTTCGGCGCCGCGCTGGCACTGGCCTTTGGAGTGTCTCTGGTGCCGACGGCGGTCGACTACATCATCCCGATCAATGCCTTCGTGATGGCCATGCTGACCGCTGGCGCCATTCATCTGCTGAGCATGCGACGCGGCGTGACCATCGAGACCATCGTGCTGCTGGGCATCGCCATGGTGTTCATCTTCAACTCACTGATGGCACTGATTCAGTTCTTCGCCAGCCAGCAAGCGGTGTCGGCGGTGGTGTTCTGGACCATGGGCAGCCTGACCAAGGCCACCTGGTCCAAGCTGTGGATCGCCCTTGGCGTGCTGGCCTTTATCCTGCCGCTGCTGGCGCGTCACGGCTGGGCGCTGACTGCCATGCGCATGGGTGACGCCAAGGCCGAGAGCCTGGGCGTCAATCCCCGGGCGCTGCGCCTGGAGGTGCTGGTGCTGGTCTCGCTGCTGGCCGCCATCTCGGTGGCCTTCGTCGGCACCATCGGCTTTATCGGCCTGGTCGGGCCGCATATCGCCCGCATGCTGCTGGGGGAAGACCAACGCTTCTTCTTGCCTGGCTCGGCGCTCTGCGGCGCCCTGATTCTCTCCGTCGGCTCCGTGCTGTCGAAGATCATCCTGCCCGGCACCATTATCCCCATCGGTATCATCACCTCGCTGGTGGGCATTCCGTTCTTCCTGTTCCTCGTGCTCCGCCACAAGAAGGCTTCATGGTAACGCTTACGCTAGAACACCTTTCGGCACACTACGGCCGGCGCCAAATTCTCTCGGAGATCACCACGCCCACCTTCGCCGGCGGCCAGATCGTGTCCCTGCTAGGCCCCAATGCCGCCGGCAAGTCGACCCTATTCCGGCGCATCCTAGGGCTGCTCAAGGGCGGCGGCGAGGTACGCATCGAGGGCGCCACCAGCGAGCGCCCGGTGGCCTACATGCCTCAGGAGACGGGGTCCACTGCGGTGCTGACGGTCTACGAATCGGTGCTGCTGGCACGCATGCAGGGGCGCAGCCTGAAGGTTCAACCCGAGGACCTGCGTGAGGTGGATCGCGCCCTCGAGGACCTGGGCATCGAAACACTGAGCAAGCGCGATATCGGCGACCTGAGTGGCGGCCAGCGGCAGCTGGTGAGCGCGGCGCAAGCGCTGGTGCAGGCGCCTGAAATCCTGCTCCTGGATGAACCGACCTCAGCGCTGGACCTGCACCGCCAGATCAGCCTGCTCGGCATTCTGCGGCGGCTGGCCCGCGAGCGAGAGATGCTGGTCATCGCCTCGCTACACGACATCGGCCACGCGCTGCGCTTCACCGACCAGGCCATGGTGCTGGAAAACGGCAAGCTGGTGGCCTGCGGCACCACCGAACAGGTGGTGACCCCGACATTGCTGCGCCACGTCTTTCAGGTCGACGCCCGCATCGAGCCATGCTCGATGGGGCGCCCCCAGCTCATCGTCGAAGCAGCCGTTTGAACCGTCCCTCAAACCCCGCAAGCACAGCACCGCCCAACACCAGCGGCAGGGCCAGCAAGAAGCCGCTGGTGAGTGGCAGGTCGAATATCCACAGATCCGCCAGTACCGGCCAGATCAGCGCCACATACTCGAACGGCGCCAGACGCGAGACCTCGGCGTAGCGCAGCGCCAGCGTCATGCAGATATGCGCCGCCCCGCCGAACAGCCCCGACAGCACCAGCAAGCCAAGGGTCTCGCCGGATACGGCCACCCAACCCAGCGGCAGTGTCGCCAGCCCCGCCAGGGTCGTGACCATCACGAAGTAGAAGGCGATGGAGGCCGCCGTTTCGGTGCGCGAAATGCGCCGCACGGTCATCAATGCCCCCGCCGTCAGCAAGGCCGCCAGGATACCCAACAGATACCCCAGCACACGCACGCCTTCCTGAGGGCCCTGCAGGTCCGGCACCACCAGCACCGCGACGCCGCTGAGCACCAGCGCCAGGGCGAGCGCCCGGTGCAGGGAGAACCGCTCGCCCAGCAGCAGCACCCCGCCCACCGCCATGGCCACCGGCGACAGCTGTGCCAGAAGGGTGGCTTCGGCCACCGGCAGTCTCGCCACGGCCGCGAAGGAGGCAAACATGGCCGCCGCTCCCAGCCCCGAGCGCATCAGGTGCCCGAGCGGTCGGCGAGTCGCCAGGGCCCTCGGGAACTCCCGCCGCCAGGCCATGAAGATCACGATCGGCAACAGCGCGAACAGCGAGCGAAAGAACACGGTCTGCCCCAGCGGCACATCCACGCTCACCGCCTTGACGCACACCATCATCCCGGTAAAGAGGATGCCTGATAGCAGCCTGAGCAGAATGCCGGCCAAAGACCGATCCGCAACATCGTCCATGAGTGTCCTTATCGGTCTAATCGAGTCCCAAGGGGCGCCGCGACGTGCCATCGAAAAGGCGACTCACCGGCGAGCGAGGCAATATGGTACACGGGAATCAGGAATGATTCCCATCTTCAGACACAAAAGCCCCGCTCCCTTAACAGAGAGCGGGGCCTTGGTCCTTAAGGAAAGAAACCGACTTACGGCTTCATGTCCTCGAAGAACTTCTTCACGCCGTCGAAGAAGCTGGTCTTCTTCGGCGAGTGATGGTTGTTGCTGCCTTCCAGGCTGTCCTGGAACTGGCGCAACAGGTCCTTCTGGTCATCGCTGAGCTTGACCGGTGTCTCCAGCACGACCTTGCACAACAGATCGCCTGCTGGGCCGCCGCGCACCGGCTTGACGCCCTTGCCGCGCATGCGGAACAGCTTGCCGGTCTGGGTCTCGGGCGGAATCTTCAGCTTGACCCGGCCATTCAGGGTCGGCACTTCGAGCTCACCGCCGAGGGCGGCGTCGACGAAGTTGATCGGCACTTCGCACTGCAGATCGCGCCCGTCGCGGCGGAAGATCTTGTGCGGCTTGATCGCCACCTGCACGTAGAGATCGCCGGGCGGGCCACCGTTGATGCCGGCCTCGCCTTCGGCGTTGAGGCGAATGCGATCGCCGGTATCGACGCCCGCGGGAATCTTCACCGACAGGGTACGCGTCTCGCGCACGCGACCTTCGCCATGACATTCGTGGCACGGCACCTTGATCTGCTGGCCGCTGCCGTGACAGGTCGGGCAGGTCTGCTGCACGGCGAAGAAGCCCTGCTGCATGCGCACCTGGCCGTGGCCGGCACAGGTCGGGCAGGTTTCCTTGGTGGAGCCGGGCTCGGCACCACCGCCGTCACAGCGGCCGCATTCGACGTGGCGTGGCACACGGATATCCACCGAAGTGCCGGCCACCGCATCCTCTAGATCGAGCTCGAGGTTGTAGCGCAGGTCGGAGCCGCGCTGCGGGGCGTTCGGGTGGCGTCGACCACCGCCGCCGCCGAAGATGTCGCCGAACACATCGCCGAAGATATCGCTGAAGCCGCCGGCACCGGCGCCGCCGCCGAAACCACCGCCGGCCTGGCCATCGACACCGGCATGACCGAACTGGTCGTAGGCCGCACGCTTCTCGGCGTCGCTCAGCACCTCGTAGGCCTCGGAGACCTCTTGGAACTTCTGCTGCGCACCTTCGTCATCCGGATTGCGGTCCGGGTGAAACTTCTGGGCAAGGCGTCGGTAGGCTTTCTTGACCTCTTTCTGGTCGGCCCCGCGCTCGATGCCCAGAACTTCATAGTAATCACGTTTGGACATGGGTCTGTCCGCCTCCGTAGCGACAGTGCGGAAACACCAACGCGGGAGTCAGGCTCCCGCGCTGGCGTCATCCGTCATTCAGATGTCGTGGTTTACTGCTTTTTCTGGTCGTCGTTGACTTCTTCGTACTCGGCGTCGACCACGTCATCTTCCTGCTTGGCACTCGCCTGGGCGCCAGCTTCGGCCTGCTCGCCTTCGGCCTGCTCGGCGTACATCTTCTGCGCCAGGGCACCGGAGGCTTCGGTCAGGGCATCCAGCTTGGCCTGGATGTCTTGCTGATCGTCGCCCTTGGATGCTTCTTCCAGCTCGGCGATAGCCGTTTCGATCTTCTGTTTCTCATCGTCGGTCGCCTTGTCGCCGGCTTCCTCGATGGTCTTCTTGGCCGCGTGGACCATGCCGTCGGCCTGGTTACGCAGCTGGACCAGTTCCTCGAACTTCTTGTCCTCGTCGGCGTGGGCCTCGGCATCCTGGACCATCTGCTCGACTTCTTCCTCGGACAGGCCACTAGAGGCCTTGATCACGATCGACTGTTCCTTGCCGGTCGCCTTGTCCTTGGCGGACACGTTGAGGATACCGTTGGCGTCGAGATCGAAGGCGACTTCGATCTGCGGCACGCCGCGCGGCGCCGGCGGAATGTCGGCCAGGTCGAAGCGACCCAGGGACTTGTTACCGCTGGACTGCTTGCGCTCGCCCTGCAGGACGTGAATGGTCACGGCCGTCTGGTTGTCATCCGCGGTCGAGAAGGTCTGGGTCTTCTTGGTCGGGATGGTCGAGTTCTTCTCGATCAGCGGCGTCATCACACCACCGAGGGTCTCGATGCCCAGCGTCAGCGGGGTCACGTCGAGCAGCAGCACGTCTTTGACGTCACCGCCCAACACGCCACCCTGGATGGCAGCACCCACGGCCACGGCTTCGTCCGGGTTGACGTCCTTGCGGGCGTCCTTGCCGAAGAACTCGGCGACCTGCTTCTGCACCATCGGCATGCGAGTCTGACCGCCCACCAGGATCACGTCGTCGATCTCGGACGCGGACAGGCCGGCGTCGGACAGCGCGGTCTTGCAGGGCGCCATGGAACGCTTGACCAGGTCCTCGACCAACGACTCGAGCTTGGCACGGGTCACCTTGACGTTGAGGTGCTTGGGACCGGTGTTGTCGGCCGTGACGTACGGCAGGTTGACGTCGGTCTGCTGGGCGCTGGACAGCTCGATCTTGGCCTTCTCGGC
>CETM01002697.1_pt1 | contig 15095 bp, 15 predicted proteins | sample 361451 | NCBI WGS metagenome assembly CETM01 (sample SAMEA2622690, study PRJEB7988) | marine metagenome | isolation source: saline water (ENVO:00002010), including
CTAGGCGCCCCCACACCAGCTCCAAAGAAGCGGCAAAGTTCACAGGGCAAGCGGCGCTAAATAAACCTTTCTAAATTTTAGAGCAGTACAGCGGAAATAAGGGTAATACAATGTTAATTTCCACTGCATCTCAAATACCCCGTAGACGCCTTAATTTGTCCATCATCTCTTTCTTCTTGTCTATATCTTCAAAATTCTCCGAGCCAGCATCAAGTCGCCGAGACATTACATTTCTCTCTACAAAGTGAATGATACCGTCATCGTCCCCCAGGACAATCAGTCTCTCATTAGTATCTGATTTCCAAATCTTACTCTCATGACTCAATTCTAGCAGATTGGCACCAGTAGTTCTGTTCAGAACCGTAACCCCATCATCCAAACAGATCCAAACCGCTCCTTCGCCCATACGATAAGGGCCGAGAGAAATTGATGCGACACCTCCTCTAGAGTTGTGACTCCATCCGACACTGGATACTACTCCTCCATCTTCGAAACCTGCTATGGTTTCATCATCCACCCCCAACACAGCACTGGTTGGTGAATCGCGCATCATCTCCGTACTATTGCCAATATTGGTGACCATCCCACCCGAGTGGCCGAGAATTATTCGTTCACCAAAATCAGTTCCACAGGTAACTGGGCCACCGCCAACATCGAGATGCTCTAACTGATCATCGAGCACACTCAGTGCACCACACCTAGGCCTCCCTAGTCCCAAAATCAAACCCTCATTGTATGGGCCTAAGAACCAACACCTCTCTGCGATTGTCCAAAACCGCTCGATTTCCCCAGAATAGGAGAATTTCCATATCGTTGACTCGGTGTAGTCTCCAATCTCAATCTCATAGACTGATGAGGTTGCCCAGATGCCCGAATCATTCACCATGACATAATCGCTAGATCCTTCCAACTCCTTACTCCAGATATTCTCTCCGCTGCCAATGTCAAGACAATGTAACTTCGATGACTCAGCAACATAAACCCTGTCTGTTCCAAAACTAATGTCACTGAGAGGGCCAGACATTTCGACCCTCCAGAAACTCTCACCAGAATCCTCGCTCCAGCACGCAAAGACTCCTTCATGCGAGCCAGCAAATACTCGCCCGTCATGTATTCTGAGAACTGTACAACGATTTCCAATGTCTCTTCTCAACGAGGAGACAGAAGATAGAGGGAGACGGGCCACACCCCTACACAGGGACCATCCAATATCGTAGTTTGCACCTAAACAGTCAATCCGTAGAGGCGCTTTACCTTGTCTTGCAGATATTCTACAAATGCATCAGGAGAAGGAGGCGACCCCGTGGCTTCTTCAATTAAATCTGCAGGCTCGAGGATACTACCTCTTTGGTGAACATGCTCACGCATCCAAGAAAGAAGATCACCGAACTCTCCGCGACGCATCTGCCCATCGTGGTCAGGAAGATCCTCACGTGCGGCAGCTAGCAACTGAGCAGCGTAGAGGTTGCCGAGAGTGTAAGTGGGGAAGTAGCCGAATGCGCCCATAGACCAGTGAATATCCTGTAGAACACCGAGAGATCTGTTGGGGGCTCTGATTCCGAGGAATTCCTCATACATATCGTCCCAAGCATCCGGCAAATCGTCTACCTCAATTTCTCCAGCTATGAGCCTCTTCTCGAGCTCGTATCGAATCATGATATGGACATTGTATGTCGCCTCATCCGCTTCTACTCGAATCAAACTCGGCTCAACGAGATTCACAGCTTGCCACAATTGTTCAGAAGTTACTCCAGCCATATTCTCTGGAAAACACTCCTGCCATAGAGGAAGCGCCCACTCACAGAATTCGCGCGAGCGTCCAACCTGGTTCTCCCAGAGTCTACTTTGACTCTCGTGTACTCCTAGACCATTAGCCTCGCCAGCCGGTTGAAAGTCCAAATCACGCCTCCTTCCTTGTTCATAGGTTCCATGACCAGTCTCGTGCATGGATCCGTATAGTGAACCGAATGGATCTGATTGGTTGTATCGAGTAGTCCATCGGACATCATCTGGGTTGGCCCCGCCGCAGAATGGATGTGTGGAAGCATCTCGTCTACCGGCGGCGAAATCGAAACCAATCGCCTCTGAAATAGCCTGACTCAGCGACTCTTGTCCTGATTGGTCCCATGTGTTGTCCTCGACCCATGACATATCTGGTCGGGCCCCACTCTCGTTGACCTGCTTAATCAGCGGAGCAACATTTTCCCTAAGGCCCGCAAATAAAGGGTCAACTCTGGCAACACTTAGGCCAGTCTCATACTGGTCAAGCAGAGCATCATAGCGCAACTCATCATATCCCAAATAATCGGCTTTGCGTCTAGCTATGTCGATAGCCTTCTCCAAGTCATCTCTGAAAATTGAAAAATCGTCCTTAGCGCGGGCCTCGGACCATGATATCTGAGATCTTGAGCGATGCTTCGCCATCTCTTCTACAAACTCAGTTGGAAGTTTAGTAGCCTTGTCGTAAGATTCTCTTGCCAGCCTTACATTGGCTGATTTCACCTCATCGAGCTCATCTTTTGATTCGAGTTCGGATAACAACTCTCCGACTCGCGGATCAGTCAACTTCTGATGCCCAGTCTTTGAGATCCAAGCCATTTGTTCAGCCCTTAGAGCCGCCGCCTTTGGTGGCATCAGAACTTCTTGATCCCAGCCTATCAGGCCCCCAATCTGACCAATCAAGTCGATGTCTTTCAATCTCTCAAGCAATTCATCGTATGCTTCCATGGCTCACGGAGAAGGGTCTCAGACACATAAGTTGCGGAGTCGATTTCAGAATCAGACTTCAACTCCGAGCATACCTCTGAGAGCAATTCCGATACCGTAGGAAATCAGACTGACTACTCCGAGTATTGCTGCCATTTCAATAAATCTACTTCTAAAAGAAACCTCTTCAACTACTGATACATAGAAGTTGAACACTGCAACAATAAGTAATCCGATGATGAATGTGCAGACTAGGGCCTGAATATGCGGCTCCAGTCCTTGAAAATCAGGACTATCTGAGGAGAACAGCAAGTACGGTGAAACCAACATTAACACAGTAATAAGATACGAGATCCAAGTAAAGAATGCCGCCTTGACTGCTGATTCACTCTTCTTCTCGGTTCTTGAGGAGAGGTACTCTGAGGCCCCCATGCTGAAAGCTGCAGATATTCCCGTTACGAGGCCGGCTAGGGCAACTAGATTGAGGCTCTGTAGAGCGAAAGTAAGACCCGCAAGAGCTCCGGTTAACTCAACTAACGCATCTGACATACCTAGAACTACACTACCAGAGTATCTCAACCGCTCCTCATCGAGCATTCCAATCATATTCTCTTCGTGAGCTTCCTCCTCGTCAGCAATGTCGTCCAAACCAAGCTCCCTGTATTCAGCCGCAGCATCCTGCTCTGTAGACTCCATCATTTTGACAGAGAAGGTGAAACCAAACAACCTCGCAAGCATGATTTGTCGTCGAACCTTCCTCATATCCGGAAGGACTTTCTCACCGGTCATACCAGCAATTACAGCCTCATGACGCTCTTCTTCAAGGCTAATGCCTTCCAATATTGATCTATTAACCTCATCTTTCTGCATCCTCGCCAGTCGACGATATACCTCGGTCTCGGTGGCTTCCATGCGCTGTAACTTCAATAGTCGAGCACGCCTCTCTTCATCCACGGTTTACCCTGTAGGTACCGTCTATTGAATCTGACCAAGGCGTAATTGCGATGGCGCAGCATTGCGAACGCTTGATGCATTAGTCTCATCTCGCGAAATCCCATGGCGACTAGAGACGCGAGGCCTAACGTCCCAGTCGTTGACCGTATACTCATACATCTGTGGGAGCAGGACCATCAGGCCGATCACTATCTAGTAAGTTACGAAGTAACACGGCCGGGAATAGCCGAGATTTGTGCTCTTCATCCTCCTAATGTCTCAAGGTCGATGCGTGAACTGATGACTAGTGGATGGGTAACTGAACACACGAGAACCATCCGTGGAGACGATCGAAGGCAGAAGACATGGCAACTAACGGAAGATGGACGAACCGAGGCCAGGGATAGAATCAGTGAGATGAGATCTAAGATGGTGCTTGTTAGAGGTAATGACGGCAAACTCCTCGAAGTCAGAGCCGATCAAGCGGCCAACCACCTAAGGACTAATCTAACTCTCCTCCAGGTCCTAATGCATGCTCAACACGAAGGCGTACTAAACTTCGGAGATATCCGCTTCGGAGCAATCGTCAGAACAGAATCAAGTGATTTACCGCCCCCAGGCTCACTCTCTCTACTTGCCGGCGCTCATTCGACCTACCATACTAAACCACCCCAGACTAGAACAGTACACGGGCGCTATGAGCAGCGAAAAACTCTCGAATCTTGGTATTCCTCCGAAACACCCGCCTTCGCTCTATCTGGAATAGCCGGATGTGGTAAGACCACATTGACTTCGTTCTGGATGGATGGCACGCTAGAGAAGAATCCCGGTCTGATGGCTATGTACTATCCCTGTCAACCGTGGGATTCTCCATTAGGCATTGCAACCAGTCTATTACATCGACTAGGAATCAGCACCGAAGACTCATCCGATGACCCGTACGGGGTCATCGATACTCTGCCATTAAAGCCAGGCGCTAGACTAGATTTGGACTCCTATAGACGCCGCATAGTTGCTCACCTACAAGACGAGGATGGACACAGAGGCAAGAAGACCGAGGAGTTTCTACTAATCCTCGACGATGTACACAATCTAGGCGTGGAAGGCAATCATCTTCTAGGCGCTCTATTGCAGATAGCCGAAACGACCTCGATGAGACTCATCCTCATCTCTCGTACTACTATGGCATTCTATGATAGACGCGATGTTCACACGAGAGGTAGAGTGCAGGAAATGGCACTATCAGGACTTACTCTTGAAGAGATCTCCTTGTGGCTGGATACTCTGGATATACCAAGCAAGGCCCCCGCAGAAGAGATTCACAGAGTGACAGGAGGTCATCCATTAGCGGTAGAATTGTTGGAAATGTATGGACAGACACTACACGATGACTGGCTTAGATTCCTCGATGAGGAGATTATCGATGTACTTCCTCTCGACCACAGAGAAATCCTAGCCTTGCTGGCTGTCGCAGACAAGCCAGTCCCCTGGGACGCCCTAGCCAGCGCAGCAAACTTCGATGGGCAACCTCCTTCAGATCTAATTGAACGAGGATTGATGCTTGAACTCAGTGAGGGCATGTGGCTCCATGAGGCGCTGAGAGCAAGACTGCTTAGGGAAGTCGGAGCCCCACTTGAAGAGCGTGCAAGAAAGCTAAGAGAAGCCACCGACTAAGCCATGTGGCGGTTCAACCAGTCATCCATACTAGGCTTTGGAAGGGCCCCAGTCTGCCTATCAACTACTTGTCCACCACGGAACAACACTAGGTTAGGAATTCCACGAACACCGTGTCTTCCAGGAGTTATAGGATTAGTATCGGTATTCACCTTTGCAATGGTTATGTCTCGCTCACCGGCAATTTGCTCAAGAACTGGAGCAATTGCTCTACATGGCCCACACCATGGAGCCCAAAAATCCACTAGTACCCACTCGTCACTACTTGTCACAACATCGAAGTCTGCATCGGTCGCATTTACTATCTTGCCCACGGTCACACCTACACTTGCCGGATGCTTTCCACACTATGAATCTGTGTCTTGTTTACAGGCTCAACTTCCGTAGGGATTGTGAACCTAAGGCTCATCCCCGTACACATGGAAATAACCCCGAGCATCCTCACAGCGGACTTCGCCAGACTTGGCGAGACCCTAGAGGAAGCAGTTGAAGCTGGGATTAATTGGATTCATATGGATGTCATGGATGGTAACTGGGTAGTCAATCGAACTATCACCTTCGGACCTGCATTAATTAGGTCCGTCAGAGAAATATTAGGCCCTGAGGTGACAATAGACTGCCATCTGATGATTACCAATGCTGAGGAGACCTGGCAGCAGTATGCTGATGCCGGTGTTGACATGGTAATCGCTCATATCGAGGCCGTTGACGACTTTCCTGCACTAATCGACGAGATGCGCCAAGTAGGCATGGGAGTTGGATGCGTACTCAATCCCGATACGCCAGCCGATGATGTGATGTCACTTCTGCCAGAGCTTGACCTAGTCCTCGTGATGTCGGTGGTCCCCGGTAAAGGAGGCCAGTCATTTATGCCCGAGGTTGAGGGCAAGGTACGAGCATTCCGAGCCGCCATCGATGAACAGAAATCGGCCGGTGGCCGCACCGTCAAGCTGATGATTGACGGGGGTATCAAGGATTACAACGCTGCAATGGTCGCAGAGTGGGGAATTGATATCGCAGTAGTGGGTTCTGGTTTAATCAATGACAGAGGAAGTATTGCAGAGAACCTAACTGCAATCAACGAGGCCCTTGAGTAGCCTCTCAACGAGGATTCAAAGCACACCACCCCGAGCGCTAAACATGGTTACAGAGCAGTGGATGGTAGAAGAGGTTCTGAAGATTGTTCCCGACGCCCGGGTGGAGGCTTCCGATTTACATGGAAGCGGCGACCACTTCCATGTCAGAGTAATCTCACAGAGTTACGAAGGAGTTCGACCATTACAGAGGCAGAGGCCAATTCTCAACCACTTCAAACCGTTCATTGCACAGAATATTGTGCATGCTTTGGATCTCAAGTGTATGACTCCAAAGCAGGCGGAGGAGGCGGGCCAGACCGCCTTTGACCCACACGGTGAAGAAGTGGAGTTCTTTGGAGTGCACATCCGCAGGCCGGACAAGGAGTGATGATATGACAGAGTTCAACTGGACACCCGATGAATTGCAAGAATTGGTTAACAACAACAGAATAGTCCTGTTCATGAAGGGGACCCCTGAGCAAGCACAGTGCGGATTTTCAAACCGTGCAGCAACCGTCTTACAACAGTTGGAACAACCATTCGTCAGTGTCAATATACTATCTGATCCCCGCGCAATACCTTCTGTCTGTGCGTGGTCTGATTTCCCGACCATGCCACAGATATTCGTACACGGCGAACTCATTGGTGGCTCCGACATCGCTCTCGAGATGTTCCAGAGCGGAGAACTGCAGCAGATGCTTGCCGACGGCGACTCAGCCCTTGAGTGAGGAGATTGTATGGTGCCGGCGGAAGACCGCCGCACGATGCTCATAGCACTGGCAGGAGCTACGGTAATCTCCTTCGCCCCGTTCCTGTATATTCGTTCCGATACAGACCCACTGACCGGAGCATTCTATCGAATGCTGTACGCACTTCCTTTGTTGGGATTATTGGTTTGGATATCAAAGAAGGAAGACCCTCGAAACACAAATTCACGCTGGCTTGCATTTGGCGCCGGAATCCTATTGGCTATCGATTTCGCAGGATATCACAGCGCCATCGATTACATCGGCAGCGGAATTGCAACATTGATTGGGAACTCCCAAGTCATCATTGTCACGTTGGTCACTTGGTGGCTGTTTGGTGAGAGGCCGAATAAATTCATTCTATTCTCATTACCAATTGTGATGTTAGGATTATTGCTAGTGTCTGGTGTTTGGGACAAAGCCGCATATGGCGAAGATCCAGTAAAGGGAGTAATTGGTGGTATTGTAGCAGCTGTATTTTATTCCTCTTTCTTGATAGCTTATCGCCAATCGAATAGAATTGGTGCACCAGCGGTCAATGCGCAGTTCGATGCCACTGCTGGAGCAACACTAGGTATCTTGATTCTAGGGACTATTCCACTAACTTCTCTTGGCCTTGAACCCATTGACCATACGATAACTTGGCCCAATCATGGTTGGTTAATTGTGCTAGCAATTTCCTGCCAAGTGATTGGTTGGATTGGGATAACATACGCGCTCCCGAGACTGCCGGCTGCACACACTTCTTTTGCAGTTTTGCTACAGCCTGTTCTGACCATCTTTTGGGGAATACTGCTCTTGAACGAGACTCCTTCTTTCCAGCAGTCAATGGGGATGATTTTGATTCTAGGAGCCATTATTGCCGTTACTATGTACGGCTCTGCCAACACAGAAAATCAAACCTAACTCACAGACTCTTCTTGCGAAATTAGTGACATCTTGACCTGGTATTCTACATATGAAATTGTGAGCCTAATCTCCTCCCCGTCCTCGCAGTCACAAACAGTTCCCCACACTGCGTAAGTGTCGACTCTAACCTCTATCAACCACTCGCCGGTTCCTGTTCCGTTATACATTTCCCAAGACTCCCGAGCCTCCTCTTCTGTACCTTCAAAACCAGAAGCATTGGGTATGTCAAGTGAGTAATCATACCAAATTTTGTCCCAAGGCTCCGTCTTGTCGGCATCACAATCCTGACTGGAAGCATCTGTACTAGACAGTGTGTATAACTGAGGCTTGGTGACAGAAGAATCGAACACTTCGACAGTAACCAAATCGCAACCGACTATGCCACCGGGCTGTTCATCCTCCTCTCCCCAGTAGGCTCCTATGTAGACTTCTGAAACATTGTTGGGCATCGGGATTACCAGACTCACGGTCTCCGTTGAATCGTCATTCACAAAGAAGGTCTGAATCTCAGTCCAGTTCTTTTGATCAAAGGAGAACTCCCAGATGCCCACCTCAGGATCCTCCTCTTCAGCGGGCATAATCATGTCAATTACAATTGGTCCCGCAATAACAATTGCAGATAGCAGTAGTAGTGTCCCGGCGACCGCACCAAAAACCACCCGATTCCTGATGAATATGTTGGCCACTCCGCCCAAAGTATCAGATATACCAGATTCCCCTTCTTCTTCCCAATCATCCTCGTATTCAAGTAATCGATTGTATAGTTCCTGCTTGTTCCCACCAGTGGACAGATCCAATTCTCTTAACTCTGCCTTGAGCTCGGCCGAGGTCCACTCATCTATAGGTTCCACAACCTGAGATGCCCGGTCAACGAAAGGAACTTTTGCTAAATATATGCCAAAAACAGGATTTTCAACTGCTTCGCTGCAACTCGATTTAGGTGTACAGGGCGAGAGATAATAGCGAGGGGATGGGATGCACTCAGCGAGAACCTTTCGGCCCTGTACACTACCTCATCGGGGTCGACAATAGATAATCGTTGTGAAAATTAGCCATTTTTCTCAAAAAAACGTTGTACTGAGAACCTATCAAGCAACGGTAAGCACTTCTGGGCCACCATCAGTAATCAACACGGTATGTTCGAACTGTCCAACATCTCCTCCATCTGCATCCCTTAGAGCAGTGTAAGTCTCAAGAAATCTAATTGAAGTTAGTTTATTCACCAATTGATTCCACTTCTTTCGTAGAGATTCATCATCCTCCTCAGGGAATGGCTTCTCGAGAAGAGGATATGCCCAACGCTCAGCAAAAGGGAGGGTATTGTATCTCTCCTCGATGTATCTAGCCATAGTTGCACCAAGTGGTTTGAGTTTCCCCTTAGAAAGGGCTTTGCGGATTTTCACATTACCAGTAACTCTGAGGATATTCGAGGACCCAGAAGGCGTGACATTCTCAACCATTCCACTCGATCCAGTGGTGTTGAACGGCTCGATAGCATAGATTCCACCCGTCTCGACTGAGCCCTTGAATTGAGGATTTTTCTCACGGTCATAAGCACCGCACGCATATGATGGAATTGAAGTTCCGGCATGCAGATTCCATCGCTCTAACTCATGTCCACAAAGGTTCCGAATTGGCTCATAGCCAGCGTCCTTCGAAACCTGTTCTGCCACCGCTCCGATTTCATGCCAAGGTGTTTCTGGATGCATCAACTCGATTGCCGCATCCCGCGCCTCCTTGGCTGCCTTAATCTGGTCAGTATGGTTAGAGCCAGAGCCTACTTCGACAGTTAGGGCATTGTCAGCGACAGCTCCCTTAATGTGAACTCCAACATCCAGTTTGACCAAATCTCCCTTCTCAAACACCATCTCTCCTCCGTATCCCTCTGGAGGCTCTAGTAGAGTATTCGTGGTGTAGTGTGCTGCCATGTCATTGACAGAGATTGTCACAGGGAAGGCAGCCTGCCCCCCATGTCTCCTGATGAAACGCTCTGCAGAGTCAATGACATCATTCCAATGCTTGCCGGCAGTAATCTCATCCTGGATGCCATCGAGAGTTCTCTTGGCAACATGTCCGGCATCACGCCAGTGTTTCAGGTCTGTCTCCTCAACCATGATTTGACCTCTTCGGATGATACTACTCCTTCTCTGAGAACCTCGGTATCTCTCAACTGTGTTGAACCACAGACCGAATACCACGCTATCAATGTACTGGGCAAACCCCCGGGACATGCCCCTTGAACAAAAGAAACCTCCTCGGCTGACGATGATAGAGAGCGGGCTGCTTCCTCGCAGTCATCAACTGGTGCAACACCGCTACGATTGGCACTTGTAGCAGTCAGTGGCCCGACCTCATTCAGTAGACTGATGGCCTCAGGATGAGCGACGACTCGTATCGCAATACCCTTTCCCCCAAGACGCGAATCGACCGTCTCGTGAGCCTTGAGTACCACAGTAAGAGATCCCCTTGGAAAATCATCGAGCAAATCTCTCACTAGGTCGGGAACTTCAACCAAATCTTCTGCCTGGTCTAGATTAGCCACCCCTATACTTACAGGCATACTGTGATTACGCTCCTTCAATTCATACAACTTGTCTAGACATTTTGGAGTAGGGATGCAGCCGAGTGCGGGCTGAGTAGTGGTAGGGTAGACTATACAATCTCCAGCCAAAACTCTCTGTATCGCATCCTGCATGCAATCACTACCTGATGTGCCTCCTGCTGGCAGGAGGGAGAGAGTCAGAGTGAGCGACTATTGAGCCGACATGCAAATCGACATTGCTCTGGTGAGTATGTCTTTGAGAGATTCTAGCTAATTCGTAGGCACCGACATAGAGATTCAACAATGGAATCAGCAGCACTAGCTTCCGGAATGACCTTGAATCCCACATCTCACTAGTTAGTTCCGAACCATCTTCTGCGACTATCGCTAGATTGAACAGGCGCTGACCTAGAGAACGAGAGTATGCAAGCCCGGTCAATCTCCAATACAGCCAGTGTGCAACTATGATTACTAGGGCGTGGGCGAAGGCATAGTGAAAGTCCATTGAATTCCATAGAGTCAGGTTCCAGGCATTCAGAATTCTTCCTCCTGTAACTACCATGAGAATGGTTGTAACTATTACAACATCAGCGGTGAAAGCGGCTACTCTACGTACTCCCGAAGCAAGAATGACTCCATCGGGAAGAGGCGCATGACCCTGTTCTGAGGACACTATCTGTTTGGCCAGAGTGCCTCCGCCAACATTCAATTGGATAGGTGAATCGTGGTCTGCCATACTCTCCCTCAGGACATCCCCAGCAAGTGCCATGCCTCAAGGTTACGACTCCGCATATGATCCATCCAAGCCGCCCAATCACCGTCGTGGCGTAATGTATCGGGATCCCCGATGACTATCAGTCCTCGTTTTGCTCTAGTCAAGGCCACATTCAGTCTGCGAGAATCTGCTAGGAAGCCAACATTACCTTCGCTGTTTGATCGTACACATGAGAAGATGATTACTTCCTTCTCTCTACCTTGATAACCATCAACTGTCCTAACTTCAACCGAATCCAATTTTTCTGGCATATTGTCTCTAATTGCCCTTACTTGTCCGGCATATGGGGTGATTATTCCTATGTCACTCATTCCAAGCTCTCCACCATCGAGCAATCCCTCTAACACACGCGAAACCCAAGACGCTTCACCGGGATTCTCCTTAGAGTTTCCATCTGGGGAGCGCACTTCCCCTTCCTGAACTGGCAGAAACGCCATCGGATGGTCCCAGTCTGGCCAGAGCATACCGACGGGTGCAGGTCTCTGAACCGACTCAACGCCATCTTCAAGCCGGCCTGCATAGAATCTCTCATTTGGGAATAGGGAGATTGAGGGGTGCATCCTGTATTGTACACGGAGTAAATGTGGTTCAATCCCCATCTCCACTAGACGCTCAAACAAAGATCTACTCAGCCCACCTGTCTCGGCTCTCTGTGAAATGACTGTAGGTGGTAATTGTCGATGATCCCCTACTAGGACTACTTGCCTAGCTCCTCTGACGAGCGGGACTAGAGTAGCAGGTTCGGTGGCCTGGGTCGCCTCATCAATTAGTACACGAGAGAATCTTCTACCATCTAACAACTCATGACCAGAGCCGATACAAGTACAACATAGAACCTGAGCCTTATCGAGAATATCATCACGCATCTGCGACTCGATTCGTTTGACTTCTTTCCAGCCTCGACTAATATCACGATGTGTGAGCCCCTTCTCCTTACCCTTCATCCCCTTGACCCGTCTGGAGAGTTTCTCATTAGACTCAAGCCAGTGATCGAGATCCTTTCTAAGAGGATGCTGCTCCATCTTTGCATCCATCGTAGCCTCTCGCAGATTTTCTCGCACTTTCACTGGCTGCCCCAGTCGCAAAGCACGAACACCCAGAGATAGCAGACCTTCGAGCAAGTTATCCACTGCTACATTCGAATCTGCTACCGCGAGAATTGTTCCTATATCCTGTTTCGACCAAGCCTCAAGGATTCTCACAGCCGTGTGAGTTTTGCCTGTACCGGGAGGGCCTTGAATCAGTGTCAGACGGCCCGTCATAGCCGATTTTGCAGCCTTCCTTTGCGCCGTATTAAGATCACCAGCGAGATTGAATTGGGTAGGCTTAGCCCCTCCAAGGTCAGGCGGAAGCGTAGCCGTTCCAACTGGATCATGCACAGAGCCAAGGAATAGGTCACGAAGCGGCACACCGCCGTCTTCTTCGAATAACGAGTTCAGTGCATCTCTCATCCTGTCATGTGCAATCCTATTTGCACCTCTGTCCATTCTCCAGGTGTCCTTACGCAATCCATTAGGTACCTCAGGGACAACAATTCTGATGTGAAACCTAGAACGGTCACTGACAATTGCCTCAATCGGTTTCTCTGTCAGAGGATTTCTACGACTGAGCATAACAATATCTCCTTGTCTAAAGCGGTGCATTCCAAAGGCCTGACGATCTCTGCGCTGCAGCTTGATGATACGCTGTCCAAACAACCATCCATCGGTCTTAGCTACTAAATTGAACAGTGCAATCCCGTTTGCTGCTAGCCTACCGTCAGGCCATTCTCGGAGTCTAGTTTCTGTCATCGAGAGCTCATCGTCCAACTCCCATCGGATTAGATTGAGATATGACTCGTGATGCTCCTGACTCTTGTTGAAACGCGCTGGTAACGCCTCCGCCTGCCCGCTCACACATCCTCGTCACAATCACACCACATCACGCTTCCCCAACTTCGGATTCTAGTAGTTAGAGGCACCTTGCAACCATGACCGCGTGAAGATTATACGGAGACCTTCGTCAAAGTCGAACATTAGGACGGTGGATGTGGATGTTCGACCGATTCAAATCATGGCGCAAGCAAGAGGAATCGGGTGTAGAATGTCCGCTCTGCCAGCAGCTCAATCCGGAGGATGCTGTGAGTTGTTCTCGATGCTCATACGAACTCGCAAAAGCCTCCCATCAGCAAGACTCAACGATTGACGATAATGCTGCTACAGATTTGTTCGATCAGCTACTCGAGGACTTCGATGACGACGATGATGAGGAAATTGTTGATTGGTCCAATGCTGCCTTCAAAATGGACGATGTTACAATCGATGTGAAGCAGTACGGTAAGGATGACCAAGTTGTCACTAAGCAGAAGCCTAGCTTCGCATTCACAGTCGATATACCAGAGGCTTCCGAAGATAGCGTGGAAGATGAGGAGTATGAACTCAAGCCGGAGGACGCACCTGAGTTCGTAACCAAGTTCGAAGTTCCTGAGACCGAAGAGGAGCCTGAGGAGGAACCAGAGACTCAACAAATCGAACTTGTCCAACCCACAGCTGAAGCACCCGAAGAAGTCGTTCCGGTTTCGGCCAGCGCAATTCCTGAATCTAATGGATTAGAGATTCCACCTCCTGCTGAACCTGTTGTTTTGCAGCAACCAGAGCCGGAACCAGAGCCGGAACCAGAGCCGGAACCAGAGCCGGAACCAAGTCTATCGGACCTCACCGTTGACGAACTGAAGGCGATGGCCAGTGGCCGTGGCCTGACTGGCTACTCCAAACTAAAAAAGGCCGAATTGATTCAACTCATTGAGACAGAACCAGAACAAGTTGAAGAAAAAGAAGAGCCCAAGCCAGAGGCTGAGATACCACCACCCCCTACGGACCTTCCTCCACCACTAATACCGCCTTCTCCTCCAGCCCCCTCAGAACCAGAACCAGAACCAGAACTCTCAATCCCCCCTCCTCCAGTTATCCCATCGATTCCCAGTATCCCTGATCCGGGAGAGCCACCAAACTATTGGCCATGGTCTCAGCAGGATGAATGGGCTGACAGAAAAGTCGCTTTACAAGTCAAGTCAGCAATGGAAGCTGCTCGTTCGAAAGACATCGCTCAGGCTACCGTGCTAATCGATGAAGTAGGCCCACATTTGGGTAACCGCTCAAAGCTCATTTATCCAATAGGGGCACTACTACAGCGCATTGGCCGAGGAAAGGCGGTCGACAAATTACTCGAGGACGCAGCACGGATTTTACCAGACGATTATAATGTCACTACTGCCAAATCCAAACTCAGACCATAGTCCGTAGCCCTGATTGGTGAGAACCCCGCCGCACATATGTGCTTAGGAGGGCCACGACGACTATCAGAGTCGATGATACACTCGTATTGAGACCCGCCTCTGAAGAGCATAACGAAGCCCTGCTAGAGGCTTTCGAAGAGACTTGGCCCGAGGTCAGCAGAGCTATGCCGTGGATTAATCCAGACATCCCATTTGACTCACAGATGCAGGACTTTCTGACTGAAACCGAGGGAATGGGGCGCTCTGGGATGCTGCATCATTGGGTTATGGTTAGACCGTGGGACAACGCACTTCTCGGACTAATTGGATTTGACCGTGTGACTCGTTCGGAAAAGGCTCATTGGAATCTTGGTTACTGGGTTCGTAGTTCAGAGCAGCAGCATGGTTTTGCACGAAAGGCGATCAATGCAGCCTTGCAGTGGATGGGCGAAGTCGAAGAATCATGGATTGAACTCAAGGT
>CETM01196325.1_pt1 | contig 15089 bp, 15 predicted proteins | sample 361451 | NCBI WGS metagenome assembly CETM01 (sample SAMEA2622690, study PRJEB7988) | marine metagenome | isolation source: saline water (ENVO:00002010), including
AATAATGCCTAGTAATCAATATTATTATAAAATAGATTCAGGCCCATCTTCTGAAGTTTTGTCATCAACTGAAAGTGTAAAAATATCAGGAAAAACTTTATTAGATCTTAATAATGAAACACTATCTGATTCTGTAAATATCAATGAGGCAAAAAAATTACTTGGAACAATTTTAAGAAGATATATTGATCAGCCCTTAGAAAGTAGAAAACTATATAAGTCATATTCAAACATAAAAATATAATATAATAAATAATATAAATGTTACTAGGCGTAAACATCGATCATATAGCAACACTGCGTCAGGCAAGATACACCGAATACCCAAATTTGGAAACGGCAGCACGTATTGTCGAGAATGCTGGAGCTGATTCAATAACTATTCACTTAAGAGAAGATCGTCGTCATATACAAGAAATCGATGTACGTAATTTAAAAGAAATTATAAAGAAACCGATGAATTTAGAAATGGCATTAACTGATGATATGTTGATATTTGCTGAGGAAATTAAACCTGAATTTTGCTGTTTCGTCCCAGAAAAAAGAGAGGAATTAACAACAGAGGGTGGTTTAGATGTGGTGTCCCAGATATCAAAAATTAAAGAAAGTTGCAAAAGATTGACGGATCTAGGCACAAGAGTTTCATTATTTATTGATGCTGATGAAAAACAAATTAATGCTGCTGCTGAAACTCTAGCGCCATATATTGAAATTCATACCGGGCACTATGCAGGTGCTGGTAATAGGAAAAAAGCAGAAAAAGAATTAGAGAATATTAAAAAATCAATAAGATTAGCCGCAAGTTTAGATTTAAAAGTAAATGCTGGGCATGGACTAAATTATGAAAATACGGGAAATATTGCCCTTATACCTGAAATATTAGAATTAAATATTGGCCATAGTATTATTTCGCGTGCAATTTTTTCAGGGCTATCAGAAGCCGTAAAAGAAATGAAGGCTATAATTGATAATCCAAAATCTTCATTGTAATTTATTTAATTGAATCTCATTAAAGTTAAAATTTAATTATGTCAAATCTTCAAACGAAAATAATGAATAGACGAACTTTTGCAATCATTTCTCATCCTGATGCTGGAAAAACGACTGTTACAGAGCAATTACTTCTATTTGGCGGTGCTATTCAAATGGCGGGCACAGTTAAAGCTAGGAAATCTTCTCGCCATGCAACATCCGACTGGATGCAGATGGAGAAAGAGAGAGGGATTTCTGTAACAAGTTCAGTTATGCAGTTTGAGTTTAATGATAAGTTTATAAATCTATTAGACACTCCTGGTCATGCAGATTTCTCTGAAGATACATATCGAACTTTAACGGCTGTTGATTCAGCCCTAATGGTAATAGACGTAGCAAAAGGTGTTGAAGAACGCACACTCAAACTTATGGATATTTGTCGATTACGTAACACTCCAATAATTACTTTTATTAATAAACTTGATCGTGAAGGTAAAGATCCAATTGATTTATTAGATGAAATTGAAACAGAACTTAAAATTAAATGTGTCCCCTTTATTTGGCCAATCGGTATGGGATCTAGATTAACTGGCCTTTATAATTTAATTGATGATTCAATTAGAATTTATAATAAAGATAACAAATCGAGCCATATGGCAACAATAAATGGACTAAATAGTAAAGAGGCAAAAGAATTTTTAGGTAATAATTATCAGGCTATTACTGAAGAAATAGCTTTAATAAAGGGCGTATATGAACAGTTTGACATAAAAAAATATTTATCAGGTTCACATACCCCTGTTTTTTTTGGAACAGCGTTACATAATTTTGGAATTAAAGAGTTTTTAGAATGTATAACTGAGTATGCCCCTTCTCCACAACCAAGAATTACTAAAGAAAGAGAAATCGATCCAGATGAAGATGATTTAAGTGGCTTTGTTTTTAAAATACAAGCAAATATGGATCCTGCTCATAGAGATAGAATAGCATTCCTTAGGATTTGCTCAGGAAAATACTCTAAAGGAATGAAAATGCATCATGTGAGGTTAGATCGTGACATACAAATATCTAACGCCTTAACATTTATGGCAGGTAATCGTGAACAAACAGAAGAAGCATGGTCTGGAGATGTAATTGGTTTGCATAATCACGGGACTATTCAGGTTGGTGATACTTTCACTCAAGGAGAAAAATTAAATTTCACGGGAATTCCATATTTTGCACCTGAATTATTTAAAAGAGTTCAATTGAAAGACCCGCTAAAGCTCAAAGCACTGCAAAAAGGAATAACGCAATTAGGTGAAGAGGGCGCTACACAGGTATTTAAGCCCCTAAATAGTAATGATCTAATTCTTGGGGCTGTCGGAATACTTCAATTTGATGTTGTTGCCTGGCGATTGAAGGAGGAATATAGCGTTGAATGCTCATATGGGAGTATTCCAATCATCACAGCACGCTGGGTGACGTGCGACAATCAAAATGTATTAGATAATTTTAAAAAAAAGGTAAGTGATAATTTGGCATTAGATGGAGGCGAATATTTAACTTATTTAGCACCTTCTATAGTTAATCTTAATTTAGCAATTGAGAGATGGCCAGAAATTACGTTCACCAAAACGCGAGAACATTAATAGTACAGTTTTTTAAAAACGATTAGTCGGTAGAATTGGAAATTGTAGGCTCTACTTGAGTTGGTTTAGGCTCTGGCTGCTGAATATTATCTTTGTTTGATTTATTTTTATTTTGCGTATTATCATATTTTTTATTGCCAGCGTAGTTTTTATTTGTATTACTCTGTTTATTCCTACCTCTGGATTGATTTGATGATCTTGAATTACGTTGGTTCTTATTTTGGTATTTTTTTGACTGGTAGTTTCTACGTTGTTTATTTCCACGATATCTATTATTTTTATTATATTTTTTGTGCTTCTTTGGTGAAGTGCCAAATAAACTTTTAAAAAAGTTTATGATAATATTTTTTAGCATAGATTTTTTTCGTGAAGCTGGCAGAGGTTTAGCCGGTATAATTTGTTTTACTAAAGGCTTTTCATGTAGAGTATTTTTTGTAATAAATCGTGCATTATTTTCGATATCACCATCTTTATCTCTTTGTAGTTGATAACTTGCCCTTGTAGAAATCTCTTCTATTTGGTCCGTCTTTTTTATTCTTTCTATAGAGTATTGTGGTGTGACTAATGCAGAATCAGGTATTATGAGAATTTCAACATTAAGACGCTGTTGAATTTCTGAAATTAAGTGGCGTTTTTCGTTTAATAAAAAAGCTGTGCTATCAACTGGCGCATGAATAATAAGTTTTGCCGTCATATCTTTCATTGCTTCTTCTTCTATTATTCTCAAAACTGAGAGTGATAGCGATTTAACATTTCTTATTGTTCCTTGACCATCACATCTTGGACAGGGCGAATGATTTGAATCATCGAGAGAAGGTCTAAGTCTTTGTCGAGACATTTCAAATAAACCAAAACGTGAAATTTTACCCAGTTGTACGCGTGCTCTATCTGTATGCAAATGTTCTCGCAATGCAGTTTCAACTTTACGTTTATTATTTAGATTTAACATATCGATAAAATCTATAACAATAAGCCCGCCAATATCTCTAAGACGAAGTTGTCGTGAAATTTCTTCAGCAGCTTCCAAATTAGTATTAAGAGCAGTTTCTTCAATATCACTGCCTTTAGTTGATTTAGCTGAGTTTATATCTATTGAGATTAATGCTTCTGTATGGTCAATAATAAGTGCCCCGCCAGAAGGTAGATGCACCATCCTGGAAAAAGCAGACTCAATTTGACTTTCAATCTGATATCTTGTGAATAAAGGGTCACTATCTTTATAAAGCTGAAGTTTAGTAAGATTATGAGGCATTATATGACTCATGAATTCTTTACACTTTTCATATATATCTGGATCATCTATCCAGATTTCAGTGATATCTTTCCTTAAGTAATCACGAATTGCTCGAATAATAACGTCACTTTCTTGGTATATAAGATATGGCGCTGAGCGTTCTTTAGATGCATTTTTGACTGTTTCCCAAAGTTGCGATAGATAATCCAAATCCCACTGCATCTCTTCTTTTGATTTTCCGACACCAGCTGTTCTTAAAATTATTCCCATGCCTTCAGGAATTACAAGTCCATTCATAGTGTCTCTTGCCTCTATACGGTCATCTCCCTCAATCTGTCTAGATACTCCTTCAACACGAGGATTATTTGGCATTGCAACAAGATATCTACCCGCTAAACTTATGTATGTTGTAAGCGCAGCACCTTTATTTCCACGCTCTTCTTTTTCAACTTGTACTATTAATTCTTGTCCTTCCTCAAGAACATCCTTAATAGTAAGACGCTCACTATTTTTATGATCTTGAATATTTGATTTAAATAATCTTCGAGAAATTTCTTTGAAGGGCAAAAAACCATGTCGCTCAGAACCATATTCTAAGAAAGCTGCTTCTAAACTTGGCTCAATTCTAGCGACTCGAGCTTTATAAATATTTGATTTTTTTTGTTTTCGCGTGGTTGACTCAATATCAAGGTCATACAACCTTTGCCCATCCACGAGGGCTACACGCACCTCTTCTGGCTGAGTTGCGTTGATCAGCATACGTTTCATTTTCTATAATCCTTTATTTCTGCTCTATTTTCACCACCGCAAAAAACTTAATTATTTTGTCCAGTGGCTTACAAACCTCTGTAGATCTAAAGAGCACAAATATTTAATATTTATTTATGGCTACCGCTTATTTTATTATTATGCGAAGCCTGATATTTTTTAATTCTTAGTTAAAATGCGCCTATAAAAGCGCTATTTCTCAATTTTTTTTCAAATTCCTTATTTTTCAATGCCTCGTTTATTAAGAACTATGTCGGGCTAGTAAATTTTATAATCAATATACACTGTAATATTGCTGTGGATGCCGCTTGTATATTCTATACTTAAGCCTTATTGCATCCATTTTGCACCATATAAGTGCAAAATAACTATCATAACCCCATGCAGATTTTAATAAATTTCTAAATTGCGGCTCTAATATAACAATGTTAATGGCATGCAGCAATTAAAGTTAAACACAAATGAAAGAAAATACACAAATAAAAGTTGATTCAAAACAGGTAGTTATTACTGAAAATAACGCTGGACAGCGAATTGATAACTTTCTTATTCGTTATTTTGGAAAAATACCAAATTCACGTATTTATCAGATGCTGAGGAAAGGAGAAGTTAGGGTAAATAAACGAAGAACTAGGCAGAGTTATAAACTTGAGGTTAATGATGTAGTAAGAATTCCACCAGTATATATATCAGAAAAACATACGCTTACGCCAAATCAGTCAATACAAAAGAAAATATTAAACTCCATTATCTTTGAAGACGAGGGTCTTATCGCAATTAATAAACCTCCTGGAATTGTTGTGCATGGTGGGAGTAAGCAATCTTATGGCGTAATAGAAATATTTAGAGCACTTAATGATGATTATCGGTCGTTAGAACTCGTTCACAGACTGGATAAAGATACGTCGGGATGCTTAATTCTTGCGAAAGGTATCCCTATATTGAGAAAACTCCAAGAAATACTTAGAGATAGAAAAAGTGTAAAAACATATCTCGCCTTATTATCAGGATCTTTTACCGAGAGTGAGAAAATAATAAATAAGCCATTGAGGAAAAACATCATTCGTTCTGGTGAGCGTGTTGTTACTATTGATAAAAATGGAAAATCAGCCTCTACGATCTTTTATCGTAAACGTTTATTCAGCGACGCAACATTAGTTAAAATTGAATTACTTACAGGTAGAACCCATCAAATACGAGTACACAGTGCTTCTATGGGTAATTTTGTTATTGGGGATAAGAAATATGGTGATAAAGCAGTTAATCTAAAATTTAAAAAAAAGGGGTTAAGTAGGATGTTTTTACATTCAGAATCACTAAATTTTATATCACCAATAACAAAAAAAAGAACTATAATTAAGGCACCAATGGAAAAATCTTTAGTAAATTTTTTGGAAAAATTAGATTAAAAATGACAGACAATAAAGAAGAAAATAATAATAGTCTTGAGCAAAGTATTGTTAGTGAACTTGCGAGAGAAGTTTTGAAAGAACAACGTCGAAATCGACGCTGGGGAATATTTTTTAAATTAATACTCGTCATATATGTTGCTGGTTTTTTTGCCATGTATGCATATGAAAATACTGATGTTGGTAGTTTTTCAAATCAAAAACACACAGCTTTGATCGAAATTAAAGGCGTAATATCTACTGAGACTGAAGCTAATGCAGATTTTATAGTTGCTGGCCTAAGGAAGGCATATGAAAATAATAATACCCAGGGTATTATTTTAAGAATTAATAGCCCCGGCGGAAGCCCTGTTCAGGCAGGCTATGTAAATGATGAAATAAAACGATTGAGAAATAAGTTTCCACATATTCCAATTTTTGCTGTTATTACCGATATTTGCGCATCGGGAGGTTATTACATTGCCGTAGCAGCAGATAAAATTTTTGCTAATAAAGCTAGTATTGTTGGGTCAATTGGTGTTGTTATGTCAGGCTTTGGTTTTACTGATGCTATCGAAAAACTTGGTATAGAACGACGCTTATTGTATTCAGGAAAACATAAAACATTAATGGATCCTTTCACGCCAGTTGACTTCTATGAAGAAGCACATATGCAAAATTTAATAGATGAAATTCATCATCAATTTATTTCTGTGGTTAAAGATGGGCGCGGCGACAATCTTCCTGATAACGAAGAACTTTTTTCGGGGTTGATTTGGTCTGGAGAAGAATCTATTGAATTAGGTTTAGTTGATGGGCTGGCAAGTGCTAGTGAAGTTGCCAGAGATATTATTGGTACTGAATATATTATTAATTACACAAAACGTGAAAATTATTTCGATAGATTTGCCAAACAAATCGGCACAGCTTTTTTTAACTCTTTTGGTGCAGCATATAGAGCTCAGTAGTTTTAAGGTATATCAACCCCTTGCTTTCTTAGCATCTCACATAATTTAATTAGCGGTAATCCAATTAACGCTGTTGGATCATCTCCCTTCATTTTTTTTAATAAACTTATACCTAATTTTTCTGATTTAAAACTACCAGCACAATCATATGGTTTTTCTTTATCTAAGTAGCTATCAATTTCTGATTCACATAATTTTCTAAATTCAACCTCGAATGTCACAACATCTTGTTGGACTACTTGAGTATCACTATTAATTAAACAAATCCCCGTATAAAAAATTAAAGATTTATTACTCATAAGCATTAATTGTTCTTTCGCATTATCTTTATTCATAGGCTTACCTAGAATTTTTTTATTACATTCTAAAGCTTGATCAGCAGCAATTATTAATGCATTACTATTATTTTTTGCAATATATTTTGCCTTTTCATTTGCTAGCCTACTAACATAATCATAAACCTGTTCATGTTGATGGTGTTTCTCTTCAATGCCTGGACTAATGAAGGTAAATTCAATACCTAGGCGCCCAAGAAGCTCTTTCCTATAGACTGAAGATGACGCAAGTATGATCTTGGTGTTTTTGATGATTTTGCTCCAGATTAATTTATATGCTTACATTTTGGCTAATTTTAAACAAATATCAAACAAGTCAGATATTTAACAGCAATAATCAATAATATTTTGACAGTTAAGAGGTGTATGGCTAAAATTCGCCGCCTGATGCTACCTGAGCAACCGCAATCAATAGATCCGTTGCATCTAGCTAAAAATAAAGAGCATATTGAAGGTTTTTTGAGCCTTGACTCGTTAGGTCGTCTAGATGAGATTCTGCTAGATAATGGAGGTCAGGTGCAATACAGTTTATCCTTTGATTTTGACGCATCTGGCATATGTTTGATCGAATCAAAAATTGGCGCTAAGTTGTCAGTCAAATGCCAAAGGTGTTTGGACTCTATGGGTATTGAAATCAAAAAAAGTTCTATTCTTGGCGTGTATAGAAATTTTGACGAATTTAAGAAATTGAAGAATGATTATGAGCCATTTCAGCTCGATGAAGAATTAATTGTAGTAAAAACATTGATCGAAGAAGAAGTAGTACTGGCTATACCATTAGCTCCCATGCATGCCGACAAAAATTGCGTGAAGGGAATGGCTGCTAAAGCACTGAAAAAGACTAAAAAAAGAAATCCATTTTCTATATTAAAAAAGCTTAAAAATGATAAGGTATAGTGTAAATTTAACTAAAAAAGCGTATTTCAACTGGAGATAACTAAATCATGGCCGTACAGAAATCAAAAAAATCACCTTCAAGACGGGGTATGCGTCGTTCTCATGATGCCTTGTCGTCTCATGCTATATCTACTGAATCAAAAACAGGGGAATTACATTTACGTCACAATATATCTCCAGATGGATACTATAAAGGTAACAAGGTAATTGACGTCAAGTCAGATCAAGAAGTAGAAGAAGATTCAGAATAAACTTTCTTTGATTTTAACAAATAACCCCAATAAAAAATCTCTTTAATTGTTATATGTCATCTGATTTAACAATAGCACTTGATGCAATGGGAGGAGATTTTGGCTGCTCTGAAATAATTCCTGCTGCTCTTTTTTCTCTTAAAAAATACGAACAACTTAATATTGTTTTAGTAGGGAAGGAAGATATTCTTCACCAGGAACTGAAAAAATATAATCAGCAAAACAACCAAAGAATTGTTATTACACATGCGTCTGAAATTGTTGAGATGGATGAGTCGCCCTCACAGGCATTACGTAATAAAAAAGAATCCTCTATGAGAAGAGCTATTGAACTTGTGCGTGATGGACATGCAAAAGCTTGTGTTAGTTCTGGAAACACAGGGGCACTTATGGCTACAGCAAGATTTGTGCTAAAAATGTTACCCGGAATTGATAGACCTGCCATTTGCACAACATTACCCGGTAAAAAAGGATATACACATATGCTTGATTTAGGGGCTAATGTTGATTCAAGCTCAGAACAATTATTTCAATTTGCAATTATGGGGGCACAATTAACAAAGGCTATAAAAAATATTGATAATCCAACTATTGCGCTACTAAACATTGGTGAAGAAGATATCAAAGGAAATGATCGTGTAAAACAAGCCGCCACATTACTTGAGGCTAGTAATTTAAACTATGTTGGTTATGTTGAGGGTAATTATTTATATTCGGGTGATTATGATGTAATTGTTTGCGATGGCTTTGTCGGTAATGTTGCTATCAAAACGAGTGAGGGCGTTGCAGATTTTTTACAACATCATGTAAAGAAAGCATTTAATAATAGTATTTACTCAAGGTTATCAGCGCTAATTGCAATGCCAGTATTAAAATCAATAGAAGGTAAAATCGATCCGAAACGTTATAATGGTGCGTCGCTACTCGGCTTGCGTGGTATTGTGATTAAAAGTCATGGTCATGCTGAAAGAATTTCATTTGCAACTGCAATTGATGAGGCAATAATTGAAGTAAAAAATAACGTGCCAGAAAAAATTAGTGAAAAATTAGAACAACTATTAATTAATAGGTAAAAATTTTGATCTATTCAAAAATAACAGGAACCGGTTCATATTTGCCTGAGCAAATATTAACAAATTCTCAGTTAGAGAAAATGGTAGACACTACTGATGAATGGATACGTTCTAGAACTGGAATTGAAAAAAGACATATTGCTCGTAATGATGAGACAACATGTGATCTTGCTGAAAATGCATCGGTTGCTGCAATTGAAATGGCAGGTAAAAGTGTAAATGATATAGACTTAATTATAGTTGCTACTACAACACCAGATGTTATTTTCCCTAGTACCGCATGTCTGTTACAGCAAAGATTAGATATTCATGGTTGCCCGGCATTTGATTTGCAAGCTGTTTGTACTGGCTTCGTTTACGCTTTACATGTTGCCGATCTTTTTATAAAGAATGGTAATTCAAAATGTGCGTTGGTTGTAGGCTCAGAAACAATGAGTCGTATTATCGATTGGAATGATAGAAATACATGTGTTTTATTTGGTGATGGTGCTGGTGCAGTTATCCTTGAGAAAAGCAATGACCCCGGCATTTTGTCAACTCATATTCATGCTGATGGCGCTTATCAGGAACTTTTATCAGTTCCTGCTGGCATTTCTTCTAACTATGAATTAGTAAAATCAAATCAGGCATTTATTAAAATGCAAGGAAATGAGGTTTTTAAAGTTGCAGTCAACACATTAGGCGATATTGTTGATGAAACCTTAAAAGCTAATTCAATGAAAAATACGGAGATTGATTGGTTGGTTCCGCATCAAGCAAACACAAGAATCATATCAGCTATGGCAAAAAAATTGGATATGCCAATAGAAAATGTTGTAGTCACTGTTGGTCAACATGGCAATACCTCAGCAGCATCAATTCCACTGGCACTTGATGTTGGGATTAATGACGGAAGAATTAAAGATAATGATATTTTATTACTTCCTGCATTTGGTGGTGGGTTTACTTGGGGATCTGTGCTTTTACAATATTAAAATAACAAATATTAAACCATGAATGATCGCATAAAATTAGCAGTCGTATTTCCGGGCCAAGGCTCACAATCTTTAGGAATGATTGATAGTAGGCTTATTGAAGCAGACAATGATGTAAAAAAAATTTTTGATATTGCCTCAGAAATTTTAGGTTACAATATCTTAGAGATAATATCTTCTGGCCCAAAAGAGAAATTGGATCAAACAGAAGTAACACAACCAGCAATTCTTTTAACCTCTTATGTAACATGGCTTTTGTGGAAGAAAAAATCTAATTTGATGCCCATTGTTTTAGCAGGACATAGCTTAGGCGAATATACTGCGCTTTTATGTGCTGGCGTTATTAATTTTGAAGAAGCCGTAAATTTAGTTTCAGAAAGAGGTAAAACTATGCAAAGATCGATTTCTAATAATGAAGGTGCAATGGCTGCAATACTTGGCTTAAACAAAGCAATCATCGAAAAACTTTGTGTAGATTGCTCAGAAAATGAAATTGTGTCAGCAGCAAATTATAATTCACCTGAACAAATCGTTATATCGGGACACAAGAACGCTGTTGAAAGAGTCATAAGCATGGCAAAAGAAGCTGGGGCAAAGAGGGCGATACTTTTACCCGTTAGCGTGCCTTCGCATTGCTTGCTTATGAAAGAAGCAGCCGATGAATTTTCAAAATTATTAAATTCTGTAACATTCCGTGATGCTGAAATACCAATACTACAAAATGTAGATGCTAAGATAAAAGTAAAAGCTAATGAAATTAAACCTATTCTTCTGGAACAATTATATAAACCAGTACGTTGGATTGATTCTGTTAAAGAAATGCAGCTATTAGGGGTTACAAAAATTATCGAATGTGGTCCTGGGAAAGTGCTTTGTGGCCTTATAAAAAGAATTGAAACTTCTTTTGAATTGTTTTCAATTCATGATCAAGTATCGATTAACAATACATTACTATAATATTTAGATGAGCGATATTTATAAAGATAAAACTGTTCTTGTAACTGGCGCAAGTAGAGGTATAGGTAAAGCGATTGCTTACAAATTTGCAAAGCAAGGTGCCTACGTCATTGCAACTGCAACAACTGAAAAATCTGCAAATCAAATATCAGCTGATTTTGTAAAAAATAATTTTTTAGGCACAGGGCTAGTACTAAATATTGCTGATAAATTATCGGTTGATAAGTTTGAAAATAATATTAAAAATTTAAATTCTCCAAATATTCTAGTTAATAATGCTGGTATTACTAAAGACAATTTATTGATGCGCATGAAAGACGATGAATGGGAAGATGTCATTAATACAAATTTATCTGGGATCTTTCGCATGACTAAGCTTTGTATACGTCCAATGATGAAAGCAAAATACGGAAGAATTATCAATATTAGTTCAGTAGTTGGTCTGACTGGTAATGCGGGGCAAACAAACTACTCAGCAGCTAAGGCAGGAATGATTGGATTCACCCGTTCTTTAGCAAAAGAGGTTGGATCCAGAGGAATTACCGTAAATGCCGTGGCTCCAGGGTTTATTAAAACAGATATGACCGATGAATTAAGCGAAGAAATTCATAATTCATTATTGGAGCATATTACCTTAGGGAGACTTGGCGAATCTGATGAAATTGCATCGGTAGTTAACTTTTTAGCATCCGATAATGCAAGTTATATTACGGGCCAAACCGTCAGCGTCAATGGCGGAATGTACATGGGTTAAGTTAATCCTATAAATGAAAAATATACTATAAACTATTAATAAATATAAATTTATTTATATAAAAATATTCTAAGTTGCAAGAAGATTTGTTTTCTCTAAACTTAGCATTCGCAACTGGCCCATTGGCCAAATTTGGAGGAATTGTCGACATGAGTAGTGTTGAAGATCGAGTAAAAAAAATTGTCGTAGAACAGCTAGGCGTCAAGGAAGAAGAAGTCACAAATGAGGCATCATTTGTCGATGATTTGGGTGCAGATTCACTTGATACCGTTGAGTTGGTTATGGCATTAGAAGAAGAATTCAAAACAGAAATTCCAGACGAAGAGGCGGAGAATATTAATACGGTTAATCAAGCGATTGAGTACATTAATGCACACTTAAAATAACGAATAACTTAAAAACATTAAAAAAGCCGCGTTATGAACTCTTCAGTACGCGGTTTTTTATTTATACAGCACAAATAGAGAGGAATTAGGTGAATAAAAGACGTGTGGTGGTGACAGGGTTAGGTATGACAACGCCAGTTGGTAATAGTGTTAGTGAAACATGGAAAAATATTCTTGAAGGAAAAAGCGGTATATCCTTGATTGAGCATTTTGATACCTCAGATTTTACTGTTCGAATTGGTGGTTCAATTAAAAATCTTTCTTTAGATAAATACATCACAAAAAAAGAACAAAGGAAAATGGACCCCTTTATTCATTACGGTATAACCGCAGGCGTACAAGCCATAGAAGATTCAGGCTTAGATGTGACTCATAATACTGATCGTATTGGTGTTGCAATTGGCTCAGGAATTGGGGGTTTACCAGGCATTGAAAAAGGCACTGAATTATTTCACTCAGGCGGACCTAGAAAAATATCTCCATTTTATGTGCCAAGTAATATTATTAATATGATTTCAGGACATTTATCTATCATGTATGGTTTAGAAGGGCCAAATTTTTCAATCGTGACAGCTTGCACAACAGGTACCCATAATATCGGTGATGCTGCAAGATTAATTGAATATGGTGACGCTGATGTAATGATTGCTGGTGGCGCTGAAATGGCAACATCAAAAACAGGCTTAGCTGGTTTTGCTGCGGCACGTGCTCTGTCCACTAGAAATGAAGAGCCAGAATTAGCTAGTCGCCCTTGGGACAAAGATAGGGATGGCTTTGTGCTAAGCGATGGGGCAGGGGCGATGGTTTTAGAAGAATACGAGTATGCAAAAAAGCGAGGGGCAAAAATTTATGCGGAGTTGATTGGTTATGGAATGAGCGCTGATGCATTTCATATAACAGCACCCTCAGAAAATGGTCGAGGCGCTACACTCTGTATGCAAAAAGCATTGAAAAATGGTGGTATTAATATGGATGAAATTAATTATATAAATGCACACGGAACATCTACTCCTGCCGGAGATATCGCAGAGACAAACGCGATCAAAAATGTATTTAAAGATTCAGCTAAAAAAATATCAATAAGTTCGACTAAATCAATGATTGGGCATATGTTGGGTGCAGCAGGGGCAGTCGAGGCAATATTTTCAGTACTAGCAATTCGCGATCAGATTGCGCCACCGACGATCAATCTAGATAATCAGGATCCGGAGTGTGATCTTGACTATGTACCAAACATTGCTCGTGATATAAAAATAGAGACATCACTTTCTAATTCATTTGGATTTGGCGGAACTAATGGCTCACTGGTTTTTAGGAAAATTAATTAGCCTATTTATCTAGCCATCAAGAAAAATAATGGCAATTAAAGATTTAATAAATGGAAATCATACTAGTGAAATAGCATTAAATGATCGTGCTGTGCACTATGGTGATGGGTTATTCGAGACTATTGCAATTCAAAATAAGAAAATCCTCTGCTTTGACGAACATCTAAATCGCTTAGAAAAAGGGTGTAAAAAATTAAAAATTCCTATTCCAGATAAAGATATTATAAGAGACGAAGTTACATCCTTGATTAATACTACTGATCAAGGTGTTATAAAAATTATTATAAGCAGAGGACAGGGCGGTCGTGGTTATAAAATTCCCGACGATACTATACCAACCAGAATTATCAGATTATTTCCATGGCCACATTACCATAAGAAATTTTCGACTACAGGTGTTAAAACAAAAGTATGTGATTTTCGTTATGCGAGGAATCCAGTATTAGCAGGAATTAAGCATCTAAATAGGCTTGAACAAATTTTAGCGAGATCAGAATGGACTGATGATGCAATTTCAGAAGGCATTGTTATGGATACTGATAATTTTGTCATTGAAGGCACGATGAGTAATATTTTTTGTATCAAAGGCACATCCTTATATACGCCTGACTTATCATTATGCGGTATCGAAGGAATAATAAGAGAAAAAATAATTGATATGGCGGATAAAATGAAATTCTCGGTCGAGATTAAAAATATAACACTTGAATTTTTATTAAATACAGATGAGGTCTTTTTGTGCAATAGCCTTATTGGCGTATGGCCGGTAAATTTAATTGATGAAAAACTATTTTCAAATCATGAGAAAACTATAAAAATAGCTAATAAATTAATGAAATATAATTTTATTCCAAACTTATGAGACTACATATAAAATTTATTGCGGTTATTTTTATAGTTACATTGGTTTCTATTTGTCTTGATTATAAAAGATTTTTAGATACACCTTTGAATATTAATACGTCTCTAATTTTTACTATTGACTCTGGCAGTTCATTTAAAGATTTGAATAAAAAATTAAAATCGTACCATATATTAGATAAACCATATTATTTCGAATTTTATGCGCGTTATTCCGGGTATGCTAAAAAAATTCAATCAGGTGAATATCAATTATCTCCAGGACTAACACCTATTAAAATTATTAATATTTTTGTTTCTGGTGACGTTATA
>CETM01185685.1_pt1 | contig 15069 bp, 14 predicted proteins | sample 361451 | NCBI WGS metagenome assembly CETM01 (sample SAMEA2622690, study PRJEB7988) | marine metagenome | isolation source: saline water (ENVO:00002010), including
AGCCCGGCAATTCAGTTGCCGGGCTTTTTTTTGTTTGTGCTAGACTGAGCCCATGCAAGCATCGATTCAAATATTAACAGCAGCTTTAGAAGAGTTGCTCGATAAACAGTCACGTTGGACCGAGTATGAGTTAATCCAAGCACTCAAACGTGAGCCTTATGCTATTTTCGACCAAGACGCGTTAGCGGATACACAGGCACTCTTTGAAACACACTTTATTCTGTTTCATTGTCTTTATCTGATCCGCCAAGCTTGGCACGAGATGCAGCGAGCCGATCTCGATATCCATACGTTAGCAATTTCAGTGCGGCCGTACACCAAGCATGCTGTGTCTGAGCAGGCGACCGATGCAGACGTTCCTCAGTTACAGGATCCGCTAGCAAGCTATTATTTGGATTGGTCCAACTTTACTGAAACGACACAACAGGATGTGGAACAACTTTTAAATGATTTTTGGTCTCGCATGACAGGGACAACACGCCAAAGTCAGCGTATGGCACTTGATGAGGCCTGGCAACAACTTGATTTAGCGCCCACTGCGGATATGCAGCAAGTAAAACGTCAGTACCGAAAACGAGTACATCAATGCCATCCAGACAAAGGCGGTTCAGTTCGCGAGATGCAAGCCATACAGGTCGCATACCAGCGTATTATTAAGTCGTAGCCGGGGATGAGAAACGCGCATGAATAACGATGCCAAGCAGCAATTAGAGCAACTACGTGCAGCTATTGATAACACCGATGCTCAATTGATTGAGTTAATAAAGCAACGCTCAGAGCTGACCAAACAGGTCGGTGACGTTAAGCGTCACTTGCAAGCACCGCTTTATGTTCCTGAACGTGAGCAACAAATGATTGCTGCTCGCCGTCAGCAAGCCGAGCAGATGGGGTTGAGCCCTGACCTGATCGAAGACGTTTTACGTCGAATCATTCGTGAGTCTTATCGCACACAAACGGCACAAGCAACACCCACCTCGAGCAATCTCGATCGTCCTATTGTCATTGTCGGTGGCCATGGGCGTTTAGGTGGTTTGTTCTGTCGACTGTTTCAGCAAACTGGTTATGACGTGAAGGTAGTGGAAAAAGGCGATGCATTGACTGATATCACCGATTATCAGCCGCAGTTGGTTATCATCGCGGTGCCGGTTAATGTCACTGAACAAGTCATCGATGCGCTACCCGAACTGCCATACGACTGCATACTCGCCGATCTAACCAGTATCAAAGATAAACCGTTGCAAAAGATGTTGGCTCAACATCAAGGTCCCGTCGTGGGTTTGCATCCCATGTTTGGTCCTTCTGTTCCTAACCTTGCGAAACAGTTGATCGTTGCCTGTGAAGGTCGAGAGGCGACGGCATGCAAGTGGCTTATTGCCCAATTGACTAACTGGGGCGCTCATGTCGAGTGGGTTAACGCTCAGGCGCATGATCGTAGTATGGGCTGGATCCAAGTGATGCGCCATTTAAGTACCTTTGTTTACGGCGCCCATATGGCGGAAGAGCAAGCGGATATTGGCCAACTATTGCAATTGAGCTCGCCTATTTACCGTATGGAATTGATGATGGTCGGGCGCTTGTTTGCCCAAAACGGCGAGCTCTATGCCGACATTATCCAATCGCACCCCGAGCAATTTGCGGTGATTAAGCGTTACTTGGCGCGCTTTCAACACATATTAGAAACCTTGGAACAAGGCGACAAAGCAAGCTTTGTTGAATGCTTTCAGCAGGTTAATCAGTATTTTGGCGAATTTGCAGAGCAATTCTTACAAGAGAGTGAAGCGCTCGTCCAATTATCTGATGACCAGCGCTTTCGTAGTGCGGCTAACGGGTAAGTTGATACTGGCTCATTAGCTCAGCTAACGCGTCTGGGGAGGCAGGTTTATGCAATGTTGCATCCATACCCGCCTCTCTGCAGGCTTCCATTTCGGTCGCGCTCTGATGGCTGGTAATAGCAATAATAGGTGTCTTTGAGTAGCGCGTTTCTGCGCGCAAACGACGTGCCACCTCATCACCATTCATATCTGGCATTTCGTAGTCAATAAAGAAAATATCAATCGCATTTTGTTGCGCAACTTGCAGCGCTTGCGTGCCATTTTCTGCGTGGTACAAAGTTCCCGCATACTGCGTGAGCATCGCCTTAAGTACTTCTGTGCTGATAAAGTCATCATCAGCGATTAAGATATTCATGATATACGTCCTTATGCTACTACCGTTCTTGAGCGTTTCGTTTTACCCTAGCACTGAACGAAAGATTTGCCTAGTCAGGAGATGAACTGTGAACGAGAAGTATCAGCGCATAAAAATCTGGGATAGTTATATTCGTATCTATCATTGGTTGATGGTCGCCGCCGTTGCAGGGTTATGGTGGACCGGCGAACAAGGACGAATGGATTTACATCAGGATATCGCTATCGCGCTTGCCGCTTTATTAATTACGCGTATTGGTTGGGGCTTTTTCGGGAGCCGCAATGTCCGTTTCCGTCACTTTATTCAGTCGCCCAAACGCGTGGTCAGTCATGTCGGTGCATTATTCGGTCGACGTTATCAACAGGGCAACACACACAGCCCCGCAGGGGGCTACTCGGTCGTTGCATTACTACTGATATTAGTTGTTCAAATCGCAACGGGGCTCTTTGCCACCGATGGCATCTTATTTTCAGGTCCTCTCAATAGCTGGGTATCATCGGATACCGCTGACCTGCTTACCGACTGGCATAAAGCACAATTTAACTTTATCTTAGGTCTGGTGGTGCTTCATATCGTTGCCATCGTAATCTATCGTCTGTTAGGTCATCGACTGTTGGCGGCGATGGTTACGGGGTATCGCTATACATCAGCTCAGGTGCCCGCGCTAAAACCGGGTTGGCAAGGGTTGGTGATTGCATTAGCGGTGTGGTTTATTTTGGTGATGCTGCTTTAACAGCATCACCTCATACCGATTAATCTTTATATTGGTCGTGGCAACCTTTGCAGTTTTTCGCCGCGGCCATGAATGCTGGTTTGATTTCATCCATTGAGCCAGAGGCAGCTGCGTCGATCAAACCATTGGCATCGGTGATCAGCTGATTTGCGCGGGATTCGAAATCTTCCCAGTTATCCCAAATCGCAGGTAATGCATCAGTGTCATCACCAGGCATCGCTCCTTCAACAGCAAAACCGTCCCAAGGAATGTGCGAAAGTCGCGCGAAGTCATTTGCGCGGTTGTTAAAGACTTCGGCGTCATAGGTTTCTTCACCTTTAACCATTGCCGCCATCGCCGCAAAGTTATCACGCATAATCGATAAGGCACTTTGACGATATTTCACGGCAGACTCGGCATCATTGAAGGCATGTTTGTCTGCCTGTGCAACCGTTGACATGCTCATGCACATCACCCCGGCTAAAACCATCGAAATTGTTGTTGCTTTCATTTTAGATTCCTTTGCACTGGATTATTTAACGATAATATTGCACATTCTATCTGTTATGTCTTGTTGCGAGTGTTACATACGTTTTAATTTACACTCAGAGTTTAACTGTTTACACAAAAAATAATAACCAGTGGGGAACAACCATGAATGCGAAGCACCAGCTGAGCGCGTTAGCTTTGGCGGTTACGAGCGTTTTCGCAACGTCCGTGAGTGCCGATCAAACGACACGCGTCAATGGCATGCGCGACAACACACCATCGCTCGTTGCAATTCAGAATGCCACCATTACAACAGAACCGGGTCAATCGCTCGTTAATGCGACCTTGGTCATCAACAACGGCAAGATTGTCTCGGTTTCAGAAAACGGAAAAGTGCCGGCAGGCGCAAAAGTGATCGACGGTACTGGTTACCATATCTACCCAGGCTTCATCGATGCCTATACCGATTATGGTGTTGACCAAGCGGAAGAACCAGACTGGTCGGAAACCCCCATTTATAACAATCACCGTGAAGGTGGTAACGCAGCAAACGACGCGATTCATGCCCAGCAGCATTGGTATACCGCATTCGAAAACACACCTGATGCGGCTAAAAAGTGGATCTCAAGTGGTTTCACGAGCGTTCAAACAGCTCGTTTAGATGGCATTTTGCAAGGATTTGGCGCGACGGTTTCCTTAGCGGATAAAATTGCTAACGAGACCATTTATAAAGCCAGTACTCGTCAGTTTGGTTCATTTGATAAAGGCACGTCTCAGCAACAGTACCCGACGTCGTTGATGGGAAGTATCGCGTTAGTCCGCCAAACGCTCTCAGATGCACAATGGTACGAAAATGCATATGGCAAAGAAGCGTACAATGGACCCGTTGAGTTCAACGCTGCGCTTGATGCACTAAAAGATATCGAACAAACCGGTATCGTCTTTAAAGTTGAAGATGAAAAGTCGTTATTGCGCGCTGATAAAGTGTTTGACCAATTCAGCGTACCGGCTATTTATTTAGCATCAGGCTACGAATATGCGCGTTTAGAACAAGTTAAAGCAACCGATGCTGAGCTCATTGTGCCGGTTAACTTCCCGGCTGCACCGGATGTTTCGGGTGTGGATGCATACCTTGATGTGGATCTCGCAAAGCTACGTCACTGGGAACGTGCACCTGCAAACCCAGCCATGCTTGCAAATGCTGGCGTTGACTTTGCACTCACGCTGTACGGACTAGACAAAGCCGAGTCATTTTGGCCGAACGTTAAAAAAGCAATGCAAAATGGGTTAACGGAAAGCCAAGCGCTTGCCGCTTTGACCACGACTCCAGCTAAAATTGCCGGTATTGAAGACAAAGCCGGTAAGTTGCAACAGGGCTATATCGCCGATTTTGTAATGGCAAAAGGTGATCTGTTTAAAGACGGCGTCATTCAGTCGGTTTGGACACAAGGGCAGCCGGTAGATTTGATCCCGCGTGAGCAAGTTGAATTTGCAGGAGATTACACCGCAAACTGGTCCGGTAATGCGCTCACACTGAATGTTGCTACACAGCCGAGTTTCTCTGGTGAAATCACCCTTGGCGAGCAAAAGAGCAGCTTACGTCACCTTAACTCGGGTATTGACCAGTTGGCATTTGTCGCTGATCTAGATGTCGCGGGTGAGCAAGGCACATGGCGGTTTAAATTGCTACACACTGCACAAAATTCAGCGCAATTGGTGGCTGTTGCCCCAAGTGCTAGCGAACAGCGAGTTGAGTTGGCTTACCAAGCCGCAGAGCAGGAAGACAAGCCGTCAGAAAAGGTCGAACCCACTTACGTGGGTGATTTAACCTATCCGAATGTTGCTTATGGTCAAAAAGGTTTGCCAGCGCGCGAAGATGTTCTCATTAGAAACGCTACGGTGTGGACAGCGACCGATGAGGGGATTTTAGAGAATACCGACGTGCTTGTACGCGATGGTAACTTTGCTGCGATCGGCAAAGATCTCAGTGCACCGAGTGGCGTGCGGGAGATCGACGGCTCTGGCATGCATTTAACGCCGGGTATCATCGATGAGCATTCGCACATTGCAATCGATCAAGGTGTCAACGAAGGCTCAGAAGCGGTGACCTCTGAAGTACGGATTGGTGATGTGATCAATTCGGATGATATTCACATTTATCGCTCACTCGCCGGCGGCACAACAATGGCACAGCTGCTGCATGGCTCAGCTAACCCTATTGGTGGTCAGGCGCAAGTGATTAAACTGCGCTGGGGTGCGACCGGTGATGTAATGAAATTTGATGCAGCACCAGCGTCGATTAAGTTTGCTCTGGGTGAGAACGTTAAGCAGAGTAACTGGGGTGAGGATATGACTATCCGATACCCGCAAACCCGCATGGGTGTTGAAACCATTATTCGTGATGGATTCCAAGCCGCATTAGAGTATCAAGAGCGTAAGCGTGAGTATGATCGGTTGAGTTCGGCTGAAAAACGTCGTCAAGCTCCACCGCGTCCTGATTATCGCTTAGACACATTAATCGAAATCATGAACTCGGACCGATTTGTCCACGCGCATTCGTACGTTGCATCAGAAATTTTGATGTTAATGCGAGTTGCTGAGGACTTTGGCTTCACCCTAGATACGTTTACCCACATTCTTGAGGGCTACAAAGTTGCGGACGAAATGGCTGCACATGGTGCCTCGGGATCAACCTTTGCGGACTGGTGGGCATACAAGTTTGAGGTGTACGATGCAATTCCACAAAATGCGTGTTTGATGCATGACCGTGGTGTCCTCACCAGTATTAACTCGGATAGTGAAGATCTGCAGCGTCGCTTAAATACTGAGGCAGCTAAGTCGGTACGTTACTGTGGTATGGACCCGCACGACGCGCTGAAGATGATCACCATCAACCCTGCTAAACAGCTCAAAGTGGATGACTATGTGGGTAGCATCGAGAAAGGCAAAGATGCTGACTTTGTGTTGTGGAACCACTATCCACTGAGTAGCTATGCGCAAGCACAGCAAACATGGATTAATGGTCGCAAATTCTTTGACCGTGAACTCGACAAACAGCGTCAGGCGAAAGTTAAAGAAGAGAAACAAGCGCTCATTCAGAAAGTGCTTGCTGCGGGTGATGAAGCGAAGCAAGGTGAACAAGATGCATATAAAAAAGAACAACCCGAATGGCACTGCGAAACTCAGCATGATTTTTGGTTGGATCATTTCGCTGCCGCGTCGCATAGCCATGGAGGACATTAATCATGAAACTTATTAATAAAGCACTGACAGCAGCCTTGCTCAGCGCCTGTGCAGTGACGCAAGCGGTTGCTCATGATGAGGTGCCAGGCAAGAAGCAAGAGCAACCCATCGTATTGCAAAATGGTACGTTGCATACAGTAACCCAAGGTGTGATGAGCCAAACCGATTTACTATTTGCTGACGGCAAAATCGTCGCGATCGGACAAGATTTGGCTGTGCCAGCCGATGCGCAAGCGATTGATATCAGCGGGCAACACGTATATCCGGGTGTCATTGCCATGGATACCACGTTAGGGCTGAATGAAATTGAAGCGGTGCGTGCCACGCGTGATGCCGATGAAGTCGGCGAAGTGACGCCGGAAGTGGCTGGGCACATTGCTTTTAATGCCGACTCTGAAGTCATTCCAACCGTGCGTTACAACGGCGTTGCGTATGCGCAAGTAGTGCCTGAAGGCGGTTTGGTGAGTGGCCAATCATCGTTGATGCAGTTAGATGGCTGGAACTGGCAAGACGCACTTGTTACTGCAGAAGAGGGCGTACACATTAACTGGCCACGGACTTATGTGGTCGATACCTGGTGGGAACGCCGCACACCCGAAGAACAACGTAAAGCCAATGCTGAGGCGTTGCAAGAGCTGAAGCAGGTACTTGCCGACGCGAAAGCATACTACAATGCTAAACAAGCAGGTCGCGATATGCCCGAGGACCAACGTTGGGAAGCGATGCAAGGACTGTTTAACGGGAGTAAGCGGTTATATGTTCACGCCCAAGACAAGCGTCAGCTAGAGCAAGCAATCGAAGTGAGCCAAGGGTTTGGGTTTGAGCTTGTGTTAGTCGGTGCATACGACGCTTGGCGTATTGCCGATAAACTTGCCGAACTGCAAATTCCTGTTGTGTTTGGTTCGCCGTTTGGGTTGCCAATGCGTGAAGACGACGGCTACGACCAAGCATTTGCCACTCCTGCTCGTCTTGCGGAGGCCGGTGTTAACTTTGCGATCGCATACCCAGGTTACTGGGATGTGCGTAACCTACCGTTTGCCGCAGGTAATGCCGTTGCTTATGGTCTAGATGCTCAGCAAGCACTCGAAGCCATTACTTTAAAGCCTGCTGAGTTTATGGGTGTGGCGGATAAGTTGGGCTCGTTAGAAGAGGGCAAACAGGCATCGATTGTGGTGTCTAAAGGTGATCTACTCGACCCAATGGGCCAGTCATTGACCCATATGTTTATCGATGGTCGTTCGGTGAGCTTAGAGAGCCGTCACACGGAACTCTATGATAAGTATCAGCAAAAACCGAAACGCAGAGAATAAGTGCTCGCATTTATTTGAGTTAAAAAGCCACTTTATTAAGTGGCTTTTTTATTGGTCCAATAAGCTAACTAACAATTTTTTAAGTGTGGCGGGCTCAAATGGCTTATCTGTCAACGCATCAACACCGCTTTGCTTTATGTTGGTCACTTGTAACTCATTGGCTTGTGCCGTGACCATTAGAATGGGTGTATGTGCGTGAGAGGGGTCTTGGCGAACGTGCTGAGCGAACTCACTACCACTCATTTCTGGCATATTAAAGTCGGTAACAATCAGGTCAAACGATTGCTGATTAAGAATCTCAATCGCTGCTGGAGCGTTATTAGACTCAACCACATGTTCCACCCCCATATTCTCGAAAACACGACGTAAGGCATGCAGGGAAGTTACGCTATCGTCTACCAGCAATACCCGTAAGTCTTCCACATCAAATAAATTAAGCTCAACGGATTCTGGCTCTATCAGATCAACGGTCGCCTTAATCGCACGCTCTAATTGCTGAATTGAGAAAGGCTTTGGTAGAATTGCGACAATACCTGCCTGTTTAAATTGTTCGAGCTGATCTGGGCGGTGTTCGCTCGATACCAACATAAAGTGCACAGTGTCTTCTAATTGTGATTCTTGAATGAAGTCAATTAATTGATGAGCGGTTCCATCTTCGAAGTACATTGCACTGGTTACAATATCCGGTTGCCATTCACGGATTAAGGTTTTGGCCTCTGCAATCGTTGACGCACCGCGGGTCTCTGTCAATTGAGCCTGACTCAAGTGATGTTTGATAACTTTTCGTTGCACATCTGATGGTTCAACGAGCAAGATACGAAGTTCGTTAATTGAGAGTGACATATTTATGTTGAATAGGTATTTGCGAAAAGAGTATTTGATTTACTCGGCAAACTCAATTAAAAAACGTTATGCTAGGAGCAATAATAATTAAAAAGGGGAAGTTATGAGCGTCACTCGCGAGTTTTCTGCGGACCAAAAGCAGTTGATCATTTCAATAAAGGGAAAGTTCGACTTTAGCTTGGTTCAAGATTTTAGACAGGCTTATAGCCATATTGGCGAGAGTGAGCCTTTAGTTATTATTGACTTACGTGAAACCGAGTACCTTGATAGCTCAGCGTTAGGTATGCTGCTTAACATGAGAAAATCACTTGGCTCAACTGTTAAAGGTATTCATTTAATTAATGCGCGACCAGAAGTTAAGAGAATTCTGGATATTTCTCGCTTCGAGAAAATGTTTACCATCGCATAATGAAAGTACTGGTAGTCGACGATCAGAAAGCAAACCAAATCATGCTCACGGGTTTGCTTGAGTCGTTTGGGCATCAAGTCGTTTGTGCAAATAACGGTTGCGAAGCGCTAGAAGTTTTTAAAACTGAGCAGCCGCACTTGGTTTTGCTTGATGTAATGATGCCAGAGATGGATGGTTTTGAGACTGCGCCACGACTCAAAGCTATGTCTGGCAATATTCACCTGCCTATTATCTTTTTAACTGCGTTGGATTCGCAAGATACGCTGTTACAGTGTTTGAAGGTGGGTGGCGATGATTTTTTGAGTATTCCGTTTGAACCCGTGGTGTTGCAAGCAAAAGTTAACGCCCATGCGCGTGTGCGGGAGCTCAGTTATTCATTGGTTCAAAAAAATCGTGCTTTAGCTTGGCACTCTGCGCGGATGGAGCGCGAGCAAAACGTGGTCCAGCATATGCTAGAAAATGCGTTGGCTGAAAACCAACTGGACTTCCCTTTTATCCGCAGTTATCTGCGGCCAACCAGTAATTTTAATGGCGATGTCTGCCTGGGGCGGGTAGGTCCATTTGGCAACTACTACTTGTTCTTGGGTGATTTTACCGGACATGGCCTTGCGCCAGCAACGGGGGCGCTTCCCGTTGCCCAAGCATTTTTTAGTATGGCTGAACGTGGTTTATCGGTCGGCGATATGGTGACTGAGTTTAATAGTCGGTTGTATAAAGTCCTGCCGGACGATATGTTTTGTGCAGCACTGGTCGTCGAAATGTCTGCAAACGGCGACAGAATTAGCTGTTGGAGCGGTGGTATGCCGGATGCATTATTACTCGATGGACAAGGGCAACTGCAGCACCCTATTAAGCCCCAACATATGGCGCTTGGCATTTTGCCGCGCTCGCAGTTTAATAGCCAACTCGAGCACTATTTTGTCAGTCCGGGTCAACGGCTGGTGATGTTTACTGACGGTGTCGTTGAGGCATGCAACAATCAAGATGAAATGATCGGTGAAGCGCGCTTTGCTGACTGGGTAACCGAAATGCTGGATACAGGTTGCTCTGAGGCGCAATTTAAAGCAATCGTAGAGCGGATTGTCGACTTCACCGGAGAGGTACCGTTAAACGATGATTTATCACTGGTGTGTTTAAAGTGCCAACCCACGCGACTCGAGCCAATAGCTAAACCTTTAAATGACTACCACCTGCCTTTTCAGTTACGAGTGGTTCTGACAGAAGATGACATTCAGAATCGCGATCCGATGCAACGGATGGTGGATTCGCTGACTAAATTGGATGCTTTGCAGCCGCACAAAACGTCGTTATACCTGCTTTTTGCTGAGAGTTTTAATAATTTGCTCGAGCATTCAGTGTTGGGTATGCAATCAAAACTAAAACAGCAAGAGAGTTTTGAACGGTATTACGAGGAGCGGCAATCACGCATTGAGCGCCTGCAAGGGCTCGAAATTTACTTCGATATCAATTATCAACCCGACGTGCAAAAACTGTCGTTTACTTTATCGTCAAACACTGAACATCGTTTTGACGGACGTCACAATGCCAAAGCATCCGAAGTATCAGAGGAGACCTTTGGACGGGGGCTTAACCTTATTACTCAAGTGGCTGATAAAGTCGAATGGCGCGACAATGGCTCGTTGCTGTTCGTAAGTTATACGCTCAGCCGCCCGCTCGCTTAACTCGGTAACCTTGGTCAATGAGCCATGTTTCGATGATGTCACGTTGGTCGCCTTGGAGCTCAATGACATAATCTTTCACGGAACCGCCAACGCCACATTGCTGTTTGAGCTTTTTAGCTATCTGCTTTAGCTCATCGTGCGGAAGGGCAAGTCCTTTAACCAAAGTCACACCTTTACCCTTACGTCCTTTAGTTTCGCGTTGTAACCGCACGATACCATCACCTTCAGGTACCTGTTCAGGCTCTGGCTCAGCATCAATACGTCCTTGGTCGGTGCTATAAACCATTTGTGAGAGTTTGTCTTTCCAATCTGCCATGCCGATCTACCACTTTTTCTTCGGTTGGAATAATTCTTCAAGTTCGTCGCTTTTTCGCTTACGCGCGTCATTACTGTTAGCGTCGCGCAACTCACTAGTAATTTGCTCTAGCGAAGTTTTGATTTTTTCATGTCTTTGCTGGGTATAGTCATCACTGTAGGTATGCTCATCAATAGTGCGCAAGGCTTTTTCATAATACTGACGCGCCGAGCCTAACATATTACTATTGTATGCGTTTTCACCCCGTTTAATTAAGGTTTCTACGCTTATCTTAAGCTGTAATTTTTGTAAGCGCTGATCCTCTAAGTTATATACTTGAGTGTCAACTCGGCCTTTCGCGTGTTCGCTCCGCAATGCACTGCGCAAGCGCTTCAGCGCATTAATCATGGCAATAATTTGTTTATCGTTTTGCGGGAGTTCAAAGTCTTCAGATATAAGCGATGTATCGTTTAAATCGAGTCCCTTCAGGCGTGTTTCATATTCACTGATACGATCTTTAAGTGCATCTGATGGCATGACTTCATTCATGCTTACCAGTAGTTCTTTAGCACGCGTATTCAACAACGCGTAGACAGATTTTCCGATCGGAAAATACCCAGTAATGTTGATGAGGTCCTCGACCTGATCAAGCACTGCGCGAATTTTAGCAAAGCGCTGTCTGCGCTCTAAATTTTGTTTCTGGCGATACTGCTGTACTGCACTGATCATGACGGTCATCAGTACAAGCAATATTATCAGCGATATTATTATTGTATAAACCATAGTTTGAGTCTGTCGCTACTATCTTATGCCATTAGGGTAGGTATAGGGTAAAACGACTACCGCCTAACGAACTAGAGTTCTCCAGTTTAATAAAGCCTTGCTGTCCTTTGTACTCGTGTGCCTCGGCTATTAACTTGGCAAAAAAGAGCCCAAGCCCTGTACGGCTACCTTTCATATCAGAGTAGCGCGGTTGTTGCTCGTTCAACATAAGCAATGAATCGGGGTAACCCGGACCATTATCCTCTATCGTAATGGAACACCCACGATCTTCAACTCGTTTAGCCTCTATCATAAGCTTATCGGCGGTGTAGCGCATAGCATTAATGAACACATCGTTTAAAACTTGTGTGATTAGGCTTCTATCGCCAAAGAAAAATAAGTCATCTGGAAGGTTAACCGTAACGTCGATACCACGACTTTTGCTGTAAAAGCGGTTGTTCATCACGAGTTCTTCAATCACTTCATCCAGGAAGTTCTGCTCGCTCTCAATTTCAAGCAGGTCCTGTTGGCGGTATAAAGCTAGCAATTGTACAAGGTTGGTATTAATGCGCTGTGCTTCATAATGCATATGCGCCAGTTCTTGCTGAGTGTCAGTATCTACTACTTTATGAGAGACATCCTCAAGCTGTTGTACAAGTAACCCCAAAGAATTTTTCATGTCGTGAACAGACACTGCAAGTAAAGTGGAAAAATCAATGGACGGTTTGGACATGATTGCCTCTATCGATTATTTAAGAATGCGTTTGGCATAGGATTTAAATTTAATATATTATTTTTTTATATTAAACGGCAGCAAATAAGGTCTGCTTACTATGAAGCTACAGCAATTGCGTTACATTGTCGAAGTACTGAATCACAATTTGAACGTGTCCTCCACTGCGGAAAGCTTGTTCACCTCGCAACCGGGAATAAGTAAGCAAGTTAGGATGCTCGAAGACGAACTGGGTGTACAGATCTTTGGTCGTACGGGTAAGCATCTCACACATGTCACGCCTGCAGGTCAGGAAGTTATCAATATTGCGCAACAAGTGTTAGAACAAGTTCAAGCGATCAAAGCGGTTGCTGCTGAGCACACTCAACCCGACTGTGGCAAACTCAATATTGCAACAACGCATACGCAGGCGCGTTATGCCTTACCCCGTGTGATTAAACGCTTTATTGAGCAGTATCCTAAGGTGTCGCTGCATATGCACCAAGGATCTCCATCACAAATCAGTGAGGCGGCAGCAAAAGGTAAGGCCGATTTTGCCATAGCAACTGAAGCGCTACACCTTTATCAAGATTTGATCATGTTGCCGTGTTATCACTGGAACCGCTCTATCATAGTGCCTAAAGACCATCCGCTGGCACAAATCGATAAACTGTCGATTCACGATATCGCACAGCATCCTATCGTGACCTATGTACACGGGTTTACGGGTCGCTCAGAACTCGACAAAGCGTTTAATACAGCAGGTGAAGAACCGCAAATCGTCTTCACTGCGACAGACGCAGACGTGATTAAGACGTATGTCCGAATGGGAATTGGTATTGGCGTGGTGGCAACCATGGCCTATGACGCAGAAGAAGACACTGATTTAATCGCCTTACCTGCGGCACACTTGTTTGAGCCAAGTACGACAAAAATCGGTTTTCGCCGAGGTTCGTTCTTGCGCACGTATATGTTTGATTTTATTGAGAATTTTGCGCCACACTTGACTAAATCCCGGGTTGAAGAGGCGATGCAGCTGCGTAGTCATGAAGAAATTGAGAAGTTGTTTTCTGATATCGAGCTACCGACGTTATAAGTCGGTAGCCCAATAGCCAGTGCGGTTAGCACTCGATAATGTTAACCGCTAAACCACCACGAGCGGTTTCTTTATACTTAGTTTTCATATCATTACCGGTTTCCCACATCGTCTTGATCACTTTATCAAGAGAGACCTTGTGATCACCGGTGCCACGCATTGCTAAGCGTGCGGCATTAATCGCCTTAATTGCACCCATTGCATTACGTTCAATACAAGGCACTTGCACCAAGCCGCCTACAGGGTCGCAGGTCAGGCCTAAGTTGTGCTCCATGCCAATTTCTGCTGCGTTTTCGACATTAAGTGCTGAGCCGCCCATGTACTCGGCAAGACCCGCCGCAGCCATTGAACATGCAACGCCGACTTCACCTTGACAGCCCACTTCGGCACCAGAAATCGAGGCATTTTTCTTATACAAAATACCAATCGCGGCAGAGGTCAATAAGAAGCGCACAACGGAGTCTTCATCTAAGGTTTCGATGAATTTATCAGCGTAGCTCATGACCGCAGGAACGATACCTGCTGCACCGTTAGTTGGTGCGGTGACAATACGGCCGCCCGCGGCGTTTTCTTCGTTTACAGCAAGGGCAAATAAATCCACCCAATCCATAAACTGCATCGGCTCTGTTGATTTCTCTTTCTTCAGGCGCTGATACAAACACGAAGCGCGGCGTCTTACTTTAAGACCGCCTGGCAAGATACCTTCGGTATTAATGCCATTCTCGATGCTTTGTTGCATCGTACGCCAGATTTTCATCAAGCCTGAACGAATTTCATCTTCGCTTCTAAATACTTTCTCGTTTGCCATCATCAGCGAGCTGATGCGCATCCCAGTATCCTTGGTGTGCTGAAGTAACTCAGCAGCCGTATCAAACGGGTAGGGGATGGGCTTGTCCGATTGTTCAATCGCTTCTTCTAGGGTTTCATCAAAATCAGCATCACGGACGATAAAGCCGCCACCAATTGAGTAGTAAAGGTCTTTATAAATGACCTCACCCTGCTTCATTAACCTTAGTTCCATCGCGTTGGCATGCTTGGGCATGGTCTTGCGACGGTGAAATGTAATCGCACCCTCGTTCGGAAAGTACACTTCTTTTTCTTTCAATAGAACGAGCTTTTCCGACTTGCGTGTTTGCTCAAGAAAGTTTTCTACGTTATCGGTATCAACGGTTTCAGGTAGTTCGCCAGCAAGTCCTAAGATAACCGCTTTACCAGTACCATGACCTTTACCGGTTTGTCCTAACGAGCCAAAAAGCTCAACTTCAATGCCATCAGCGTCATTAAGAACGCCTTTTTCCTTGGCTGCTTCTAAAAAATAATAGGCAGCTT
>CETM01077660.1_pt1 | contig 15052 bp, 11 predicted proteins | sample 361451 | NCBI WGS metagenome assembly CETM01 (sample SAMEA2622690, study PRJEB7988) | marine metagenome | isolation source: saline water (ENVO:00002010), including
AGTGAAACAGAGTTAACGATATTTGCTGTTTTTGTATTCATAAAAAACCTCCTTTTAATATTACAACAGTTTTATTTAATAACGTTTAGCATAATCAACATATTTTGTTTTTCAACCGAAGATATTATAAGTTTTTGTTTAAAAATATTCCTTATTTTACATTGTTAGTTACAAAAATCTAAAAACTTTTATATAATTTGTATACAAGAAAAATTATTTGGAGAGAATATGACAACCCCTATTGAAAAAAAATACACAGATTCAAGACCTGAATCGCAAAAAAAATACCAATCATCCGAAAAACTATTTCCTAATGGGGTAACTCACGATGCACGAATGATGAAACCGTTTCCGTATTATATCTCTCATGCTGAAGGATCTAAGAAATGGGATATTGATGGAAATGAATATGTTGATTACAAATCAGGTCATGGTGCAATGCTACTTGGACATGCACATCCGGAAATAATTAAAGTTGTAAATGAAACTATTGCCAAAGGGAGTTTACCTGGAGCATCCACAGAATTAGAAGTAGCATGGGCTCAAGCCATTAAAAATTTAGTACCATCAGCTGAAAAAATTAGATTTACAAGCTCTGGAACTGAGGCTGACATGATGGGTATGAGAATCATGCGAGCATACACAGGTAAAGATAAAATAATAAAATTTGAACATCATTTTCACGGATGGAGTGACGGCGCATCTGCTACGGGAGGAGTAGATGCAAACTGGGAATATGGTATTCCAAAACAAGTACTAGACACAATGATTATTATACCTCCGAACGATATATCTATAGTTGAATCTACTCTACAAAATGACAACAACATAGCAGGAATCATGTTAGAACCAACAGGTGCTCACATGGGCCAATATCCAATAAGGCCTTCTTTTGTTAAAGAACTTCGTGAATTATGTACTAAAAAAAATATAGTATTAATGTTTGACGAAGTAGTAACTGGATTCAGAGTAGCAAGAGGTGGTGCAGAAGAATATATTGGAGTTAAACCTGACATCAGCTCATGGGCAAAAGTTCTTGGTGGAGGTTTGCCTGGAGGATGTGTTACAGGGCAAGCGCAATTTATGGAAATATTGGAAAAAACACCTGAAAGGAAAGGAATGTATCATCCTGGTACTTTTAATGCATACCCTATATCAGCTGCTGCAGGAGCTAAAGCACTTACGATAGTAAAAAATACAAATGTAAATGAAATAGCAGCTGAAAGAGGGCAACAATTAGTTACAGGAATTAATAATGTGCTTACAAAATTAGAAGTTCCTGGATATGCTTACGGTCAGGATTCTTTAGTACATCTTAAATTAGGAGTAGAAGCAAATTCAGTTGAAGATTTAATTAACATGCCATCCGACGAACCAAATGTATTTAATAGTGGTGCATTAAATCATCAGCTTGGATTATCATTGTTAAATCAAGGTATTGACTCTTGGTCTGCATCAAGATTTATTATGATGGCTTCACACACAGAAGAAGATGTTAACAAAACAATATCTGCAATGGAAAATGCATTTATTGAAGCTCGAGAACAAGGTTCAATGTAAATATTTTATGAGTTTTACAAAAAACCTCTACAGTGACACAGAAGAAATTCAATCTCTTATAATTAATCATGAATTTCCTATGGGAATTGCAGATGGCTCTTTGGATATGTCTTGTTTTAAACATTTCATTGAACAAGATTATTATTTTCTAATTGAATACAGCAAAATCCTAGGACTTGCTACCATAAAATCTCCAAATTATGAAACTATGAGTAAATTTAGTATTCTTCTTGAAGAGACATTGAACAATGAAATGAAATTACACATATCTTTTTGCAATCAGCTTGGCATAGAAGAAACCCAATTAAAATCAGTAATTCCAACAACAGCAACTAGTGCTTATACAAACTTTTTAGTAAAAACTGGTTATGAATGTGGATTTCCTGAAATCATTTCTGCATTACTACCTTGTATGGCAACATATGCAGAAATAGGAATTAAATTAAATTCTATAAAACAAACAAATATAAATCCTGCGTATGAAGAGTGGATCAAAATGTATTCAAGTCAAGAATTTCAGGATTTATCTATATGGATAACAGAACTTGTGAACAAAGAAGCAGAAAATTGTACTGAAAACGAAAAAAACAAAATGAAAAAAGTATATATTGAAAGCTGTAAATTCGAATTGGATTTTTGGACAAGTAGTTTAGATAAAGTTAGATGGAATCATTAAACTAAAAAATGTAAAATAAAGTATGGATTTTTTGATTGTCATCTCAAGTTTTATAGTTGTGTGGTCATTTATAGAAATCGGATTTCTAATTTCCTTTAAGTTAGCCACCAATAATAATATGTTAATTTCACATAATTTATTCATGTGGAACTTAAGAATAATTGCATTAGTGCTGTTTGCAAGTTCTGTTTTTATGATAAATCATTTTAATTTTAACATCAAAGAATTCTTAATAATGTGTTTCTTATAAATTTGTAAATTGTTTTCCTTTTTCAGCAAGATAGATATACCTTTTTATACAGTACTTATTGGTGGCTGTGCTCTTGTAATGATTACTCTAGGTATGAATCATGGGTTGGGATTATATCTTGTTCCAATAACTAAACACTTAAATATCGGCAGAGAATTATTTGGTTTGTCCATAGCTCTACAAGTTTTATTTGCTGGAATTGGCGCACCTGTTTTTGGTGGTCTTGCTGATAAATATGGTCCTGGGAAAACAACATTATTTGGGACTATTATTCTAATCATCAGTAGATACTGGATGGCAAATATTAATGATACTTTTGATTTGTTTGGCTCTTTGTTTTTATTAGGTTTTGGAGGTGGTGGTTTTTTAGGAATTGCGCTTGGAGCAGTAGCAAGATCGTCTAAAAATCATAATAGATCTCTGTACGTAGGAATCATAATGTCTGCTGGTTCTTTTGGTCAATTTATAATAGTTCCAATCATAAACATACTTATACAAAAATTTGGATGGGTAGATTCTCTTTATTACATGATATACCTATCCTTAGCGCTAATCTTATTTTGTTATTTTTTAAGTTTCTCAAAAAACAATCAACAAACTAATATTGACTCAAATCAAACAATTACCGAAGCACTAAAAGAAGCATTGGCAAATAAAAATTTTAACCTTTTAACACTTGGTTTTTTCGTCTGTGGATTTCATATTGTTTTTGTTTCAACACATTTACCCGCATTTTTAGAAGATCAATTTTTACCCGCTTGGGTTGCAGGGTGGGCTTTGGCTCTAATAGGTTTGTTCAATATTATAGGAACTTTAATGTATGGATATTTAGGAGATAATTTCTCTAAAAAAAATTTGCTTACAGGATTGTACTCCTTAAGATCAATTTTATTTCTTTTATTTTTCCTGTCTCCAAAAACTGAATTTACTGTACTCATTTTCTCTAGTATGCTTGGAATATTATGGTTATCCACTGTCCCACTTACTAGCGGACTAATAACCGATATATTTGGTCCAAGATATACATCACTGCTTTTTGGTGTTTCTCTTTTATCACATAATATCGGATCGTTTTTTGGATCATGGATAGGAGGTCGGATATTTGATATCTATGGATCCTATGATTTGATGTGGGTTCTATGTGTATTTATGGGATTTGTCTCAGCAGGGTTACATTTTCCTATAAACGGATCTGCTTTAAATAAAAAATCAAAATTAATATCAGCTAACTGATTATACAACTCTGAAACCCAATCGGCACGACAAAATTGGTTTATGTTGGGAATTTTGGTGGGAATCAATGGGTGCACCAATCAATATACTTTTGATATACTGAGGGACACGATGCCCGATGGTGTAATGGTAGCACGAAGGACTTTGAATCCTCAGATCCAGGTTCGAATCCTGGTCGGGCAGTTTTAATGTTCTACAACTGTACCACCATTAATGTTAATTGACTGGCCTGTTATCCATGAAGTAACTTTAGTACAAAGATGTGCAATCAAATCTCCAACTTCATCGTCTGTACCTACTCTTCCTATAGCCGTATTTTTCGCAGCTTCTTCCATGTCTAATCCATCCATTCTAGAAGTTTCTGTATATCCAGGACAAACGCAGTTTACATTTATGTTATATTGACCCAATTCTCTTGCCATGGATTGTGTCATTCCTACAATAGCAAAATTAGCTGCATTATACGCCAAAGTATTTGCGGTGCCACTTTTTCCTGCGGTAGATGAAAGGTTAACAATTTTCCCACCACGTCCTTGATCTATAAAAACTTTTGAAACAGCTTTTGCACAAAGATAACTACCTAATACTTTAATATCATTTACTTTTTTAAAAACATCTTCTGGCAAATCAATTATTGGAACTCGATCCTCAGCTCTGGCATATGCAGCATTATTTACTAATATATCGATTCGCCCAAATTCATCTAAAGTTGCATTAATCATTTCGGTAACTGCTTGTGATGATGTAACATTTGAAACCAAGGGCAAAGCCTTAGAACCTTCTAATTCTATTTGCTCTGCTGTACTATGAATATCTTTCCAACCAATTTCTTTCTCATCTTCAGGATAATCAGAAGGATCTCTTCCTGTTCCTGTAACCACAACATTTGCTCCTAATCTTGCTAAAGAAACAGCTGCAGCTCTTCCAATTCCTCTTAACCGCCCTGCTCCTGTAACAATAGCTACTTTCCCTTCTAATTCTCTCATAATATCCCCTTTATTTATTAAATTTGATCTCTTGATCTGAAAATAGAATCTTTTGGTAAATTATCGTTAAGATTTTTTAATTTATCTTTTTTTGATTTGAATCCAAATATTGAAACAATCAATCCAAATCCTCCTAAGAAAATAGTTTTTATAAAAGATCTGCGACTTATATTATTTTCGTTCATATCTATCCCTTTATTTATTATTCTCCAGATGTTACAGCACCTATGCTAGCAGATGAAACTAATTTTGCATACTTTCTTAAGAAAGCATTTTTAGCATTTATAGGAGGTGCTTTCCAATTTAATTTACGCTTTTTTAAATCTTCATCTGAAATGTGTAAGGTTAATTGCTTAGCGCTAGCATCCATACTTACTATGTCACCATTTTCCACAAAAGCAATTGGTCCGCCAACAGCTGCTTCTGGTGCAACATGTCCAATACTAGGACCTCTTGTAGCCCCAGAAAATCTACCATCTGTTATTAGCATAGTGGAATCACCTAGTCCTGCACCCATTATAGCTCCAGTAACTGCTAGCATTTCCTGCATACCAGGGCCACCTTTAGGACCCTCATATCTAATGATAACTACATCTCCATCTATAACTTCACCTGAAGTTATAGCATTAAATGCTTCTCGCTCCCCATTGTATACTCTTGCTGGCCCTTTATGTTCTACATGTTTTGTTCCTGCTACTTTAAATACAGCACCTTCAGGAGCTAGATTACCTTTAAGTATAATTAAACCTCCAGTTTCACTTCTTGGAGATGTGTGAGGATAAATAACCTTACTATCTGGTTTAGTAGTCACCTCAGATAAATTTTCAGCCATAGTTTTACCGGTTATTGTCAATTCATTTCCATGAAGTAACCCTGCATCCAATAATTCTTTCAAAATAACTGGTACTCCTCCAGATTTATCAACATCGCTCATAACATATTTCCCGCCAGGTCTGAGATCAGTGATATACGGAGTTTTATCACTTAATCTATTAAAATCTTCAATATCTAAATCGACCTCGGATTCATGAGCCATGGCTAATAGATGTAAAACTGCGTTAGTTGATCCACCCATAGCTAAAACAGCTGTTATAGCATTTTCAAAAGCATTTTTTGTCATAATGTCTCGTGGTTTTATATCATTTTTCAACAAATCTAACAAATACTCACCAGACTTAAGCGCTACCTCTTCGTTTCTTGGGTCAACTGCAGGGATTGACGAAGCTCCAGGTATAGCCATCCCCATTGCCTCTATAGCGGATGCCATTGTATTAGCAGTAAACATTCCAGAACACGCCCCTTCTCCTGGACAAGCAACTTTTTCCATTTCTATCAATTCTTTCAAGGTCATATCACCTCTTGAATATTTACCAACTGCTTCAAACATATCCTGAACATTAATATCTTCTCCATTGTGATTACCAGGTAAGATTGCTCCGCCGTAAACAAAAATAGAAGGCACATTCAATCTTCCCATAGCCATCATGATTCCAGGCATGTTTTTATCGCACGCGCCAACAGCTAATAATCCGTCTAGACTTTCCCCAAAAACTACAGCTTCTATAGAATCTGCAATTATTTCTCTTGTGACAAGAGAAGCTTTCATTCCTTCTGTTCCCATTGAAATTCCATCACTTATCGTTATAGTTCCAAACATCATGGGAACCATTCCGGATTTTCTTACGCCCGTTTTGGTTTTTTGCGCAATTCTATCTAAATGAACATTGCATGGAGTCACATCTGAAGCAAGATTTGCAATGCCAATGAAAGGTTTGTTCATATCTTCATCTGTCAATCCTGTTGCACGTAACATAGATCTTGCAGCAGCTCTGTCATCACCTTGTGTTACAACTCTGCTTTTTTTATTTAAAATAGCCATACCTCACCTATTGAAATTTCATATAGTAATTATAATTATAAAATTTATTTTTGCCATTAAAACAATGGCTTTCTAAATGGCTTGTTATTAGATCTTGGATATTTATTATCGATATCATTAATTTTTTTTACTATAACTAAAACTCTTTCACGATTTATCAAATCAAAGGGAATTTTGTATATATCAATCAACTGTGCATTGAAAAATTTTATTGTCTTAATCATAGAATCATATTCACTTTCAGATAAATTTGATTTATGAAAAATACAATGTCCATTTTTTTTTAACAATGGAAGGGATATTTCAATCAATGCTGACAATTTGCCTACTGCTCTTGATAAAATCAAATCATGATTGTCTCTTTGGTCATCCAAATTCACCAAATTTTCAATTCTTGAGTTTATAACTTGAACATTTTGAAGCTCTAACAAATCAACTAATTGTGATAAAAATTTTGTTTTTTTATTTGTTGAATCGATAAGTGATAAGGAAATTTGTGTTTTTGCAATTTTGATAGGTAATCCAGGAAATCCTGCCCCTGTACCAAGATCAGCCGTACGTCCATGTTCAATATTAAATTTATTAATTGGCATAAATACTGAAAGTGAATCTAAGATATGAAAATTGATATAATTTTGATAACCATCTATAGATGTTAAATTATATTTCTGATTTTCCAAATTTAAAAATTCATAATACTTGTTTATTAAATCTAAAAATCCTGAATCCATTTTTAATCCAAATAAATCCATTTTTTTTAACAATTTAGTATTATTTTTTTGCATATATGTCTAATCTGTTATTTTGAAAATGCTCGAATTTTCAATTTTAACAGAGCAAAATCCTTTCAAATTACTTTCAATAATTTCTTTCACACCCATATCCACTCTGATATCATTATATTCAATCACATTGTTACCCATCTTTATAAATATAGGTATATTTCCTTTGGAATTTTTCAAGTATGAAATCAAATTTTGAAAATTCAAATCATCATTTATTAGTTCAAAAATTTCAATAACTAAAGAAGTGTGATCTGCGAGATTATTATTTTTTGATTGAGGTTTGAACATTTGAGCATCATTAAAATATATTGAAAGTTGATTGTTTCTGTTTCTTGCATAAGCATCTAGCACAAGAAGTTTGTGATCATCCCATAAATTTGTATTATTAAAATTTTGATTAAAGCAAACTGTCTCTATTTCAGAATCTAAAAGATCAATTTTAGATTTAAAATAAAATTTTTCATTGTTTGTTCTTTTATCAATATATGACAATCTTTCTATAGAAATAGGTTGTCCTAAAATTTTCATACTTTGATTCATATTAGATGACATATTATTTATCTGTTCATAGGAAGTTATATACGAATCACCTGCCTGCATTATCATTTTTTCATTTTCAAAATTAGTGCTAAGTTTAACTCCTAATAATTCTTTTTCCCAATTTTGTTTTTCAATTGGATTAGTATTGATATTTTGATTAAAAGTTATCTCAGTAGTGATCTTTTGATCATCAGGTAAATATTCAAACATAGTAGTTTGATTATTTTTCTTTGCATTCATCATGGTTGCTGAAATTGATATCAAGTCTTCTAACTTATCAAGTATGGCTGACCTATCTCCAAATTCATCAAAAGCACCGACTTTAACCAAAGATTCTATAGTTTTAGTATTTGCAATAGATGTATCAATATTCTCAAATATGTCTTCAATAGATTTAAATTTATCAATAGATTTTCTAGTTTCGATTATATTGTCCGAGGCATTTTTACCAACATTTTTAATTGCACTAAACCCAAATGTAATGTTTTTAGTACCATTTACTCCTAATAGGGAAAATTTAGTGTAACTCTCATTTATACTTGGGGGGGTAACAGTAATATCATTCAATTTTGCTTCCTGAACAAATTTGTTTATTGCCTCACCATCATTAATTCTCAAATTCATGGATGTTGTTAAAAATTCTTCTAAGAAATTCGCTTTTAAATATGCTGTTATATATGACACCAGCGCATAACTCACACTATGTGCTTTATTAAATGCATACCCGGCAAAAGGTTCAATTAGATTAAATACTTCAGATGCTAAATTTTCTTCATAACCATTTGATACACATCTTGAAATAAATTTATTTTTTTCAGATAACATTATTTCCGGAATTTTTTTTCCCATAGATTTTCTAACAATATCCGCTTCACCTAAGGTATAACCAGCCATTTGCCTAAATATATATAACACTTGATCTTGATAAACAATAACCCCATATGTTTCTTCTAAATTTTTTTCTAATATTTCGTGAATATAAGTTGGGATTTTTCCATGCTTTCCTTCAATAAATTTTGGTATTTGCTCCATTGGACCAGGTCGATATAAAGCTATCATCGCAGAAACATCATGAATACTTGTAGGCTTGAGTTGTTTTATATATCTTGTCATCCCATCACCTTCTAATTGGAAAACACCTAAAGTTTTGCCAGATGACAATAATTGAAAAGTTTTTTCATCTTCTAAGTTAATATTTTCAATCGTTAATTCTACTCCCCTGGTTTTTTTAATTAGTTCGAAACATTCAGCAATCATTGTTAGGTTACTTAGTCCAAGAAAATCCATCTTTAAAAGGCCTAATTTTGCAACGGGATCCATTGCATATTGTGTCATTAACATATCTGAGCTATTTGATTTAGAAGATGTTTGTAATGGTATAAATTCATTTAAAGGTAACTCAGATATTACTACTGCTGCTGCGTGAGTACTACTATGCCTAACAAGGCCTTCAATAGATCTGGAGATATCTAAAATATTTTTATATTTTGTCAAAAAAGGTTTCATTGATTCAGATTGCATTGCAGTTTCTAAATTAATATTTGGACCGAATGGAACAGCTTTTGCTATCGGATCCAATTCAGAATATTCCATTCCACTGACTCTTCCAACATCTCTTATTGATCCCCTGGCTCCATAAGTACCAAAAGTTATAATTTGCGCAACATGTTCAATTCCATATTTTTCAACAACATACTGTAATACATTTTCTCTTTTATTGTCTTGAAAATCCAAATCAACATCTGGCATTTCTTTTCTTTCTAGATTCAAAAATCTCTCAAATACAAGGCTATGCTCCAGAGGGTCAATTAAAGTTACACCTAGACAATATAAGACTAAACTTGCAGCAGCACTTCCACGCACGTTAAATAAAATATTATTATCTCTAGAATATTTTGCAATATCCCATACAACCAAAAAATAATCAGCATAATTTGTTTGTTTAATAACATCTAATTCGTATCTCATTCTTTCTTTATATTTTTCAGTGGGATTAGGAAATAATTTCAAAAAACCTTCAGCACAAATTTTTTGTAAATAAGACCATGGGTCAGATCCATCCTCTATTTTAAATTCAGGGATTTTTGTAGTATTTAAATCTAAAGAAACATCACACATTTCGCTAATTTTAACTGTATTTGTTAAAGCTTCTGGAATGTCAGAAAATAATTCCTGCATTTCTTCAGAAGATTTCAAATAGTACGAATTATCTTCAAATTTTAATCTGTTTGAATCGTTTATCATACTATTTGTTTGTATACATAAGCATACATCTTGGGTTACATAATCTGTTTTATGCGTATAATGGGAATCATTAGTAGCAACCAAAGGGATTCCGGTTTCCGTAGAGATTTTTATAAGACTTTGGTTAATTTCAGTTAAATTATCAACATTTTCATGCCTCATTATCTCTAAATAATAATTTTCAAAATTCTGTGAATACCATATAGCCCTTGATTTTGCTTGTTCATAGCCTTCATTAGTTATCAATCTAGGTATTTCTCCACTTGGGCATCCAGAAAGTATTATCAATCCTTCTTTATGTTTAACAAGCAATTCTTTGTCAATTCTAGGTCTATAATAATTCCCTTGAGTGTTTGCTATTGTTAATAATTTTACTAAATTAGAATACCCAATATTATTTTTAGCTAAAATTGTCATATGGTAAGGACTTCTTTCCGTTTGATCTTTTATTTTATGATCATTAATAGCTACATACATCTCAGATCCCATAATAGGTTTTATACCCTGAGAAATACATTCAGTATATAAGTCAATTGCACCGTACATATTACCATGATCAGTAACTGCGATAGCATTCATTCCAAAAGATTTTGCTGCTTGAACTAAATCTTTTATTCTGCTGACACCGTCAAAAATGCTATATTCAGAATGTACATGTAAATGAGTAAAGTCGTTCATAATATTGAATCTAAAATAAATTTGTTCAATAGAAATATTACACAAATTGAGAATTAATTTATACAAAAAAAAGAGGCTCTAAATGAGCCTCTTTTTTTATTTAAGTAACAATTAGAATTACATCCCCATATCAGGCATGCCACCACCCATAGGAGGCATAGGAGGGGTGTCTTCTTTTATATCTGTGATTAAAGCTTCTGTAGTAAGAACCATTGCTCCAACACTAGCAGAATTCTCAATTGCAGCTCTTGTAACTTTTGCAGGATCCATTATCCCTCTCTCTATAAGGTCAACGTAATCACCTGACTCTGCATCATAACCAGTATTGCCTTTTGTTTTTAATGAAGCTTCTAAAATAACTTCACCTGAAACTCCTGTATTTTCGGCGATGATCTTTATTGGTTCTTCAAGAGCTTTTGCTAATACTGAAACACCTGTAGACTCTTCGCCATCAAGTTTTAATTTTGAAAGATCTTGTCTTGCTCTTAATAGGGACAACCCACCACCAGGAACAATTCCTTCTTCTACAGCAGCTCTAGTAGCTGAGAGAGCATCCTCTACTCTGTTCTTTTTCTCTTTTAACTCAATTTCAGTAGCTGCACCAACTTTAATTATGGCTACACCTCCTGATAATTTAGCTAATCTTTCTTGTAATTTTTCTCTGTCAAAATCAGATGTAGTTTCCTCTATTTGTGCTTTTATTTGGGTTACTCTAGCACTAATTGCGCCTTCTTCTCCTGAGCCATCTACTATTGTTGTTTCTTCTTTTGTTGATACAACTCTTCTAGCTCTCCCAAAATCTTCTGGAGTGACAGAATCTAATTTTCTGCCTACTTCCTCACTAATTACTGTTCCACCAGTTAAGATAGCTATATCTTCTAACATTGCTTTTCTTCTGTCTCCAAACCCCGGAGCCTTAACACCTAAAATTTGCAAAGTACCTCTTAGTCTATTTACAACTAAAGTTGCAAGTGCTTCTCCATCTATATCTTCAGCAATGAGTACAACGTTTTTTGTGATTTGTAATATTTTTTCTAATGCTGGTAATATATCGTTAACCGCTGATATCTTTTTATCAGTAATAAGTATGTGTGGATCTTCAATAACTGACTCCATTCTATCTTGATTAGTTATGAAATAAGGCGATATATAGCCTCTGTCCATCTGCATTCCTTCTACAAATTCTTGCTCGTAACTTAATCCTTTAGATTCCTCTACAGTTATGACTCCATCTTTACCGACTTTTTCCATAACTTCAGCAATCAAATTACCCATTTCATCATCATGTGCTGACAAAGAAGCAACTTGAGCTATTTGTGTTCTACCTTCTACAGTTATAGACATTTTTCCTATTGATTCTCTTAAAGTTTCAACAGCTTTTTCAATACCTCGTTTCAGAGCCATAGGGTTTGCTCCTGCAGCAATGTTCTTGAAACCTTCAGAAATTATAGCTTGTGCCAAAACAGTTGCAGTGGTAGTACCGTCTCCAGCAACATCGTTAGTTTTACTAGCTGCTTCTTTTAGTAACTGAGCTCCCATATTTTCAAACTCATCTTCGAGTTCAATTTCCTTAGCAATAGTAACTCCGTCACTACATACCTGAGGAGGTCCAAACTTTTTATCTAATACTACATTTCTACCACGTGGGCCTAATGTAACTTTTACTGTGTTTGCTAGTTTGTCTATCCCTACTTTCATGGAACCTCTAGCTTCTTCGCTATATGTTATTTTTTTAGCTGACATTTTTTCACCTACTTACTTAACAATTTATTTTGTAAATAATATATCTTCATCTCGTACTACTAAATACTCTACAGTACCTACTTTGTATTCAGTACCAGCATATTTAGAATATACAACTATATCTCCTACAGATACTTCCATAGGAATTCTTTTACCATCGTCCCCAATTTTGCCAGGGCCAACAGCAACAACTTTACCTTCTTGAGGTTTTTCCTTAGCTGTATCAGGAATATAAATACCACCTGCAGACATTTGTTCGTTATCTTCCATTGGTTCTATTACAACCCTGTTACTTAAAGGCTTAAATTTCACATTTTTACTTGCCATTATTTTTACTCCTTTTACTTTTTTATTTTCACAAAAAAAATTTCTAAAAATAAATTTGAGAAAACAGTCTATAAAAAACTGCTCAGATATTATAAAACAAACCAATTTATTTATCAAATCCATTGTTCCTATATAAATTATTTGAGAAATAAGACTTTTTTTAATTAGTAATATTCCTTAATTGTTAATATAATAAATTTTTGATATTCAATAATTAACAATGGATAACTCTTATAACCCTTCAAAAACTGAAGATAAAATATATAGTCTATGGATGGAAAACAATGCTTTTTCACCATCAACGATCGAATCTGGTATCGAACCTTTCACAATAATTATGCCACCTCCAAATGTAACAGGCGAATTACATATGGGACATGCTCTTACTATTGCAATTGAAGATTTAATGATCAGATGGAAGAGAATGAAAGGTCATCCTTCACTTTATCTACCTGGAAGTGATCATGCTGGGATAGCAACACAAGTTGTTGTAGAAAAAGAAATAGCAAAAGACGGTTTAAATCGACACGAATTAGGAAGAGATAATTTCATTAAAAAAGTATGGGATTGGGTAGATGATTATGGTGATCGAATATACAATCAAATGCAAAAAATGGGAGCATCATGTGACTGGTCAAAAAAAACGTTCACATTAGATGAAATTCCTCAACTGGCAGTAAAAACTACTTTTGTAAATCTTTATAAAAAAAATCTAATATATAGAGGAGAAAGAATCACAAATTGGTGTAGCAGATGTTCGACAGTTCTTTCTGATCTAGAAGTAAAATACAAACCAGAAAAATCTAAACTATATTATCTCAAATATTTCTTTAAAAATTCTCAAAATAATTATTTAACTATTGCAACAACCAGGCCAGAGACTTTACTTGGGGATACTGCTGTTGCAGTTAATCCAAATGATAGCAGATTTAAAAAATATATCGGTGGAAGTATTATAATACCAATCGTCAACAGAGAAGTGAAAATAATTGGAGACAGCTCTGTTGAAATGGATTTTGGTACAGGTGCTCTAAAAGTTACCCCTGCTCATGATCATACAGATTTTGACATTGGTAGAAATCATAATTTAGAAGTAATTAATGTTTTTGACAAAGAAGGGAAAGGAAATGAAAATGCCATAAAATATAAAGGGCTTAAAATTGAAGATATAAGATCTGAAATCATTAAAGATCTTGACGAAAAAAATCATATTGAAAAAATAGATGATTATGAGAATAATGTTAGTCACTGCGAAAGATGTGATAATAAAGTTGAGCCTTATATATCAATGCAATGGTTTGTAAAAATAAAACCTCTTGCTGAAAAAGCTATTCAAGCAATAAAAGATGAGGAAATCATAATAATCCCTAAAAGATTCAATAAAACATATTTTGATTGGATGGAAAACATTATCGACTGGTGCATTAGTAGGCAATTATGGTGGGGGCATCGTATACCAGCTTGGTTTTGCAAAAAATGTCCTCATATATCTGTGAGTGTCGAAACTCCTACTAAATGTGAAAAATGTGAATGTGATGATATTTACCAAGACCCTGATGTTCTAGATACTTGGTTCAGCTCAGGTTTGTGGACACATTCCACTCTAGGATGGCCAAATAAATCAGAGGATTTACAGAAGTTTTATCCATCCACAGTAATGGAAACTGGATATGATATTTTATTTTTCTGGGTTGCGAGAATGATAATGCTTGGCATTGAAAATATGGGGAAAGTACCATTCAGTCACATTTATTTGCATGGATTAATTTTAGATCCCACAGGATTAAAAATGAGTAAATCTAAAGGTAATGTTATGAATCCATTAGAACTAATTGACGAATACGGAGCTGATGCCTTGAGATTTGCCATTACAACTGGAGTAACTCCTGGGAATAATCAAAGAATTGATGAAAGGAAAATTGAATCAGCAAGAAATTTTGCAAATAAAATATGGAATGCTTCTAGATTTTCAATTTCAAAAATCCCAACTCAATACTCAGACAATAATAAGCTTGGGGAATATGATTTATGGATCCTTGAAAAATTAAAAATAACAACAGAAAAAGTAAATACAAGTTTAGAAGAATTTAATTTTGGGGAAGCTCAAAAAGAATTATATGAATTTTTTTGGAATGAATTTTGTGATTGGTA
>CETM01143470.1_pt1 | contig 15049 bp, 13 predicted proteins | sample 361451 | NCBI WGS metagenome assembly CETM01 (sample SAMEA2622690, study PRJEB7988) | marine metagenome | isolation source: saline water (ENVO:00002010), including
GCCAGCTCAACCGGATCATGCCCTTCGGCGACCATGCGCTCGACCAGTGCACGCTGCTCGTCGCTGCCGGCAGTCAGGGTGCCTACCACGCGCTGGTGGAAGATCTCGTCGCGATGAGCGCGGATGGCCGCCTCGTCGGGCAGTGCCATGTCGCTCATGTGCTGGCCGGTGGCCTGCTCGATCCAACGCACCTTGCGGGTTTCACGGAAGCCGGCGAAGGTGATCGCCACGCCGCTACGCCCGGCACGACCGGTACGGCCGATACGGTGGGTATAGGCTTCGGAATCCTGCGGCAGGTCGTAGTTGATGACGTGGGTGATACGCGGCACGTCGAGGCCACGGGCGGCCACGTCTGTCGCGATCAGCACGTCGACCTTGCCACGCTTGAGGCGCGTGATGGTGCGCTCGCGCAGGCTCTGGTCCAGATCACCGGACAGGCCAGCGGCGTTGACACCACGAGCGGTCAGCTGTTCGACCAGAGTGGTGCAGGCGGCACGAGTACGCACGAAGACGATGGCACCATCGACCGGCTCCACTTCGAGAATGCGCGAGAGTGCCTCGAGCTTGGCACCACCCTCGGCACGGACCAGACGCTGGTCGATGCTGTCGGCAGTACCCTTGGCCGATTCGATAGCGACCTTGACCGGGTCGACCAGATAGCGATTGACGATGCGCTCGATCTCGGTCGGCAGGGTCGCGGAGAAGAACACCCGCTGGGCGTCTTTCGGGGTATCGGCGACGACGCGCTTGACGTCATCGATGAAGCCCATGCGCAGCATTTCGTCGGCTTCGTCGAGCACCAGCGCGGACAGGCCGTCCAGCTTCAGGCTGCCACGATCCAGGTGGTCGATGATACGGCCCGGGGTGCCGACCACGACTTGCGCGCCACGCTTCAGCGCGCCGAGCTGTTCACGATATTCCTGGCCACCGCACAGGGTAGCGACCTGCAGGCCCTGCAGGTTCTGGCCGTACTTGGTGAAGGACACGGCGACCTGCTGAGCCAGTTCGCGGGTCGGGGCCATCACCAGTACCTGGGGCTCGCGGCGGGCGAGGTCGATGCGAGACAGGATCGGCAGTGCGAAGGCCGCGGTCTTGCCGGTACCGGTCTGAGCCTGGCCGATCATGTCACGGCCTTCGAGCAGGGCAGGAATGGTCTGCGCCTGGATCGGAGAGGGAGTTTCGTAGCCCAGCGTTTCGAGGGCAGTCAGCACGGCAGGCAGCAGTGCCAGTTCGCCGAAGCTCGGCGAGGCGACAGAAGTCGAGGTCATCAATCACACCTTGGTAGGCCGGTCAGTACCGGCAACAGAGTTTGGTGGCGTCCCCGACCCGGAACACGCAATAGCACAGGATCCACAAGGGGCCTGTAGGGTCGAATGCGAGCCGGCCCATAGTTGGGCTGGCTCGGGGCGGAGTCTGGGACGCCGGTCGCACCTGGCATTCGGTTCACCTCAAGACACGGGCATGGCCCGGATCAAACGAGCGTCTAACAAGCGCTGGGCTTGCCGGAAACTCTCGGCGAACCGCTGTGGCGACCTTGTGCACCTTGCCGACAGGCAGTGGGCGCTCCATCTACAAATCCAGACGCACTGGGCGAGGCCTTGGGCCTGCCCCGGGCGAACACTTGGCGAGCCCGGTCACAGCGCTTGGTCGCGGATCATCGCGCCTGGCGTCTTGCGAAAGCTTGCCATCCCAACCTAATGAGGCGGGTGCAATTCGTCATGATGGTGGGGGTCAACACATGCGAGGAAAGCGCATGCTATCATCGAGGCCTTTGCCATGCCAGTCTTTTTCGGAGCCGTGAATGCCTAGCCTGTGGGTCGATGCCGACGCCTGCCCGCGTGTCGCACGTGAGATCATCGTGCGCGCCGCCGAGCGCACCCAGACACCGACCTGGTTCGTCGCGAACCATCAGGTGCCGCTGCCGCCCTCGCCCTGGGTCAAGCCGCTGGCGCAGGAGGCCATCGACAAGGGGGCAGCGGTGATGACCAATCGCGGCGAGACGCTGGATCGCGGCAACATCCGCGCGCGTGTACAAATGCGCGACTTTATGGAAACCATGCGCTCCAGCGGCGAGCATACCGGTGGCCCCAAGGGCTACTCTGACTCAGAACTGCTGGGACGTCGACCGCCGAGAGTTCGCCAACGCCCTGGACCGCTGGTTGGCCAAGAATGCCTGAGACGACCGCTTGGGCCGCCTCTAAGCGGAGAAACGTGGGATCTGAGCGGCGCCGGGAACAGGTCTGAGCGAAGGTCATTCTTCAGGGATGAAGAATGTAGCGCCCAGGGAAGGGTTTACAGCGCCTTCGCGAAGGCCTGTCCACGGGTTAGCCGCGCCACCCCACCAGGCGTCACGCCTTCTCCCTGATGCCCTGCCCCGGCAAACGCTCGCGGTCATGGGGCCGCTCCAGGTCGAGCGCCGGGCCCTTGGGCACGATGCGGGTCGGGTTGATGGTGTCGTGGCTGTAATAGTAGTGGCGCTTGATGTGGTCCATGTTCACCGTTTCCTTGATGCCCGGCCACTGATATAGCTCGCGGACGTAGTTCGAGAGGTTCGGATAGTCCTCGATGCGCCGGATGTTGCACTTGAAGTGACCGTGATAGACGGCATCGAAACGGATCAGGGTGGTGAACAGGCGGATGTCGGCCTCAGTCAGCCACTCGCCAGCCAGATAGCGCTGCTCGGCGAGCCGTGCCTCCATGCGGTCCAGGGCATCGAAGAGCGCGGTAACGTGTTTCTCATAGACGGCCTGGTCGGTGGCGAAGCCTGACTTGTAGACGCCATTGTTGATATGGTCATAGACGTCTGCATTGACCGCATCGATGGTCTCGCGCAGATCGGCGGGATAGAAGTCCAGGCGGTTGTCGGTGATGTCGTCGAAGGCGTCGTTGAACATCCGCAGCAGGTCGGCGGATTCGTTGCTGACAATGTCGCCGGCGGTCTTGTCCCACAGGGCGGGCACCGTGACGCGCCCCGTGTAATGCGGATCGGTGAGGGTGTAGAGCTCGCGGTGATAGCTCACCCCGTTAATGGGGTCACCGCTCGAGCCTTCTGCTTCGTTGTAGCTCCAGCCCTGATCCAGCATCAGCGGGCTCACATGCGAGGTGCCGATCACCTCATCGAGCCCCTTGAGATGACGCATGATCAGGGCCCGGTGGGCCCAGGGGCAGGCCAGCGACACATAAAGGTGGTAGCGCCCCGCCTCAGCGAACCGACCCGGCTGGCCTTGGGGGCCTTCGCCGCCATCAGCGGTCACCCAGTCGCGTAGCTGGGCGGATTCGCGGACGAATTCGCCGCCGTGTTTTTTGGTGTCATACCACTGGTCGTGCCACTTGCCGTCGATCAACAGGCCCATAAGCCCTCCTCAAGTAGGGTGCATCGTATAGCCATGAAGCCTACGCCCATTCTTTCGACGCTCAAGCGCGTATTTTCCCGGATTCCATTCGATAGCTTCGAATCATTCCGCTGCCGCCTGGGCCCCCTCCCATTCGCTTACCGACTGCATCAGCGCCGCCGCCATGGCGCGGGTCGCCGGGCCAGCCCGGTCACGATCGCGATGAATCAACTGAAACGGCACTTTGCGCACGCCACCGACCAGCAGAGGTAGCGGCAAGAGCTCACCGCTTTCCAGGGCAGGCTCGATCAGGGTCTTCGGCACCCAGGCGAATCCCAGGCCACGCTTGAGCATGTCAACCGACGTGGCCAGGTGACTGACCGTCCAGCGCTGTTCGGCCTTCAGCCAGCCCGCATTCATCGCCTCACGCTGCGCCGAGTCGCGCACCACCAGTTGGCGATGCTGCTCCAGATCACGCAGATCAAGCGGCCGTCCTAGCTGATGCAGAGCATGGTCGGGATGGGCCACGGCCAGGAAGGTAACCGTTGCCAGGGGCTCGCCGAGAAACCCCTGCGCGGCCAGCCCCGAGGCGACCAGGTCGGCCCGACCGTCATAGAGCATCTCCACGCCGCCGTTAAGCACCGTCTCATGCAGCTGTATCCGCACATGCGGGAAGGCAGCCGAGAAGCGTTCCAGCGCCTGAGCCAGCACGTCCGGCGGGAATATCTGATCAATGGCCAGCACCACCTCCGCCTCCAGCCCCTCGGCGAGACTATCGGCCACATCCTCGAGGGCCTCGGCACTTTCAATCAGTTGGCGGGCCCGGCGCAACAGCATCTCGCCGGCCTCGGTAAGCCGCACATTACGACCGACGGGCTCCAGCACCTTGACGCCCAATTGCTCCTCCAGCTTGTGCACAGCGTGGTTGAGCGTCGAGGGGCTCTTGTGCACGACGAGAGAGGCGCGGGCAAAGCCACCGTGGTCGACGACCGCCGCCAGCATCTGCCACTGGGAAAGCGTCACTCGAGACATTTCGATTTCCTCGAACTATTTGAGCAAAACTATGCGCTATCGTTGCGCTGGCTTCATGATCAACAATCTATGCCATTGATACCAGACGCTATGGCGGAGAACTTCTCATGAATGCTACCCCTGATACGCACGGCAGCGATCGTTGCATCGAACGCCGACTCGTCGCTCAGCCAAGCCAGGACGGCGACGGGGTCAAGATCAAGCGCCTGCACGACTTCGGCGGTGGCCTTGACCCTTTCCTGATGCTCGACGAACTGGGCTCGGATCGCCCCGACGATTACATCGGCGGCTTTCCGCCGCATCCCCATCGTGGCATCCAGACTCTCACCTACGTGATTCACGGCGGCCTGACCCATGAAGACCACCTGGGCCACTCCAGCACCATCGAGGCCGGCGACGCACAGTGGATGCATACCGGTCGCGGCATCATCCACTCGGAAATGCCGCTCACCGATCATCAGGGGTTGCATGCGTTCCAGCTGTGGCTGAACCTCGCGACTCGCGACAAACTGAGCCCTGCCACCTATCGCGATGTAAAGGCCGCAGAGATGCCCCACCTGACGCAGGGCGGCGCGCGACTCACTGCACTGGGCGGGCACTGGCAGACCAGCAATGGCGAGGCCGTTGACGGTCCACTGGAGGCGCTCGCCGGCCAGGGCGCCCTGGCGCATCTGCGCCTTGATGAGGGAGCATCGCTTACACTCGCCGCCGATGCGCCCACCCTGCTTGCCTATGTGTTCGATGGCGCATTGACCATTGCCGGCGAGAACGTCGCCGCCGGGGAGCTGGTGCGCCTGAGCGAGGGCGACAGCCTGTCACTTACCAGCCCTGGCGGCGCTCAAGCCCTACTGTTGGCGGGTATTCCACATCGCGAGCCGATCGCTCATTACGGGCCCTTCGTGATGAACTCGGAAGCGGAACTACAGCAGGCACTGCGCGATTACCGTGACGGCACCCTGACCGGCTGACCCCCGACATGCCCCCGCATAAAGGAAATGCCAGGAAGTTAATCAGGATTTCTCAGCGAAACAGCGTTAATTTTCTGGCATTCCATCTAGTTTGTGACGACACTTCCCAGACCCTGGGCGAATGAGTGTGAATCACCGCTTACTGTATACGCATACAGACTAGGCAGTTAATACGCCATGGGGTAAGGTTCTGATGCCTTTTTATATCCATTTGATCCTTACTGGCCTTTACTGACTATGTTGCGAATCCTTCATTCGCTACCGCGCACGCACAAGTTTCTTTTGTTACCCGTCGCCACAATGGTGGCCGTGCTGGGCGCGCAGCAACTTTACACCACCGTGTCGGCCTCGGAAGACGAGACCGATAACACCGAATATACCGTCGTCGAGATGCCCATCGGTACCTCAGACGCGCCACAAGTTGTCGAAGCAGCAGCGACACCGGTGCAGGAGCGTCCATCGCTGCGCAGTGGCGATGAAGGTTATATTCCCCTGACCAGCCTGAAGGCACAGGAAATCGTCGACATCAATTTCCTGGCCAAGGCTCACGCCGACACCTTGTATGACCCTGACGCACGTGATCTTGCGCCATCTGAAGATTCCCGCCAGATCAGCGAACAAGACGACAGCAAGACCGTCGATGATACCGCTGGGCTGATCGCCGGCGAGCCGCCGACGCTGGATGCAGGTGTCCTGCAGTTGGCCAGTCACCTGGCTGAGATCAACGCGGGTGATGGCGCCGAAGGTGGCACCTCCTACGATGACTTCTCCGCAGATCCCTTGTGGCTTGTCGATGATGATCCCTCGCTTGAAGCCGAGATCGTCGCTCACCAGAACTTCGTTCCCCAGTGGGAAACCTATACCGTGCAGCCCGGCGACACCTTCGCGGTGCTTGCCGAGCGCACCCTGGGTCTTGGCTACAGCGACGTCATGCAGCTACTCGATTCCTTGCCCGACAAGAACGTGCTGACCCGCTGGCGAGTGGGCCAGAACTTCGACTACAAAGTGGATGAAAACGGCGACCTGATGGCACTGCGTATCATGAAGAATGCGCGCAGTGGCTATCTGATCGAACGGGCAGAAAACGATCAGCAAGCCTTCGAGATCGCCGACATCGAGAAGGCCGGCGAAGCGACCCAGCGGCTATTCTCCGGCACCGTCAGCGGCAGCTTTGGGCAGTCGGCCCAGGCGACCGGCCTGAACTCGGCCGAGGTAGCCGAGCTGACTAACGTGCTATCCAAGAAACTCGATTTCCGTCGCGACACCCGGCGTGGCGACACCTTCCAGGTATTGGTCGAGTCCGACATCCTCGACGGCAAAAGCCTCGATTCGCGCGTTCTCGCCGTGCGCTACCAAGGCGCGCGGATGGATCTGACGGTACTGCGCAATAGCGACGATAACCGCTTCTACACGCCGGACGGACATAGCCTCGATCCTGCCTTCAACCGCTATCCCTTCAACGGCCATTACCGGATCAGCTCGTCGTTCAACCTGCGCCGCAAGCATCCGATCACCGGGCGCATCAGCCCGCACTACGGCACCGACTTCGCCATGCCGTCGGGCTCCACCGTGCGAGCGCCAGCCGATGGCCGTGTGGTCAAGTCCGCCTACCATCGCTTGGCGGGCAACTACCTGGTGGTTCGCCACGACAACGGTTACAAGACACGCTACCTGCATCTCTCTAAGCGGCTAGTCGGCGAAGGCGAGCGCGTCACCATGGGAGAGCGCATCGCCCTTTCCGGCAACACCGGTCGCAGCACAGGCGCCCACCTGCACTACGAGGTGATCGCCAATGGCAACCGAGTCGATGCCATGCGCGTCGACCTGCCGGAAAACCAGAGCCTCTCCGGCCCCGCCCTGGCCGCTTTCAAGCGCGAAGCAGAGCCGATGCTGTCCCGCCTGGAAAACGACGGCGACGCCTCCGCCATCGCGCAGACAAATACCACCATGAGCGGCGATGGCAGCTGACGCTAGCGCTTGAAGCGCATCACTTCAGCCGCGAACCAAAAACCCCGCCATAGCGTCGCTATGGCGGGGTTTTTGTTACCTCTCTGCTTCCTGACGGTGAGTCACTGCCATCTCTCGGTGCAACCTGCACCATCAGCGCCCATTCACCGGACCTTATTGTCACCAGAAAAACACGTAACACAATGAAAATAATATAAAAATATTAAAATGGCGAATTTTTTGCCTAATCAATACCAGTCAGTACTAGGCGTAGACCAGGCTCCACAGGGGTACGAGTGCGTCGGACTCAACCTTCAACGGCGAAGGCCCAAGATCGTGTGTTCGAACGTCATTCGGCAAGGAATGTCCCCATGGAAATCCGTAACAAAGCCAACAAGATTCGCCTATTGAACTGGAAAACGCCCCAAATGCGGGCCTTTCATTTCTCCTGGTTCGCCTTCCACATCTGCTTTTTTGGCTGGTTTGGCATCGCCCCCCTGATGGCGGTGGTACGTGACGACCTGGGCCTGACCAAGACCCAGATCGGTAACACCATCATCGCCTCGGTAGCCATCACCGTGATTGTGCGCCTGGCCATCGGCGTTCTATGCGACAAGATCGGCCCGCGCCGCGCCTATACCTGGCTGCTGTGCCTGGGCTCGCTGCCGGTCATGTGCATCGGTCTGGCAGACAGCTTCGAGTCCTTCTTCCTCGCACGACTGGCCATCGGTGCCATTGGCGCCTCCTTCGTGATCACCCAGTACCATACGTCGATCATGTTCGCCCCCAATGTGGTGGGCACCGCCAATGCCACCTCCGCAGGCTGGGGCAACCTGGGCGGCGGCACAACCCAGATCGTGATGCCGCTGATCTTCTCAGGCATCCTGATGCTCGGGGTCAACGAGGCACTCGGCTGGCGCCTGGCCATGGTCGTGCCCGGTGTGGTGCTGTTCTTCACCGGCATCGCCTACTACTTCTTCACCCAGGACGCGCCGGACGGCAACTTCGAGGACCTGCGAGCCCGGGGCGAACTGCCGCCCGCCAGCGGCGAGAATGGCATGGGGGCGAGCTTTGCGACCGCCGCCAAGGACATCCGCGTCTGGGCCCTGTTCGTGGTCTATGCCGCCTGCTTCGGGGTCGAGTTGACCATCAACAATATCGCCGCCATCTATTTCTTCGATAACTTCGACCTGACGCTGGCAACCGCCGGCCTGATCGCCGGCCTGTTCGGCCTGATGAACCTCTTTGCGCGGACCCTGGGCGGCATCTTCTCCGACCTCTTCGCTCGCAATGCTGGTCTCAAGGGCCGGGTGCGCTGGCTGTTCATTGCCATGCTATGCGAGGGCGTCGCGCTGCTATTCTTCTCGCAGATGCATATCCTGGCGCTCGCCATCGGTATCATGCTGGTGTTCAGCCTCTTTGTGCAGATGGCCGAGGGAGCCACCTTCGGTGTCGTGCCCTTCATCAACCAGAAGGCACTGGGCGCCGTGGCCGGCATTGTCGGTGCGGGAGGCAACGCCGGAGCCGTCGCCGCAGGCTTCCTGTTCCGCACCGAAGCCCTGACCTATCAGCAAGGCCTCTTCTATCTTGGCGTCGCCGTAATCATTGCCTCGCTCTGCGCCTTGCTGGTCCGTTTCTCCCCCCAGGTCGAGACCGAGGTCAATTCCGCCTATCAGGATGCCGCCGGCAAACATCCCTCGGCCGCCATCTCTCTGCGCTAGTCAAACCCAGTCTAGGCGCCGTAACCAAAATGCCGCCGTCGCCCCTTGGGTGACGGCGGCATTTTTGTTAGCAGCAAAACCATTGCACACATCAGCTGCCTTCGCCATGCTGGAGGCATATGGGTTCTGAGTAGAAGGGGGTCGTATGAATGATCGTGTCCTGCTGATTACCGGCGCTTCCAGCGGTATTGGTGCCGCCACGGCCCGAGCCGCTTCCCGAGAAGGCTTTCGACTGGTGCTGGCCGCCCGCTCCCGCGAGAAGCTCAAGGCACTGGCCCAGGAACTGGGGCCCGAAAATGTGCTGACCGTCAGCTGCGACGTCACGTCAATGGACGATCAGCAAAGCATGGTCGAGGAAGCGCTGGAGCGTTTCGGGCGCCTCGACGTGGTGTTCGCCAATGCCGGGCGCGGCGGCTCACCGGGCGGCTTCTCGGGTGTGTGTGGACACTTGGTATGTGACTAGCGGGAGATAACGGTATTGGGCGGGGGATTGCGGTATCGAACCGGCAATGACGGGGCCTGTAGGGAAATTGGCCCAGGTATGAGAAGCGTCATCCCGGTTTGCGACATTTGGCCATGAAAACGGCTTAGCGGAAAATGCGCCGCTTGATGTGAGACATGACGCGGCGCGGTTCACGAGCGGTTAACCAGCGGTTAAAAATAGCCGTCGTTACCATCGCCTTTCATCTGATCCAGGGCGTCCTGGGTCTCTTGGCTCTTGGTATCCTCATCATTCTCGTCAGCTTTGAAACGGGCAGCGGCCCGAGAGGTGGCCAACAAGGCCCGGCGCTGATGTTCCTCCTTATCCTTCTCCATGACGAAGGCGGCGACCGCCAGCTCCACGGCGTTGCGCAGGTCGTCGCTATCCAAATGCAGCATGTCGACGGGATCGTCCAGCGTGGCGGCCCGCACGATTGCCACAGTTCTTTCCAGAACCCACTCCCGCTCGCCTTCATCCTCCGAGGCTAGCTGCGCCAGCGGCCCCGCAAGCCGGGCATATAGCACCGTCGGCAGCGGTGTGGGCTGGCTATACGCTTGCTTTGCATCCTCCACCGCCATCTCGCGAGCTTGCTGGAAGTATCCCTGCAGTTCCTCGGCGCGGACCTGCTCCGCTCCAGGGTCTCCCGCCTTCAATACTCCTTCCTCTCTCAGTCCCTCCTGGCCGGCTTCAGGTGCGTTGCTAGGCTCACCCTCGCCTGAGGCCAGCCAAGCAACCGACACCCCTAGCGTATTTGCTAGCAATACCAGTTTGTCGATGCCTGGAGTCGAAAGGCCTTTCATATATTTACCAATCAGGCTCTGAGCGATCCCGGTTTCTTTCTGAATAGAGTAGGGTGTGCGGCCGTTCATTGCCTCCCGCAACCGAGCACTGAACGCGTCAATGTTCCAGGCCTCAACATTGACGTCATGCGGTTCTGAACTTTGACGCGTCACAGTTGCCCCCAACCCATTGATACTTCTACGAAAGAAAGCATTTGATCACCATTAGCTAGCACCCTTCTAACATTGACGCCCTGTTTATGGTTGCAATGACCTCTTTAGAGTCATATGCTTCATACATGAACGAAAACAGCCCCCCAAAAAAACCGGCCTCAAAGGACTGGCATCGCGCGGACATCGTCGCTGCCGTTCGTCGGGCCGGATGGTCTCTAAGGAAGCTTGCTCTAGCCCATGGCTACAAGCAGGCCACCACACTCTCCGTCGCGCTCGACCGGCCTTGGCCGAAGGGCGAGCGGATCATCGCGGAGGCGATCGGTGTGGACCCAGCCACCATTTGGCCGAGCCGGTATGCCGGCAAGGATAGCAGTAGACAAGGCAGCTCGTCGCTAAAGAGCAAACACCAGAAGTTCGTAGACGTTGCATAAAGAGCCCTCGATTAGCGCTTTAGCGTCAGCTTAATCGCTCTGGCGAACATGAGTAGGTGCAGGGGTTGAGTCTTTTTGGAGTCGCACAGGTGGGAGTAGGGCCAATGGCACGGAAACGCTGGAAGCCGGTACAGCCGCAGAACATGCAGCACGCCATACGGCTGTGCCTGGACTACGCGCTGCACAAGCACAACCGCAGCGTGGCCCAGATCGGCGAGCTGATCGGTGTCAGCGAGTGGACCATCTACAAGTGGATGTCCGAGGCCTCTATTCCCAGCAAGCGCATCCGCCCCTTCGAATTCGCCTGCGATGCCACCTTCGTCACCCAGCACCTGGCGGCCAGCGCTCAGAAGCTGGTGATCGACATTCCCTCTGGCAAGGGCGCCGGGCAGCGCGACTTGCTGGATCTACAGAACGCTCTCAACGAGGCCGTGAGCCTACTCACCCAATTCTATCGCGGCGACGCCGAAACCCCGGACGTGCTCCAGGGCGTGACGCGCGCCATGCAGGATCTGGCCGGGCACCGGGAGAACGTGCGCAAGCACGACGCCCCGGAGCTGGGCCTGTTTGAAGGAGGTACAGAATGAGGAAACCTACTCACAAGGGATCGGTGACTCGCCATCCCAAGGCCACTCTGGAAAGTCAGATTCAATGCGCTGCGCCGTCTGATACGCATCGCCAGCCCGAGCCGCCGCATCTCGATAAGAGCCGCCCGGCGTCAGGTCGTGCTGCGACACCGCATGCAGCATCGCGTGCGCCTGCACACAGTGAAGGTAAGCCGCATGGGTCAGTAAGGGCAACGCTTCAGCCCACCGCTTCCGGCGACGGCGCTGAGCAGGCGTTGCTCGAACAAAAGCTCTTACGTCGTCGGCAGCTTCTGCCTGCCAATCCCGCCACGAAGCGAGCGTGGCAGCCTCAAAGCGCTCGCGCAAAAATTGAACTTCGCGTTCGGTCAGTGATGAAGCGAGCTCCTCGGCCAGTTCAGCTGCTTGTTGAGCGTATCTATCCACGGTTCTCTCCTGGTTACGTCATGCCGTTGGATGAATTTACCAAGGGGCTGCGCTCATGAGCGCCCGCGAGCAACAGTGGCTGACGGCCAAGGAACTGGCCGGCCAGCCCGGGATGCCGAGCAGCCATAGCGCCGTGGTGCGCCGTGCCAAGCGCGACGACTGGGAAAGTCGCCCGCGTACTGGCAAGGGCGGTGGTCGTGAGTACGCCTTCGGTTCGCTGCCGGTCGAGACTCAAGCGGCCTTGCTCAAGGAACACACCTCGAGCGAGCCGGGAAAAGCCGTGCGTCGCCAGGCGCCTGCCGGCCCGGTTGATCGCGAGTCGCTTTGGGAGGCCTTTGAGCGCAAGCCGTCAACCATCAAGGATGAGGCGTCACGCCGCCTACAGGCCCTGCAGGGTGTCGAGCGGCTGGTGGCAGGGGGCGCGAAGAAGACCGATGCCATCGTGCAGACCGCCAAGGTCTACGGCGAGAGCCGCGCGACTATCTATCGCTGGTTTGGCCTGGTCAAAAACGCCGATCGTAGCGACTGGCTGGCCCTGTTGGCTCCCGGCTACACCGGGCGCACCGCTACCGCCGATTGCACCGATGAGGCATGGGAGTACTTCAAGGCGCAGTACCTGCGCCCGGAGGCCCCGGCGATCGCCACCTGCTACGAGTTCACACGTCAGGCGGCACGCCAGCACGGCTGGACACTGCCGAGTCTGCGCACCATCAACCGCTGGGTGCAGGAAATCCCGACCACCACGCGGGTGCTGAGACGCGAAGGCGAGGAAGCGATGATGCGTCTCTACCCCTCGCAGCGGCGCACCGTGCGTGACCTGCATGCCCTCTACTGGCTGAACGGCGACGGCTACATGCACAACGTCTTCGTCAAGTTCCCCGATGGCACGGTTACCCGCCCCAAAACGTGGTTCTGGCAGGACATTTATAGCCGTCGCGTGGTCGGCTTTCGCACCGATCGCACCGAGCACACCGACATGATCCGCCTGTCGCTGGGCGACGTACTGGAGCGCTTCGGCATCCCCGAGCACGTCACCATCGACAACACCCGCGCCGCCGCCAACAAGTGGATGACCGGCGGCGTCAAGAACCGCTACCGCTTCAAGGTGAAGGACGACGACCCCATGGGCCTGTTGCCGCAGCTAGGCATCCAGGTTCATTGGACCACCGTGTTCAACGGCAAGGGGCATGGCCAGGCCAAGCCAGTCGAGCGCGCCTTTGGTGTCGGCGGTCTCGGTGAGTACGTCGACAAGCGCTATGAGTTCCGGGGCGCATACACCGGCCCCAACGTCACCGCCAAGCCAGAGAACTACGGCGAGACCGCCATCGATTTCGATGAGTTCTGCCAGGTGCTGAACGATGCCATCCGCCAGTGGAATGAGAAGTCGGGCCGCAACACCGAAATCTGTGCCGGGCAGGCGAGCTTCACCGAGGCATTCGACATCAGCTATCAGCGCAGCGCCGACAAGATACGTCGCCCGACTCAGGCGCAGCGCCGCATGTGGCTGCTGACTGCCGAGGCCGTAACCGTTCACAAGGACGGCGCCATCGCCCTGGGCGTCGGCAAAGGGGCCAGCGGCAAGAACCGCTATAGCTGCGACGCCCTGATCGACTACATCGGCCGCAAGGTCGTGGTGCGTTTCGACCCTGATCGCCTGCACGAGACGGTGCATGCCTACCAGATCGACGGCCGCTACATCGGCGAAGCCGAGTGCATCCATGCGGTCGGCTTCGGCGACAGCGGAGCTGCCCGCGAGTGGGCCCGCAACCGCGCCCAGCGCAGCAAGGCCGCCAAGGCTCAGGCCGAGGCCGAGCAGCGCATGACCGACCTGCAGGTTGCTGATTACCTGCCCGAGCCGACCCCGGAAGACACCGCACCCCAGCAGACCGGCGTGACGCGCGGCAGCTTCGGCGAGCGCAAGCGGGTGGCGGGCAGTGACGTGCAGCCCCAGGGCGAGGATGACGACGGCGCCGAGCGCTACGGCTTTAACGACCGAGTGCTGACGCAGCTCGACAGGTGGAAGAAAGAGCAGCTGTGACACAGCTGTAAACGAAAGCGGCCCCGCGAAGTATAGGGCTTCGCAGGGCCGCACCAGCGGGACGTTTTGTCCCATCACAGGCAATTTGGAGTATATCGCATGACCGAGAACGTTACCCAATTCGAACGCAAGACCACCGACCAGGCCCTGCTCGCCGACGTACGCCAGGCGATGAAAGAAGACGGCCTGAGCCAGCCGCAGCTCAGCCAGCTGACCGGCATCAACAAGACGCGCCTCAACCACTGGTTAAACGAGAAATATACCGGCCAGATCGCCCCCATCGAAGACGCCCTGCGCCGCTGGCTCGACAGCCGCCGCGCCAGTGAAGAGCTCGGCAGCCAGCTGCCCGAAGCCCCTGAGTGGGTCGAGACCCCGAGCGCCAAGGCCGTGCTCGGCGCGCTCGGCTTCGCCCAGATGGCCAGCGCCATGTCCGCCATCTACGGCGGTGCCGGCGTCGGCAAGACCACCACCATCGGCCAGTACCAGCGCCAGGCGCCCAACGTCTGGGTGGTGACCGCCACCCCGGCCGCCGCCGCCCCGGGCTCGATTCTCTCTCGTGTCGCCCAGGCGCTCGGCATCCGCTCCAGCGGCGCCGTGCATCAGGTCGAAGCCGCCATCATCGAGCGGGTCCGCGATACCCGTGGCCTGCTGGTCATTGACGAGGCCCAGCACCTGAACCCCCGCGCCCTGGACGCCGTGCGCTCCATCCATGACGCCGCCGGCATCGGCCTCGCCCTGGTCGGCAACGAGATCGTCTACAGCCAGCTCACCGGCGGCAGCCGCTCGGTCGGCTTCGCCCAGCTGTTCAGCCGCGTTGCCAAGCGCGTGCGCCTGGCCAAAGCCAAGGACGGCGACATCAAGGCCTTGTTGGATGCCTGGCGACTCGACGACACCGATGCCCGCCGCCTGTGCCTCGAGATCGGCCGCCGCCCCGGCGCCCTGCGCGGGCTCAGCCAGACCCTGCGCCTGGCCAGCATGTTCGCCAACGGCAACCGTCCCGGCGTCGCCCACATTCGCGATGCCTGGCAAGACCTGGGCGGCGACGCCTAAGCCCGCAGACCCCGATGAGCCAAGAGGTGATCCCATGACCCGCTATACCGACGCGCACATTGAGCACTACGCCGACCGCTTCATCG
>CETM01117015.1_pt1 | contig 15006 bp, 11 predicted proteins | sample 361451 | NCBI WGS metagenome assembly CETM01 (sample SAMEA2622690, study PRJEB7988) | marine metagenome | isolation source: saline water (ENVO:00002010), including
AGTTCCTGACGGAGCCGCTCCTCCATCTGCCGCTGCCTTCTTATCTGCTGGAGTATGACCTGAAAATTTTCTTGTTGGAGAAAATTCCCCTAGCTTATGTCCAACCATTTCTTCTGAAATGGTAATTGGTATAAAACTTCTTCCATTATGTATCAAAAAGCTGTGACCAACAAATTCAGGAATAATAGTTGAATTTCTTGACCACGTTTTAATAGGCTGTTTTTTACCTTTGTCTTTCAGTTTGTCTACTTTTTTTAACAAACTTGGATGAACAAATGGACCTTTCCAAACACCTCTTGTCATTATTTATTCCTTTTCTTTCTTCTAGATATTATAAATTGATCACTTCTTTTTGGTTTTCTTGTTTTTAGTCCTTTAGCAGATTGCCCCCATGGCGATACAGGATTTCTACCACCTGATGTTTTACCTTCACCACCACCGTGTGGATGATCAACGGGATTTTTAGCTACCCCTCTAACCATTGGTCTTTTTCCTTTCCATCTATTTCGACCTGCTTTACCGATCTGAATATTTTTTTGATCGGGATTTGAAACTGATCCAATAGTCGCCTTGCAAGCTGATCTTACTTTTCTAGTTTCGCCTGAAGATAATTTTATAATAGCGTGTTCACCATCAAAACCTGACAAAGTGACGGATGAACCAGCGGATCTAGCAAGTTTACCTCCATTTCCCTCGATGAGTTCAACATTATGTACCAATGTTCCGGGGGGTATATCGCTTAAAGGCATACTATTGCCTATTTTTATTTCTTTAGATTTTCCTGAAATAATTTCATCGCCAATTTTAATATTTTCAGGGCAAATAATATAATTTTGGGAATTATCACTGTATTTTATTAGTGCTATATAAGATGATCTGTTTGGATCATATTCAATTCTTTCAACTTTTCCTAAAATATCAATTTTATTTCTATGAAAGTCTATAATTCTGTATCTTTTCTTGTGACCAGCCCCTTTAGATCTTGAAGTAATTCTTCCTAAATTATTTCTTCCTCCTGAGGAAATTTTGCCTCTTGTTAATGATTTAACGGGTGAACCTTTCCAAATATTTTTTCTATCTACGAGAATAGTTGTTCGTGTTGATTTTGTATAAGGTTTGTAAGATTTTAAACTCATTTTTAAGCTCCACTACCCAGATCAATGTTTTGACCTTTTTTTAAAGTTACAACAGCTTTCTTAAATCCTTTTTTTACCCCAGCTCTTCCTCTAACCATTTTAGTTTTAGATTTTTTATTTATTGTATTTACTTTTACAACCTTAACCTTAAAGATTTTTTCAATATTTTTTTTAATTGAATCTTTAGAGGCTTTATCATGAACTTTGAATATAACTTTATTTTGTTCTGATAAACCAGTTGCCTTTTCTGTTATAACTGGTGATTTAATCGAATCTAGATAATTAATTTTTTTCATTTGTAAGTTTCTGTTCAATATTTTTAATAGACGTTGTCGTAAATAAAACATTTTTATATTTAATTAAATCATAAACGTTAGTACCTTGTTCATTTATTAATTTCACATCAGGTATATTTCTTACTGATTTATAAATATTTTTTTCAGTTTCTTTGTCTGAAATAATTAAAACATTTTTGAGGTTATTTTTTACTAAAAAATTATTAAAAACTTTTGTTTTATTTATCATTTTTTTGACATCATCAAAAATATGTAGTTCTTTATTTATATTTTTTTTGGAAATTGTTTGTGCCAAAGCAATTTTTCTAATTTTTTTATTAATTCTTTTTGTTTTATAATTATCTCCTTTTGGACCATGAGCAACACCGCCTCCAACAAAAATAGGGGCTTTCCTGCTTGAGTGTCGCGCTCCACCAGTTCCTTTTTGGGCATATATTTTTCTTGTTGATCCTATTATCTCATTTCTTTGTTTAGTCTTAGCCACTCTTTTTTTAGATCGATTTAATTGCCAATCCACAACATATTTTAAAAGTCTGTTGTTAACTTTAAGTCCAATAAGATTATCAGATATTTTTAAAGTTTGAGATTTGCTTGACCCATCAATATTTAAAATTTTAATACTCATAATTTATTTCTTTTTAGGTTGTTCTTTTACTACTGTTTTTTTTACTTCTGGCTTTTTAGCTTCCGTTTTTTTTGCTTCTGGTTTTTTTGTTGTAGTTTTAATTTCTGGTTTTGACTCTTGTGCATATTTTTCAACAGATGTTTTTCTATTAAATGATTTTGTCGATTTTCTTAAAAAAACTATTGTATTTTTTGATCCAGGTATTGATCCCTTAATATATAGTAAACTGTTTTCTGGATCTGATTTAACTACTTCAAGATTTAAGATTGTTCTAAATTTTGCACCCATATGTCCTGCCATTTTTTTTCCTTTAAATACTTTTCCCGGATCTTGTCTTTGACCTGTTGATCCATGTGATCTATGAGAAACAGAAACACCATGTGTTGCTCTTAAACCAGCAAAATTATATCTTTTCATTACTCCAGCAAAACCTTTACCTATAGTTTGTGATCTTACGTCAATAAATTTTACATCCTTGAATGCCTCAAGGCCTATTTCATTACCAGTTTTAAATTCTTCTGGTTTTTCTACCCTATACTCTTTAATAATTTTTTTTGGTTCTGTATTTTTTTTCGCAAAAAAACCTTTCATTTGATTAGTGAGCTTTGAATTTTTAATTTTCAAAAAACCTAATTTAACTGCCGAATATCCATTTTTTTCTTTTGTATAGATATCTATAACTCTACCTTTTTCAACTTTAACAACAGTCACGGGTATAGAAATACCTGAGTCAAAAAACTCTCTAGTCATACCAATTTTTTTTCCTACTAATCCTAAGGACATATTATATTTTTATTTCTATATTTACTCCTGAAGCTAAATCTAATTTCATTAAAGCTTCAACTGTTTGAGGAGTTGGTTCAACAATATCGATTAATCTTTTGTGTGTTCTGGTTTCAAATTGTTCTCTACTTTTTTTGTCAATATGAGGAGACCGCAAAACAGTAAATTTTTCTATTTTGGTTGGTAAAGGTATAGGGCCTTTTACCTGTGCACCCGTTCTTTTAGCTGTATTGACAATTTCTTGTGTAGATATATCCAAGATTTTATTATCGTAAGCTTTCAAATGTATTCTAATATTTTGTTTATCCATTGTTATGCCATTTTCTTTGTTACTTCGTCTTGAACATTTTGAGGTACTTTTGCGTAGTGATCAAAAAACATAGAGTATTGCGCTCGACCTTGTGACATCGATCTAAGATTGTTTATATAACCAAACATATTTGCTAATGGAACCATTGCACTTATTACAGTGGCATTGCCTCTTTTGTCTGTAGTTGAAACCTGACCTCTTCTACTATTTAAGTCTCCTATAACATCTCCCATATAATCTTCGGGTGTTATGACTTCTACTCTCATTACAGGTTCAAGAAGTTTTAATCCAGCCTTAGTACATGCTTCTTTAAAACAATACCTTGAAGCTATTTCAAAAGCCAATACGCTTGAGTCAACATCATGGTGTAATCCGTCAACGATCGTTACTTTGTAATCAATTAATGGAAAGCCGGCTAATATTCCGTTGTCAGCAACACTTTCCACTCCTTTTTCTACTCCTGGTATAAATTCTTTTGGAATAGCACCGCCTTTAATTTTATTTTCAACTTCTCTACCTTTGCCTGGTTCAAGAGGTTCTACATTTAATTCAACTTTAGCAAATTGTCCTGCACCACCACTTTGTTTTTTATGTATATATACATTTGAAACTGGTTTCTGTATTGTTTCTCTATAAGCCACTTGTGGAGCACCAATATTTGCCTCAACTTTAAACTCTCTCTTCATTCTATCTACGATTATATCCAAATGAAGTTCTCCCATACCTTTTATGATTGTTTGTCCTGACTCTTCGTCTGATGTTACTCTAAATGACGGATCTTCCTTTGCTAATCTTCCCAAAGCTTCTCCCATCTTCTCTTGATCACCTTTAGTTTTTGGTTCTACAGCAATTTCAATAACTGGGTCTGGAAACTCCATTGGTTCTAGTACAACTGGATTATCTTCATCTGATAATGTATGTCCTGTTATTGTGTACTTAAGTCCTGCCAAAGCAACAATATCACCAGTATTTGCCTCTTTTACATCTTCTCTACTATTAGCATGCATTAATAGCATTCTTCCGACTCTTTCTTCCTTATCTTTGGTAGTATTATAAATTCCTGTTCCAGATTTTAGGGTGCCTGAATAAATTCTTATAAACGTTAGAGAACCTACGAAAGGGTCGTTAGCAACTTTGAAAGCTAGCGCTGAAAACGGTTCTTTATCATCAAATTTTCTTTCAATTTCATCTTTTGAATTTGGTTTTGTTCCTTTTATTGAATTTATATCTTTAGGACTAGGTAAGAAATCTACAACTGCGTCAAGAAGAGGTTGTACTCCTTTATTTTTAAAAGCTGACCCAGTTAATACTGGTACAAAATCGAACTTTAAACATCCTTTACGTACACAAGACAGTATATCTTTTTCTGAAATTTCTTTTCCATTTAAATAATCATCCATTAATTTTTCATCTTGTTCCACCGCAGTTTCAATCAATTCTTTTCTATATTTTTCAGATTGCTCTTTTAAGTCATCAGGAATATCTGTATATTCAAATTCTGCTCCGAGTTTTTCATCTTTCCACAAAACTGCTTTCATCTTAACCAAATCTACTACACCTTTTAAAGAAGCTTCCATGCCAACGGGAATTTGCATAACAAGAGGTTTTGCTCCAAGTCTGTCTTTGATCATCTCAACACAATTAAAAAAATCTGCACCTGTTCTGTCTAATTTATTTACAAAACAAATTCTTGGCACTTTGTACTTATCAGCCTGCCTCCAAACAGTTTCCGATTGTGGTTCTACTCCTGCAACACCATCAAAAACTGCGACAGCACCATCTAAAACTTTAAGAGATCGCTCTACTTCGATTGTAAAGTCCACGTGTCCAGGCGTATCAATAATATTTATTCTATGTTCTCTCCAAAAACAGGTAGTGGCTGCTGAAGTAATGGTAATTCCTCTTTCTTGTTCTTGTTCCATCCAATCCATAGTAGCTGCACCATCATGTACTTCTCCAATCTTATGACTTTTACCGGTATAATATAAAATTCTTTCAGTCGTAGTTGTTTTACCAGCATCAATGTGTGCCATGATACCAATATTTCTATATTTTTCTAAGTTATGAGTTCTAGGCATCTTATTACCACCTGAAATGTGCAAAAGCTTTATTTGACTCTGCCATTTTATGAGTGTCCTCCCTTTTTTTAACTGCTGAACCTTTATTTTGAGATGCATCCATTATTTCAAAAAACAATTTATCTGCCATAGTTTTATTTTTTCTTTTTCTAGAAGCATCTAGTAGCCATCTTAATGCTAATGCCTGTGATCTATTTGACTTAACCTCTACTGGTACTTGATAGGTTGCTCCACCAACTCTTCTCGATCTAACTTCAATGTTTGGCCTAATATTACTTACTGCTGAGTTGAAAATTTTCATTGGATCTTGATTTTTCGTTTTAATTTTTTCTAATGCTGTATATAAAATTTTTTCAGCAGTAGATCTTTTTCCATCGTACATAATTGAATTAATAAACTTTGAAACTACCTCAGAGCCGTATTTTGGATCGGAATAACTTTTTCTTTTTGGGGCTCTTCGTTTTCTAGACATGACTTTATTTAGGTTTCTTTGCTCCGTATAAGGAACGTCTTTTTTTTCTTGCCGTTACTCCTTGTGCATCTAGATTGCCACGAAGAATATGATATCTAACGCCTGGTAAATCTTTAACTCTTCCTCCTCTAATCAAAACTACTGAGTGCTCTTGTAAATTATGCCCTTCACCAGGAATATAAGCCGTTACTTCAAATCCATTAGATAATCTTACCCTTGCAACTTTTCTTAAAGCAGAATTAGGTTTTTTTGGGGTAGTAGTATAAACTTTAATACACACACCTCTCTTGATAGGTTGCTTTTCTAAAGCAGGAACCTTGTTCCGTGAAATAGGTCGAACTCTACCTTTTCTCAATAATTGACTTATCGTTGGCATAATTTAATTTTCTAATTTTGAATAGCAAAAGCTAGGAAGGACGTTTGCTCCAATTTTTAGTTATTGTTTAAGGTTAGATCCGACCTTACTTTTAACTATCAAAATTGCGCTAAACTAACATTGAAGTGTGAAATGTCAACGATTAATAGGAACAAAAACCCTAATAAAAACAAGATTTTAAGTTAGGTTTTGCTTTCAGATTGTGTATTTTCTAATTCTTCTTTTTGTAATTGTTGAAGTCTGATTTTATCTTGTTCTTGGGCAAGTTTGTTCAGTTTATTTTTTGCAAATCCGGTACCAGCAGGTATGAGTCTACCTACTATTACATTTTCTTTTAACCCCTCTAAGTTGTCTATTTTTCCTTTAATTGCTGAGTCAGTTAATACTCTTGTAGTTTCTTGGAAAGAAGCTGCAGAAATGAAAGAATTTGTTTGCAAAGAAGCTTTTGTAATTCCAAGTAAAATTCTTTCACCTTCAGCAGGTTTTTTGCTTTCTTTTTTTAATTCACTATTAATTGCATCTAGTTGTAATTTATCCAATAACTCGCCATTTAATAATTTTGAGTCACCAGGGTTCTTTATTTCAACTTTTTTTAACATTTGTCTAACAATTGTTTCTATATGTTTGTCGTTTATAACAACACCTTGCATTCTGTAAACTTCTTGAACTTCGCTTACAAAATATTGTGTTAATGACTCAACTCCTAAAATTCTTAAAATATCATGAGGAGCTGGACTACCATCTAGTAAGTATTCCCCTTTTTTAATTTTTTCACCTTGGTTAAAATTAATATGTTTGCCTTTAGGTATTAAATAATTCGAAGAGGTTCCATCAGTTTTTACAATTGAAATTTTTTGTTTTCCTCTTACCTCTTTACCAAACTGAATTGTTCCGTCATTTTCTGCGATTATGGCGCTATCTTTAGGTCTTCTAGCTTCAAATAATTCAGCAACCCTTGGCAGACCTCCTGTGATATCTTTTGTTTTAGAAGTTTCTTTCGGTAATCTTGCTAAAACATCTCCAGCAGAAATTTTTTGACCATCTTTAATTGAAAGGATAGAATCTGGAACCAGATAGTATCTTGCCTCGTTACCGTCTGCTTTTTTAATTACTTCGCCATCATTATTTCTTAGAGTTATTCTTGGTTTCAAGTCTGAGTTTTTAGATTGTGACCTCCAATCAAGTACAGATTTGACTGATATACCTGTTGCGTCGTCTAAAGTTTCGGCTAATGATACTCCTTCTACTAAATCCATATAATTAGCTACACCACTAGTTTCTGCTATAACAGGCAATGTGTATGGATCCCACTCGCATATTTTTTTTCCTTTAGATACTTTATCTCCATGTTTAAAAAATATTTTTGCGCCATAAGGTACTTTATACAAAGCTAGTTGTCTTTCGTTATCATCTTCTAAAGATAATTGAGTATTTCTGCCCATAACAATAGTATTATCTTTTGAGTCTTTAATTAAATTTTTGTTATTTATTTTAAGTATACCGGCATTAGTAGAAACAATAGATGACTCCTCTTTAATTTGTGCTGTCCCGCCAACGTGAAAAGTTCTCATTGTTAACTGAGTACCGGGTTCACCAATTGATTGTGCAGCAATCATTCCAATTGCCTCGCCTATATTTACTAAATTTCCTCTGGCAAGATCTCGTCCATAACATGTTTGGCATACTCCTTTTTTTGCCTCGCAGGTAATTACAGAATAAACATTTATAGTTTTTACTCCTGCCAAATCAATTAATTCGCAATCTAATTCGTCAATTAATTTCTTCTTTTTAATAATTACTTCTCCGTTTATTGGATGCTTAACATCATGCGACGGAACTCTTCCTAAAACTCTTTCAGATAAACTTACCAAAATATTTCCACCTTCTATAATTTCAGTTAGTGTTATAGAAGATTTAGAATTGCAATCATTTATTGTAACTTGAAGGTCTTGTGCTACATCGCACAAACGTCTAGTAAGATAGCCTGAATTTGCAGTTTTTAATGCTGTATCAGCTAACCCCTTTCGTGCACCGTGAGTTGAATTAAAATATTCAAGAACAGTTAAACCTTCTTTGAAGTTTGAAACTATTGGGGTTTCAATAATTTCTCCTGATGGTTTTGCAATTAAACCCCTCATACCTGCCAACTGTTTCATTTGAGCAGGGGATCCTCTAGCACCTGAATCTGCCATCATAAAAACTGAATTGGTTTCAATCCTTCCGTCTGGATATTTTTTTTCTGCTGATGAAATTTCTTTCATCATTTCATTTGCTATTGAGTCAGTACACTTTGACCAGACATCAACGACCTTATTATATTTTTCACCTCTTGTGATAAGCCCATCTTGATATTGTTTTTCATACTCCTCGATTTGTTTTTTTGTCTGATTTACTAATTTTTCTTTTGTTTTTGGAATAATTAAATCATTTTTTCCAAACGAAATTCCGGCTTTGAAAGCGTGTTTAAATCCTAAATCTTTAATATTGTCGCAAAATATAACGGTTTGTTTTTGACCACAGTATCTATAAACAACATCTATAATTTCTGAAACAGCTTTTTTAGTTAACAATTTATCTACTGTAGAAAATTTAATTTTGTGGTGTTTGGGTAAAGTTTCTGCAAGCAAGAATCTTCCAGCTGTACTATTGTATTTTTCTACAATTTTATTTCCTTCTTTGTCTACTGAGGTGAACTGAGAAACAATTTTTGAATGTATACTTATTAAGCCTTTTTCCAAAGCTGTATTTATTTCTTCTACATTTGAAAATATACCTACGGGTTTTTCTTTGTCTGATTCCTTTGATTGGGATAAATAATATATTCCTAAAACAATATCTTGGCTGGGAACTATAATTGGTTTTCCGTTTGAGGGACTTAAAATATTGTTTGTTGACATCATTAAAACACGAGCCTCAAGTTGTGCTTCTAAACTTAGAGGTATGTGAACAGCCATTTGATCTCCATCAAAGTCAGCATTAAAAGCTGCACAAACTAAAGGATGTAGTTCAATTGCATTGCCTTCGATCAGTTTCGCTTCAAAAGCCTGTACACCTAATCTATGAAGTGTAGGAGCCCTGTTAAGAAGAATTGGGTGTTCACGAATAATATGCTCTAATGAATCCCATACTTCACTTCTTTGTTTTTCTACCATTCTCTTTGCCTGTTTAATAGTTGTAGCTAAACCTAATTTGGCTAATCTCGCGTACAAAAACGGTTTAAAAAGTTCTAAAGCCATTTTTTTTGGCAAACCACATTGATGAAGTTTTAACTCAGGCCCCACAACGATAACCGATCTTCCAGAGTAATCTACCCTTTTACCTAATAGGTTTTGTCTAAATCTTCCTTGTTTACCTTTTAACATTTCGGCTAAAGACTTTAATGGTCTTTTTCCCGTGCCAGTAATAACTCTACCTCTTCTTCCGTTATCAAAAAGAGCATCAACTGACTCTTGGAGCATTCTTTTTTCGTTTCTAACAATGATTTCTGGTGCTTTTAAATCTAAAAGTCTTTTTAATCTATTGTTCCTATTAATAACTCTTCGATAAAGATCGTTTAGATCTGAAGTAGCAAATCTTCCTCCATCTAAAGGAACAAGGGGTCTTAATTCAGGTGGAATTACAGGAACAGTCGTTAAAATCATCCACTCTGGTTTATTTCCAGACTCTATAAAAGAATCTAGCAGTTTTAATCTTTTTAATGTTCTCTCTTCAGTAACTTTAGATTTAGTATCCTTTAAAGAAGCACTTAGCTTTTCTCTTTCTTTTTTTAGGTCAACATTTATAAGTATTTCTCTTACGGACTCAGCTCCTATGCCAGCTGTAAATGCGTCTTCTCCATATTTTTCTTGGGCTTTGATATATTCTTCTTCGGTAAGTAATTGTCCTTTCTTTAATTCTGTTAATCCCGGTTCTATTACAATGAAACTTTCAAAATATAAAACTTTTTCCACATCTTTTAATTTCATATCAATAGCTAAAGAAATTCTACTTGGTAAAGATTTTAAAAACCATATATGAGCTACTGGGGATGAAAGACTTATATGTCCCATTCTTTCTCTTCTGACATTAGATTTTGTTACTTCAACACCACATTTCTCACAAATTATGCCTCTGAATTTCATTCTTTTATATTTTCCACACAGGCATTCATAATCTTTTACAGGTCCAAAAATTCTCGCGCAAAATAAACCATCTTTTTCTGGTCTAAATGTTCTATAATTAATTGTTTCAGGTTTTTTAATTTCACCAAACGACCAAGATTTAATTTTTTCAGGGCTAGCTAAAGTAATTTTAATATGATTAAAATTCTTCTCTGCTAGAGGTTGTTTTAAATCTTTTAATATTTGTCTTGCCATTTTTTTATTAATTTAGTTCAATATTTAAGCCTAGTGCTCTAATTTCTTTAACCAAAACGTTAAAAGATTCTGGTATTCCAGATTCAAAATTCTCATCTCCTTTAACAATTGTTTCATAAACCTTTGTTCTTCCAGCAACATCATCGGACTTAACTGTTAAAATCTCCTGTAAAGTATAAGAAGCACCATAGGCCTCTAATGCCCAAACTTCCATTTCACCAAATCTTTGACCGCCTAATTGAGCTTTACCACCCAATGGTTGTTGAGTTACCAAACTGTAAGGTCCTGTTGATCTAGCATGAATTTTATCTTCAACAAGATGATGTAACTTGAGCATATAAATAATTCCCACAGTAATTGGTCTGTCAAATCTTTCGCCAGTTCTTCCATCCCATAAATTTGTCTGACCGGTGTTAGGTAGATTAGCCAATTCAAGCATTTTTGTTATGTCATCTGTCGATGCTCCGTCAAATACGGGTGTTGCTACAGGTATTCCTTTAGAAAGATTTGAACAAAGTTCCCTTAAATCTTTTTTGTCTAATTTTTTTATAACATCTCCATAAAGACTTTTTCCATAAATCTCCTCTAAGGTCTTACTCAAATCAATGTTGTTTCTATTATTAAAATATTCATTAGAAATTTTTCTAATTTTTTCACCTAGTTCTGAACATGACCATCCGAGGTGGGTTTCTAAAATCTGGCCTACGTTCATACGACTTGGTACACCTAGTGGGTTCAAAACTATATCAACAGGTTTTCCATTTTCCATATATGGCATATCCTCAACTGGAACAATTTTACTAATTACACCTTTGTTTCCGTGTCTTCCGGCCATTTTATCTCCTGGCATCAGTCTTCTTTTCACAGCAACAAAAACTTTAACAACTTTCATAACCGTTGGAAGTAGATCATCTCCTTGTTTTATTTTTAAAACTTTATCTTCAAATCTTAATTGGATGTCTTTTTGAGCACTATCAAATTGTTCTTTTAGTTGTAAAACTTTTTTGTTAATTTCTTTATTCTTAAATTCTAATTTCCAATAATCTTTGATATTCAGAGTGTCTAGGTTAACTTTTTCTAATATAGATCCTGCTTTTAAATCCTTGTAATTTTTTACAAGTTCTTCTTTTCTTACAAATTCATCAAGTCTTAGTTTTATATTTCTTATAAGAATTTCTTCTTCAACATGTTTGTCTTCTTGTACTGACTCGATTTCTGATCTCTCTATAGCTACTGTTCTCTCGTCTTTATCAACACCATGTCTATTAAAAACCCTCACGTCCACAACAACGCCACCGCTACCGGGAGGTAATTTTAATGAACTATCTCTTACATCAGTTGCTTTTTCACCAAATATTGAGCGTAAAAGTTTTTCTTCTGGACTAGAAGCTGTTTCTCCTTTTGGAGTTACCTTGCCGACTAAAATATCGCCGGGACTTGCTTCTGCACCAATATAAACAATACCTGACTCGTCTAAATTTCTTAAACTTTCTTCACTAACATTTGGAATATCCCTAGTAATTTCTTCTGTACCTAATTTAGTATCTCTAGCCATGAGCTCGTGTTCTTCTATATGGATTGATGTAAAAACATCATCTGTTACACACCTCTCAGAAATTAATATAGAGTCTTCAAAGTTGTAACCCTGCCATGGCATAAATGCTACTGTAACGTTCTTTCCTAATGCAAGTTCTCCTAATTTTGTTGCTGGTCCATCAGCAATTATGTCTCCTTTTTTTATAACATCTCCAATTTTAACTAGTGGTTTCTGGTTGATACAAGTATTTTGATTTGATCTTTGAAATTTTAGTAAATTGTAGATATCTACTCCTGATTTTGACAAATCTTTTTCCTCAGTTGCTTTTACAACTATTCTTTTGCCATCTATCTTATCGACTAAACCACTTCTTTTGGCAACAATAGTGACACCTGAGTCCAAAGCTACATCCCCTTCAATTCCAGTTCCAACTAAAGGTGCTTCTGGTTTTAGTAATGGAACTGCTTGTCGCATCATATTTGATCCCATCAATGCCCTGTTAGCGTCATCATTTTCAAGAAAAGGAATTAAAGATGCAGCAACTGAAACTAATTGTTTTGGCGATACATCTATATAATCAATATTTTCTCGTCTAGATAAAACAAAATTTAATCCTTTTCTACATGAAACCAATTCTTCTATAAAATTACCTTGATCATTAACTGGAGAGTTTGCTTGGGCAATTGTAAATTTTTCTTCTTCGATAGCTGATAAATACTCAATCTTTTCAAGTATTTTTCCATTAGTGACTTTTTTATATGGGCTTTCAATAAATCCATATTTATTAACTTTAGAATATGTGGCTAAACTATTAATAAGACCAATGTTTGGACCTTCGGGAGTTTCTATTGGACATATTCTTCCGTAATGGGTTGGATGAACATCTCTTACTTCGAAACCTGCCCGCTCTCTTGTTAAACCTCCTGGTCCTAAAGCTGAAACCCTACGTTTGTGCGTAATTTCTGAAAGAGGATTAGTTTGATCCATGAATTGTGATAGCTGAGATGTTCCAAAAAAATCTTTGAAAGAAGTTGTAATAGGCTTTGCGTTAATAAGATCTTGCGGCATTGCAGATTCTATTTCTAATAAGGTTGACATTTTTTCTTTGATGGTTCTTTCCATTCTAAGTAAGCCAACTCTAAACTGATTTTCAACTAATTCTCCTACAGACCTAACTCTCCTATTTCCTAGATGATCTATATCATCTACTTCACCTTTTCCGTCTCTTAGATCTAACATAAATTTTATTATAGAAATTATATCTTCTGTTGTAAGAATTCTGGTTGTTTCAGGTGTTTTCAAATCTAATTTAGCATTGAGCTTAACTCTACCAACATCAGATAAATCGTATCTTTCTTTACTAAAATATAAATTTTTAAATACTTCTTCTGCTATTTCAATGCTTGGTGGTTCGCCAGGTCTAAGAACTTTGTAGATATCATTAAGTGCTTCTTTTTTATTATTATTTTTATCTAATTTTATTGTTTCAAAAATATAAGGACCTCTTAAAATTGTATCAACGTTAGCAAGTTCAAGTTTATATTTTTCTTGAGACAAAATCTTATCAAGCGTTTCTTTTGTGATATTAAAACCTGATTGTAAAATAATTTCATTGTTATTTCCCTTTATATCTTCTTTTACATATTTGCCGATTAATTCTTCTGGTGACACTATTACTTCTTTGAGGCCTTTCTCTTTTAAACTTTTAGCTAATACAAAATTTAATTTTTCACCTTTTTTGAGAAATTTCTTATTATTGCTTTTATTAATTAAATCAAAAAGTAATTTTACCGGTCTTTTATATTTTTCTGGCTGAAAAGTAGTGGACCAAGTACCAGTGGATTTGTCATAATTATAAGTGTCATATGAATAAAAAGTTCCAAGTATTTCTTCCCTAGTTTTTCCTAAAGCGTAAAGAAAAGTTGTTATTGGAATTTTCTTTTTTCTATCAATTCTAAAATACAATATATCTTTTGGATCAAATTCAAAATCTAGCCAAGAACCTCTACCAGGTATGATTCTACAATTAAATAATAATTTTCCACTAGCATGAGTTTTCCCTTTGTCATGATCGAAAAAGACTCCAGGACTTCTGTGCATCTGGTTTACAACTACTCTTTCGACTCCGTTAACTACAAAAGTTCCACTAGGGGTCATCAAAGGAAGATCTCCAATAAAAACCTCTTGCTCTTTTGCTGACAAAATTTGTTTTGTATTAGCTGTATTATCAATATCATAAACCACAAGTCGTAATGTTGCTTTAAGAGCTGCAGAATAAGTTAAACTTCTCTGCCTACATTCGGTAACATCAAACTTAGGTTTGCCTAATCTATATGATAGAAATTCTAGAGTTGCTTTATCAGAAGCATCATTGATAGGAAATATACTTTCAAATACTTTTGATAAACCTTTGTTATACAGAGCTTTCTTTTTGATTTCTGTTTTTGTTATAAATTCATCAAAAGAATTCTTTTGAACTTCGATTAGATTAGGTATCGACAAGCTCTCTTGTAATTTACCAAAATTTTTCCTTATACTTTTCTTTTGAGTAAAAGATAATTCCATTCAGCAACTAATGTTTGGCACGAAATAGTGCCGTATTATTTTAATTCTACTTTTGCCCCAGCAGCTTCTAACTTCTTTTTAGCTTCTTCAGCATCTTTTTTAGGAACACCTTTTTTTACTTCTTTTGGGGCTCCCTCAACTAAATCTTTAGCTTCTTTTAAACCTAGACCTGTTATTGATCTTACTTCTTTAATTACATTAATTTTTTTGTCTCCAGCAGAACTTAAGAAAATTGTAAAATCACTTTTTTCCTCAGCTGGAGCGGCTCCTGCTCCTGCTGGTGCTGCAGCAACTGGTGCAGCGGCACTAACACCCCATTTTTCCTCAAGTTGTTTTGAAAGTTCAGCAGCTTCAACTACTGTGAGTTTTGAAAGTTCGTCAATAATTTTATTTAAGTCGGCCATTAGATTAAAGATCTGATTTAATTCTTTTTACTTTTCTCGTGCGCCAAAATAGCAATTTTTGAGCCAGGT